>Ga0209665_1000773_pt1 | contig 21863 bp, 15 predicted proteins | sample SaaInlV_200m_DNA_2_FD_184675 | JGI IMG/M metagenome (GOLD analysis project Ga0209665, IMG submission 184675) | Marine microbial communities from expanding oxygen minimum zones in the Saanich Inlet - Saanich Inlet SI074_LV_135m_DNA (SPAdes) (version 2) | ecosystem: Environmental > Aquatic >... | reverse complement strand
ATACTTGAGCTGAGTGCTGAGTGCTGAGTGCTGAGTGCTGAGTGCTGAGTGCTGAGTGCTGAGTGCGAAAGGAAAGCTGGCAGGCGGAAAGCCAAAAGCTTAGTCGGCTTCACCCAGCTGCCAATGGGACTTCATAATCATCGGGCCGACGCCCTTATTGGCTTCCATAGCCAACAACTTACTGAACTTGGTTTCATACCAAAGCAGGCCGCTCTTATCGGCAAGGCCGCCGAGCACATAGAACTCCCCTATTCGCATCGACACGCTCTCAATGGTCAGGGAAACCTTGAACACATCTCCCTTGTTATAGGTTTTCAGCTTCACATCTTTAGCATTGGTGGTTAAGAAAGACGCGATAGGCTCTTCAGATGACCGCATAAAGGCAAAGCCGAAGTTGCCCTCCATACCATCCACCAATGCCTGGACTTCCATTTCCAGCACCACGTCGTCCAGTGGCTTGAGGGTAGTGAGTTCTTCTCCGGAGGTAGACTTAACCGAGAGAGAATTAATACGACAGTCTTGAACCTGAGCCTCTTCATTCTCTTTTTCGGACTTTTGTAACTCGACAGGAATATCATCGCGAATGCTGTTATAGGTTTTCTTGTTATTACAAAAATCTTCGTAATGCCCTACTACCTTATCGCATTCTCCCATTTCCCGAATCTTGCCTTTGTGGATCCAGATAGCAATGTCGCATAGCTCCTGAATATGAAACATGGAATGGCTACAGAGCACCATGGTCTTCTGCTGCTCTCGAAACTCATTCATGCGCTGAACGCATTTCTTCTGAAAAGCCATATCGCCAACTGAGAGTGCTTCATCGATAATCAGAATATCTGGACGCACCATAGTCGCGATGGAAAAGGCGAGACGCACGAACATTCCGGAAGAATAGGTTTTGACAGGCCGGTCTATGAAGTAGTCAAGCTCCGAAAAATGAATAATATCTTTTTCCAGTTGAGCGATGTTCTCATCGGGTACGCCGAGTAGTGATGCGTTGAGATAAATATTCTTACGACCGGTAAACTCAGGATGAAATCCCGCCCCTAGTTCCAGAAGAGCCGCAACCTGACCATGAATGGTGATATCACCACTGGTGGGCTGTAGTGTTCCAACCAGCAACTTGAGAAGAGTGGACTTGCCGGCGCCATTGTCGCCGATGATTCCCAGGCTCTTAGCGTCAGGTAGGGCAAAGGATATATCGCTCAGCACATGATAGAGAGTGTGCCGAGGTTTGCGAAAGATGAGTTCAGCGAGGCGATCTTGAGGGCGTTCATAGATTCTGAAATCTTTATTAAGGCTTTGTACGGAGATACGGGTCACTCTGTTATTCCTTCCTAAACCTAACTAAAGAACGTCGCCAAAGGCGTTTTTAATTTTCATGAATAGCCAGCCACCGAAGAAATAGCTAAGCAGGGAAACCGGAATAATGATCTGTAAATGCGCCAGTGGCAATTCTCCGCGTAAAACAATTTCACGATAAAGATTTACAAAACTGTGCATCGGGTTCAGTAGAAACCACGCTTGCACTGCTTCATCCTGAATCATGGTTATAGGGTAGATAATAGGCGTCAGGAAAAACCACACGGTAATTCCCAGAGCCACGAGCTGTTGAAGGTCTCTCAGAAAAACACTGAGGGCGGACAGTATTGCCACAAGGCCAAGGGTAAAAAGAAACTGCAGGAAAAAGATTATTGGAAGCCAGAACCATAGCCAGTTAAGGTAGCCCTGAAAGGCGAGATAGACAAGTAGCAGGCCAAATCCAATCGCATGGGTCATATAAGGCACGGTAGACCCCACAAACGGCAGTATCTGTACAGGAAACATAACCTTGGTAATCAGCGGTGCTTTTTCAATCAAGAGTCCGGTAGACTTACCGATTGCTTCAGCGAAGGCAAACCATGGCAGGTAACCTATCATCATGAAGATGACAAAGGCTATCTCACCGAAGCCCTCTACTGCTCGCAACTGGAAGATATAGGCAAAAACGAAAGAATAGATGATGATATGAATTAGTGGAGTCAGGAATAGCCACAGAAACCCACCGATAGATCCGGTAAATTGGACAAAGAAATCTTGCTTGGTGAAATTGTGAAAAAGACGATAGTTGGTAAAGGGAGCCCACAACCATTCACGAATTAAAATGAAGAACATGTCCAGCCCTTGCTAGAAATCAAGGTCAGCAATTCTACTCTACAATTACTGGGGTGTCAGAGTAAAATGCCTGTAATTGACTAAGACGGCAGAAACTATATGTTAAATCCGGAGCATTTACTTACCTCCTACGAGATTTCAGATTTGCCGAAAGGCCCATGGCTTGTTTTCGCTCCCCATGCTGATGACGAAACCTATGGTATGGGAGGGAGCCTGCTACGGGCTCGTGATGAAAATGTGGACACCCACATTGTCATACTAACCGATGGCGCGCTTGGAGGAGAGAGTGATGACCTGATTTATGTTCGGCGAAAGGAAGTCCAGCAAGCTGCAGCCATGCTCAACGCAAGCTCGTTACAGCTCTGGGAGGAGCCAGACCGGGGTCTCAGCTTGCGCCAGGAATTGGTCAGCCGAATTGTAAAAACCATTGAGGAAACAGCACCAGCAAGTGTTTTCCTACCCGGCCCCATGGAATTGCATCCTGACCATAGAATGACTGCTCAGCTTGTCTGGTCAGCATTACAAAGTATTGAAGAGGCTAATTGCCCTGCTGCATTCAGTTATGAAATTGGTGTACAGAATCCGGTAAATCTATTTGTCGATACGAGCAAGCAGAAAAAAAACAAGGAAGCATTGATGGCTATTTACAGTAGTCAGAACAGCGAAAATAACTATGAAGAACTGGTGATTTCATTGGACAAAGGAAGAACCTTTACGCTGGGGTCTGAGGTTAGTTACGCCGAAGGGTTTTATCGTTTTTCAAGGCAGCAACTACAGCGATCCTTGAGGGAGGTAACCCACGAAATAGTGGATCTATATTTCTAGTGAACTGGGTTTTTCGAGACTTGAGTTGCTGACTCACCTTGCTCAGCCATCCAGCTAGGCCATATGTCGATGGGCCACTGTGCTTGTACCCACTGACTACGGACGATACTCAACCATTGCCGAAGTTGCTGAGCTTCAAAACCTATCGCTACGCTTTCAACACCCTCTTTTTTGAATACAAGCCCAACGATGCCTTCTGCACCCTGATTTATGTCGACCTCTTCTACTAGCCAATCTTGGTTACTAAGTGTGCTGTCTACTGCGTCTTGCAAAGGTAGTTCAGCGGTCGCAGCTTGTTGAGCAAACTCCTGAAGTAGATTGCCAGCGTCATCGTCTTGGGTGGGATTTCTCGTGGCCTCGGTCGAGGAGCGGGAAATTGCGCTAAGTAAATAACTGATCAAGCTTCGAGACAACCTCTGCGTAAGCCATAGACTGATAGTATTTCCTGCTTCATCTTCACCGGTTAGGCGGAAGCGGTCTTCAGTTTCAATGTATTCTGAGGTAAGTCGACGAAGTTCTAACATGGCGACTTACAGACCTGGCGATTCCAGCCAGCTACCAACTTCGAGCATGTCATCGGCGCTCAGCAGCCCAGTTTCTCTTTTCAGAAGAAGCAGATACTTAACATGGTTGTATCGTGTAGCCTGCAAGTCACGCTCGGACCTGAACTGGTCTCGTAGAGCGTTAAGCACATCTACACTGGTAACTGCGCCGAGTTCGAACCCTCGCTGCATCGCTGTTGACGACAGTGTAGTGGATTCAACGAGTTTCTGGGCCGCGGCAATAAGAGTTTCTGCGGATTGCACCTGCAAATAGGCGGAGCGCACTCTCTCACTAGCCTCCAGCTGCACCTGACGTAATTCACTTTCGGCAATTCTGAGCTGGCTGGTGGCCTCTCTAACCCCCGCACGATTGCTGCCGCCGGCGTATAGGGGAATCGTTATATCCAGTCCAATATAGGTATTATCAGTTCTGGCCTGGGGGATATTATCGAAACCCACATCGGAGTCCTGGCGCTGAACGATGAAGTTCACCTGCGGCATATAAGCACCGCGTCGTTGGTCGATGCGCTTATCGGCGGCTTCCACGGCGTATTCTCTGGCGCGAACTTGGTGATTATTGTCTTCGGCCTGCTGCACCCAATAGTTGATGCTGTTTTCAAGCGGCGGAATATTGGCATCGTCGCTTAATCGATATAACTCCCCACTCTCTACACCACTGGCCGAACGCAGGGCCTCGCGTCGAACCGCCAGCTCGGTCTGCAGCTGCAGTTGCTGTGCCTCGACGGCCGCAAGGCCTGCCTGAGCCTGATATAAATCGGTTACCTGTGCTAGTTGGCGGTCATACATACTTTGAATTTGATCCAACTGATTGCTTACCGCATCCAGCTCGGTGGCAATGGAGCTCAGGGCATCATTTGCCAACAGCACATCAAAATACTTCTCGGCAACATCGGTTAACAGTAATCCCAATTCTCCATAATACTCTGCCTCGAATTGGTCTTCTATTAGGGATGCTTCCTTACGGGCAGAAAATGCCTGCCAGTTAAATAATACCTGGGTTAGCGTAATGGAATAACGCTCTCCATCGAAGGTCTGTAGACTGCCCAATGCATTGCGCCGGTTATCAGACCTGCTGGCATTGGCTCTTAGCTGAGGAAGCAGCTGACCCTTGGCCGCACTGGTACGCGCAGAACCAATGTTTAACCTCTCCTCGGCAATCTTTAGCTGGGGACTGTAATTGATGGCGGCACTAAAAAAATCTTCCAGAGTCGAACCGGCCATGGGACTGGATGGTCTCCTACCGGAGTCATCGGCGGCAAGCAGTGCCGATGACCATCCGCCGATAAGGGTAAGCCAAATAACAGCCAGAACTGAAGTATTTTTCATAACCGCTAGTCTTCGTTTAGGCTGCGTGCCAGGGAATCGGTAAATGGCTTGAGCAAATATTGCAATAGGGTGCGAGAGCCCGTACTGATAAACACCTCGGCAGGCATACCCGGCAGCAGTTCCAGATCGCCCAACTCTTCCATGCCCTCCGGCGTCACCTCGATACGAGCTAGATAGTAGCTCATGCCTGTATTCTGATCGGTGAAGGCGTCGGCAGAAAGGTTCAACACCGTGCCAAAAATGGCTGGTACGGCACTGCTGAAAGAAGAAAAGCGGATAATGGCTTCCTGGCCTTCCGATACCCGGTCTATGTCCGCGGGGGATACACTGGCTTCGATAATCAAATCTTCACTCTGTGGCACTATATCGGCAATAGGCCTACCTGGCCCAATTACCCCGCCAACCGTATGAAACTGCATACCATTCACTACCCCATCCTCGGGTGCTCTTACCACCGTACGGCTCACCACATCTTCCAGCGCTGTCACTCGCTCATTAGTGTCGTTCAGGTTTGTCTGAACCTCGCTTAATTGGGTGACTACTTCGTTCTGAAAATCTCGCTGCAGCTGCAAAATTTGCAAGCGGGCTTCGCCAATTTGAACTTCCGTGCCGGCGATATTCGCTGCATGATCTGCCGCCTGGGCCTCGAAGGTGGCGTGATTCCGCTCAAGTTCTCGAAGCCGGGTCTTGTCAGAGAAACCTTGGCTCAGCAGTTCCTGGGTATCGCTTAATTCATCGGCATAAGACTTGGCCAGTACCAGTTTGCTCGCCCGAAGTGCTTCCAGTCCGGCCACTTGCTCTCGCAGTTGCTCGGTGCGTTGCTCCAGCACCTCGGTGCGCAGTTCGTTGGCGGCACGGCGAGCCTGAAATATGCCGTTTTGTGCCAGCTTTTCCTGTCTTACACCGGCTTCGCTAATAGAAGGAATGTCGGGATAAACCACTTCATCCAGCCCATCGCGCTCGGCGATTAATCTTGCTTCTCGCGCCTTCAGGGCCACGAATTGACTGCTTGCAATCTCCAGTTGTGCCATAGACTGGGTGTTATCAATTATCAGCAAGGGATCCCCGGCGCGCACGGAGTCACCATTTTGCACTTTGATCTCGCTGATAATGCCTCCTTCCAGATGCTGAACTGTCGAGCTATAGGATCTTACGGTGACTCTTCCGGATGCAGCGGCCGAGCCCTCCAGCGGTGCTACAGCTGACCATGTCCCAAATACACCGAACACCAGGAAGAATAGGGTCAGCCCGACGCGCTTGGGCGTCTCCATACTGGTACCCACACTTAGTGTGTTAGCAGGCTTCTCAGCAGCATCGCTTTCCAGAACGCGTATTTCTTTATTTTCACTCACGATTTGTCTCTTTGTCTCTTTGTCTCTTTGGCTTGCATTAATCTTGCGATGTTTCTACATGTCTTGAGTCGACTAGTACTGTCCTTGATTAACAGTGTGGTTTGAATCTCAAATACAGCTCTTAATTTTTAGTCAGCAACTAGCCGGCAACTGAGCGTGGGACGGCGGGAGCCGCCAAGCTGGCCAGTACCTCGTCCTTCGGCCCATAACCCAGGGCCAGTCCGTCTTTCATAATCAGAATTTTATCGACGCTATTCAGCACCATTTTTCGATGGGTGATAATGATAACTGTAGAGCCCTGGGCTTTGACCCGTTCAATCGCTTCTACCAGTTCCTTCTCGCCCTGATCGTCAAGATTTGAGTTTGGCTCATCCAGAACCAGCAAGCGAGGATTGCCATAAACCGCCCGGGCAAGACCGATTCGTTGTCGCTGGCCGCCGGACAATACACCTCCGGCTCCGCCGATGATGGTGTCATAGCCCTGTGGCAGATTCAGGATTAATTCGTGCACGCCGGCCATCCTGGCCGCCTCCACAATCTTCTCGGAATCCTCGTTACCAAAGCGGCATATGTTGTCCGAAATAGAGCCATCGAATAATTCGATATCCTGTGGCAAATAGCCGATAAAGGGGCCTAGTCGAGTGCGGTCCCAGGTTCCGATGTCGGCGCCGTCCAGACGCACCTTGCCACTATAGGTGGGCCAAATACCCAATAGCGCTCTGGCCAGAGTGGACTTGCCCGATGCGCTGGGCCCGACAATGCCAATCGCCTCGCCTGCAGTTAATTGCAGCGAAACTCCTTTGACCGCAGGCACTCTCGCACCCGGCGGTATGACCACGATTTGCTCGGCACTTAAATTACCTTTTGGGTCTGGCAGGGGCATGGTTTCAGCTGCGGCCGGCGCCTGCAGCAGCAATTGGCCGAGTCGCGCATATTGCGCTCGCGCCAGTGTGAATGGCTTCCAGGTTGCCACCAAAATATCAATCGGAGCCAGCGCCCGGCCAAGTAATAAGGAACCGGCTATCATCATGCCGGGGGAGATTTCCTGCCGCAGTGCCAGCAGGGCGCCAAGGCCTAATAACAGGGACTGCATAATAACGCGGAACGACTTGGAGATATTGCCGATCACTCCTGCTCGACGGCTGGCGTCCGCCTGTAGGGAAAGCACCTGATCCGAGAGCAGATCCTGTCGGCCGCGGATAGCATCTGCCATGCCCATGGCGGCAATCACTTCGGCGTTACGCAGGCTACCGTTAAGTTGACCTGAGGCCCGACTGGCCAACGCATTGGCCTCTTGCAGGCGGGCGCTGGTGGACTTCTCATTGATATAGGCAAATACCACCATGACGATACCGGAGAATATCGCGGCATAGCCGAACAGGGGATGAAATACGAACATGATTGCAACATAGACGGGAAACCAGGGCGCATCGAAGAACGCAAACACCCCATTGCCAGTAAGAAACTGGCGTAGGCTGGCCAGGTCACTCAGTGGTTGCGAGGTGGTACCGCCGGATAAAAGGGAAGCCCTGAATGCAGACTCCGATACCCGCTGGCGCAGATTCTTCTCGATGCGATTACTGGCACTCACCAGAATCATCGCGCGCACCCATTCGAACCCTCCCATGGCCATTAGCAAGGCCACCATTAATAAGGTGAGCATGGCCAGAGTCGACAGGCTACCACTGGCAACTACGCTGCTATACACCTGCAGCATGTATATAATCGGTACCAGCATCAGCACATTAATTGCCGCGCTGCACAGGCCAGTATAGATGAAATAGTGTTTTACATCTTTTAGGGCGGCAGCTAGTTCTGGATATTGTGTCTTGCTGGAATTGTTCTTTGTTGTTGTCATTGGTGCTTTTTCTTGAAGCAAGAAGCCGGCGCAATATGCAACTGGCGTCAATCGCTTGGTTAATAGTTAGTCATGAAGTTCAAGTATGTATTCTAATTTTACTTTTTATATATTGCCTTGCTGCGTTTAAATGAGGGCAGCGCTGTGAGTTTTCAACCCCGCCCACTAAGCCCTCCTCGTTTTTTTTCGATTCGAAGTAGAAGCCGAACGCTATTTAGCTTGCCCAGTACCAGTGCCAGTTCAAATGGAAATTGCTCTACAATTCCTCTTTACCTTCAGCAAGGCTTTTCAGGCTCTGTGGGTCCTTAAGCAACAAACTCGCTGATCCATCACGTTTAACTATCTGCCGATTTTGTAAAGTCTGAAACACCCGGGTCACGGTTTCCCGGCTCACATTCAGCATGATTGCGATTTCCATGTGGGTGGGTGGGTTACTAATTTTTGTGCCAGCCTGGGCATTCTTGTCTTTATCCGGCACCAGCATCCACAGCTGACAGCAAACTCGCTGTGCAATATTTGGCAGCGCCAGTAGCGAGCGCTGAAACGTCATCTGTCGCACCCTGGCAGCAAGCTTCAAACCCAGCCCATTAACCACGCTGGGAGCTGTGAGCATTATCTCTCGCAGATTGGTCATTGGCACACAGACAACAACAGCTGTAGTCAGGGCAATTACGTACTCGGGTTGAGGCCCGTGATCAAACAGGCCTAGTTCGCCGCAGAACTCACCGGGTTCTACAAAATACAGGCCTACTTCGCGGCCATCGATGGTGAAGTCTACCCCCTGTAGTCGCCCCTCAAACAGGAAGCAGATGTGGTCTTCTTTTTCTCCCGCCTTCAACACCACGCCTCGCCGCGCAAACTTGCGCAGAGAAGAATGTTGCGCAAGTTGACTCAGAACGGCTTCAGGCAGAGGTTTGAGAATTGTGAAAGAACTTAATAGTTTGGGGGTTACCACCATGAACTCTTAGCCATGTCTTTTAGCCCTGTCATTATAGTAGAGACAACTCTCATCGGGGACGGTTCGGCATTATAAGTGCTTGAATTACATTAGTAAATGAGATTATATGGGAGTATACACATGGGCTATCCCGGTCTCATGTGATTTCAGTCACTCCCTCCTCTGTTGCTCTGAGGTATCTTGAATTTACCCAAAAACGGGCTTTATTAACGACTATGACAACACAATTATTCGTCAGATTGCAGAATTTCATTAGGACTTGTTCGGCGCTTGGCTTCGCCGTGCTATTCGCCCTGTCTGCTCCAATGGCCTCCGCGGTCGAACCCCTGAACAACGAAGCAGGTAAGCCGGTCGAGAATCAGCAATCATCGGTATTGGTAGGAACAGTGAGCTCGGTATGGGGCAAGGCCTATGTAGAGTCACCGGATCAGCCCCGCCAGCTAGTAAAACCTGGCTCATCGATCAAGGTGAGCGACAAGATCACTACCGCAGCCAATGGCACTGTACATATCCACTTTGTGGATAAAGCCTTGATGAGCGTTCGGCCGGACAGCGAGTTGGAGATATTAAGTTACGATTACAATCCCGAAAAGCCGCAGCTCTCCGAAGTAAAGTTCAACCTGGTTTTCGGTATTACCCGCTCCATCTCCGGTGAGGCGGCCAAGGCAGCCCGGCAACGCTTTCGCCTCAATACACCCATCGCGGCCATTGGGGTTCGAGGCACAGATTTCGTGGTCAGTGCTACCGACAATACAACCAGGGCTCTGGTAAATGAAGGCACCATCGTGCTTGCGCCTTTTTCAGCCGAGTGTAGTTTCGACGCCTTCGGGCCCTGCGATGTTAATGCAGTGGAATTAACCGGTACTTCCCTGCAAGTTATTGAGCTGGACGGCAGTACGCCTCTGCCTCGCCTGCTAGCCTCAGAAGAAATTCGTGACTCCGATACCTTGCGAGCTGAAGTCCAGCAGGCCATTAGCCGGGCTGACGAAACGGTTACAGAAAATAATGCTGCAAGTCGTGATGTTTTTGTCGAGGAAGTGGCTGCAATCAAGGTCGCCGATGCCGCAACGGATTTGCAACAATCAGTAACAATCGTAGCGCCCGAGCCAGAACCTGACTTCACACCCGAGACACCTCTGCAGCTTGTTGACCTTAGTGACAGGCAGCTTGTGTGGGGGCGCTACGCAGTAGCAGGGCTCAACGAACAGGATCGGGTGAGCCTTAGCCGTGCCGAGGCTAGCGACGGCCGTGAGATCACGGTTGGAAATTTGGCTTATGGGCTTTTCCGCACCGAGAATGGAAGCAAGCGTCTGGATAAGGGGCTGGAGGTCGTGAGTTTTTCCCTCAACTCTGCCCAGGCTTTTTATAATTCATCTACTGGTGTTGTCGCTATGGAGGTCAGCGGCGGCAGTCTCGGCATCGATTTTCTGGAGAATAGCTTCGCCACCGAACTTAATTTGAATCACAGTGCTACCGGCCCGGTGGATTTTTTCGCAACAGGCAGGCTGTTTGATGGCGGCTATTTTCATAGTAGCACCGATACTCAGCGCATTGCCGGGGCTGTAAGCCTGGACGGGCAGGAAGCCGGTTATTTCTTCGAGCGTCAGCTACAGGACGGGGGCATTCAGGGCCTCACGCTTTGGGATAGCCAGTAACATGAACCTGCAACGACTCCTTCCGCCCAATCCATTAAGCGCCATTCTGCAGTTAGGCCCGGCAGTGGCCCGTGTGTTGGTGCTGGCAGCGGCAGGCGCTATCAGTATGGTGCTGCTTTTGGCTCTGGGGCCGAGTCTGCAGATAATGGAAGAGCGACTGGGAGGATTAGGCTGGACACTCTCTCCCGACACCACCCTCGAACAGCGCATCACAATAGTAAGCATTGATGAAAAAAGCCTTGCCGAGATAGGCCCCTGGCCCTGGACGCGGCCGCAACTGGCATTGCTGGTAAATGCCATCGATGATGCGGGCGCCCAGTCACAACTACACGATATCAATTATCCCGAAGCCAAGCCAGGCGATGCTGCCTTATTGGCTGCTCTGCAAAATGCACGAGGCGCTGTGATTGCGCAGGTGCCGATACTGACCCCACAGTCGTCTCTCCGTACCGGACTTATGACGCATCCCATCGGCGGGCTAGTTTGCAACACAGTAGGAGAGGCGATACAAATTCCCAATACCAACAGTTTTCAGGCGCCACACAGTGGTTTTGCCTCCATTCCCAAGGGACATATAACACCAATTATAGATGGAGACGGCGCCATTCGAACGGCGCCAGCAGTGATCTGTGTCGACGGGGCTGCTTACCCATCCCTGGCCCTGACTGCCTTCCTGCAAGCCAGCAATATTCAGCCCTGGCAGGCATCGATACAGCCAGGCAGTTCACTGCTGGACCCCGCGTACATACTCCAATTAACCGCCTATCCTGGTCTGGACATACCGCTGGATAGCGACGGTAATATGCGAATTTCCTACGCCAGCGATCCTTCCGCCTATCGTGCTGTCTCGGCAGTAGACGTAATTAACGGCGAAGTCGATCTGAGCCTGCTGGAAAATGTCTCGGTACTGGTAGGCGCTACCGCCTTCGGCATGGACGATATCGTTCCTACCCCCTATAACGGCGCTACCCCGGGCGTAGAATTACAGGCCCGTATGCTGGCCAGCCTAATAGATGTAGCGGTGCCCTACACACCCAAGGGCGCAAACTGGCTACTTGTCCTGTTGAGTATGGGCTTCGCAGTAATACTCTACGCTCTGGCGACCACGCGAGGACGCCTCGCGGCTTACGGCTTGCCCGTTGCTGCACTGTTACTGCCTTTATTTGCTTTGACTCTGCATATCCAGTTATTAAACAGCCTGCAACTGTGGCTTGGCTGGCTGTTGCCCGCCATCTACGGTGTTAGCGCTGCCAGCCTGCTGCTGCTGTTAGAACAGAGCCGCGTAAGAGTAGAGCGCAGCCGTGTGTTCAGTAATTTGAACAGTTACCTGCCGGGAGATATTGCCAAGGAAATCGCTTATAGCCTGCCCAACTCGAGTATTAATGCTCGCCGCTGCGACGTCACTCTACTCAATGCCGATCTGCGAAACTTCTCGGCATTCAGCGAAGCCAGGCCCCCGGAAGAAACCGCGGCCGTGTTGCATTTCTTTTTTACCAGGGCTACCGAGATTATCGAGCAACATGGCGGCCGGGTACATGAATTCAAAGGCGACAGCCTGTTAGCGGTGTGGGATGGCCACCACAGCGAGGCTGCCGAGCAGGCTTTAAAAGCGGCGAAAGTCATGCAGTCAGCCCTGCACCAAAGCCTGCTTCCTGAGCATGCTCTTGAAGGGCTGGAGCCCATGGCGCTTGGCATCGGCATAGAACAGGGGCCAGTTCTAATTGGTTCCATCGGCCCGGCTCATCGCCGCAGCCACGCGCTTTTAGGTGATACCGTAGGCATTACCTTGCGCATACAAGAAATGACTGCAGAGCTGGCTCAACCAATTCTGCTCGGCGAGTGTGCTGCACGGCAACTCGGAGACCAGGGCCTGGAATCTCAGGGTAGCTATCTTCTCAGCGGACTCAAAATTCCCCATATCTTATTCGCGCCTGCTTCATCGCTTGCCGATGAGCAGCCAGACGAATATCAACGTCCTGATCTCAAGCTGCTAAGTGGCGGTCGTTCATAGCCACCCTGACAGTCTCTCTGGTAATCTCCCTTATAATATTGTGCAGCATTAATCCTTCGCCGCGCTGCACCTAACACTTAACACCTAGGGCCAGCTTAGATGCCAAGCACCGGAATCCAAGTCCAGTCCTTCGCTTTAAGTTGCGTACAGACCGGTGATTCAAGATAATCGCGGCCATGCTCAACAATCCCCTCAAATTCATCGGGCTCAGTGCCCTTGCGGCCTTGCTGGACTCCCTGTTTTCAAAGCTGAAACAACAGGGCATTAGGCTTTTATTACTATTGAGTTGTTCTGTCCCGAACGTGGCATCGGCATGTGTTGATTTGTCGAGCTTCTATCCAGGCAATGAGCCGGATTGGCCGAGCCTGCAGCAGCAGCTGGCAGGGCTGATGTCAGAGTGCCTCGAAAGTTCGGAATTTTTTGCGCTGTACGGCGCAGCACAACTCAACAGTGGGCAGCTGGCCGGAGCACTGGAATCGTTGGAACGGGCAATATTAATAAATCCGGAGAATGGCGGTGCCCGAATTGACTATGCTCAGGCTCTGTTTGAAGAGGGCCAGTTATTCCTTGCCCTGGAGATAAATGAGCAACTGCTGCAGCGGACTGAAGATCTGCCAGCGGGTCTGGAGTCGGGATTACGCAGCCGGCAGCAAAATTGGCAGGCTCTAACCCGGCAAACCAGCTTCCAGGCGGACTTGCTGGCGGGCTATGACAATAATTTGAATGGTGCGCCCGATCCCGGGCAGATCACACTGACCCTGTCTGGGGAGCCCATACTCCTGAACCTTAATGAGGAGTTTCGGCCCATTAGTGGCCCCTATCTCAATATGCAACTGGGGGCGCGCCATCGCCAATTGAGGCCGGAGTATCAGCACAACTGGTCCGCAGAAGTAAGAAGCCGCAGCAGTGAAGACTCGCAGTCGGACCTGCTGCAGCTGGCAAGCCGTTATGCATTTATCAAACCCGATCGTGAGCACGCCTGGCAAGCCGACGTTGGTATTAATCATTTGTTTTTTGGTGGCAACCCGCTCTTCACTGGCACTGAAACCGGCGGTCGTTATCAGCCTGCCAGCGGTTGGTATTGCAAGCCCAATTACAGCCTGGCGCTACAGCATCAGCTATTTCATCAGGAAAACCGCCTTAATGCCTTCGAAAGCAAGGTGGGAGTGGGTATTAGCTGCCCCGCGTCGGGAACTACTGGCACACAAAGCCTGAGTGCCGAAGTCAGCCTGCTTAATAACAAGGCACTGAAGAGTGGACGATTGGGGGGCGACCGGCAAGGCTGGCAGCTTAATCTGAACTGGCAGCTTGCCCTGTCCAGAGGCGTGCTGCGTGCGCAGCTCAATTACACCAAACTTGAAGATAGGCAGGGCTACAGCCCCTTGCTAGCGAATGGAGCCGAGCGCAGGCTGGATAGGAGTTATGTACTATTGCAATATCGCGAGCCATTGCCGCTGCTCGGCTCCAATGCCAGCCTGCTGTTTAATATTTATCACCAACGCCAGCAGAGCAATATCGAGCTATTTAGAAGCAAAGACAGCACCGCAGAAATCGGATTAAGCTGGGCATTCTGAGCTGCCATTTCGGATACCAATTAGCATGTTCCCTCCGTCAACAGAATCTTGTACAAAATGTGAGCAATTCTGGCAAAAAACGCAAAAGAAAGAAGTAGATACAGCTAAATACTTGTTAACAGTTGTCTTAACGGTAAAGAGCTTGTACCATCCGCCGATATCTACCATTGCCCGCGTCGTGCGCGAGGCAAAAATGGTTTGATGTAACAAGAATTTTCGGGAGATCCCGCTTACGTGTGATACCAGTCACAAGCTAAGAGGGATAGCTTGATTAAACTCGCTATACCGATGGTGGGATGAGTTGCCAAACGCTGGCATATCCTCATCGGAAAAAATAATTTGAAATCGATCTCGAGGAGCTACAATAAATGGCTATAACAGCTGAAACCCGTACAAATATTATCAGACTGGTAGTGGCGGCAAATAACGCTGCACCCGGTACAACCTTATTGAGCACGCTGGTTACTGCATCTGAAGGGGGCGCCTCTCTTGCAGATATCGCTGCCACTCTTACAGCCAGTAGCACTTTCAAAAGCACTTACCCTGCTTTTCAGACATCTACTGAATTCGCCACAGAATTTCTTGGCAACCTGGTGCCAGAAGCATCAGCTGCAGGCGTCGCAGAAGGCATAGCCATTATAGAAGGTATGTTAAATGGCGGCTCTACTAGAGCGGCCGTTGTTTTGGAGGCGGCGACTTTTCTGGCCGCTCTGTCCGAGTCGGATGCAGGCTTTGGAACATCCGCTGCACTTTTCAACAATCGAGTTGAAGTAGCTACCAATCACACTATTGGGCTGGAACTGGATTCAGGTATGGCTGCAGCTCTTACTGGTGTTACCAGTAATACGGGTGTTGCTGCTCTGGCCGATATTGCTTATGCCAGCGCACTGACTGCCTACAATACGGCTGACGCTGCTGCGGCCGCCGCCTTGACTGCTGCACAAACGGACGCTTCCGCTGCTGCTACCGCAAAAACTGCCGCTACTTCATTGGTCTTGGCCAATGCTTACGTGACAGCTGCTGCTACCTCTACTGCTAGTGCGGCTACTGCTGCCAGCACGGCTGCTGCGGCTGACACAGCTGCTGCTGCCTTGGTGACAGCTGCTGCTGCCACTGCGGTAACTACTGATGATACCAGTGCTGCTGCTGCGGCCGCTGCCTCTGCAGCCAGAACGACTACTTCTGCTGGCTTGGTGACTACAGCCGCTACCGATACCACTGATGCGGCGGCCCTGGTTCCAACCTATGCAGCGCAAGCCTTTACACTGACTACCGGTATCGATGCTTTTACCGGTGGCGTAGGCGATGACACCTTTGCTGCTAGTACTGCCGCTGGTGCAATCACCCTGACTGCTTTCGATAATATCGACGGCGGTGCAGGCGCGGGCGACACGCTTAGCATTACCTCTATAGGAACCGCCATCAACCCATTTGTTGATGTAACCGTAGCTAACATGGAAGCCATTGCTTTCGTCAGTAATACAGGTATAGGTGTTACAGGCGCTGTAAATACTTCGACCTGGGGCGCCACCTCGGTGACTGCAACTAACTCAACAGCTGGCGCTGTGAACTTGACGTCCGCCGCAACGACCGCTGTTACTGCAAGTAATACTGTTGCTGCTGCCATGACTCTAACTGGCGGTCTTTCGCAAACCGCCACATCAACTGGAGGCGTCTTAACTCTTTCAACTGGTGTAGGTGCAATTGTTTCCACGTTAACTGCCCAGGCTGCTAATGCGGTAGTAATCAACGGCGGTACAAGTGTAACGCACACCTCCACTGGACAGACTACAGGTGTAGTCGGTGTCGGTGCCACAACAGGGCCAACTGGTGCTGTGACTGTTACAACTACCGGTAATTTTACTGATGGTGGCATCGCCAATCAAACACTGGGCGCGATTACTGTTAGAGGCGGTACTTCTAATACCATTACTACAGCTACTGGTATTACCGCTGCGGAAACTACTGCCGCTTTAACCGATACCTCAAACTCCACCCTAATACTGCCTGCTGTTACTGTTACCGGTCTTGCAACCACTACTGACGCTACTGTTACGCAGCCAAATGCGGTTGCTGTGGTTCAAGGTGGCGCAGCTACTGCTGCGGTAACTGAAACAGGCGTGGTTACATTTAGCGCAGTTACGGATGGCGATACCATTATTATAGCCGGTATAACTGTCACAGCCATCGGTTCTCACACGGCCGCAGCGGTTGCCGCATCCTTTGCAAGCTTAGCCGTTGGCGCTACCGGCAATGAACAGGCGGGACTTACGGTAGCTGGTACTTTAGCCGCATGGACAACGGGCGCTGTTGTCGGCAATACTGTTACGTTTAGCTCTTCAACCGCAGGTCCTGTGGGCGATCTTTCTACGGGGGGCACAGGTACTTCTAGCGTGGTCAACGTCCAAGGCGTTGCTGCAGTCGCCGCGATTACAGGTAAAATTGGTGTCACCGAGGGCGCTATCACCGTCAATGATGCGAACGCTGCTTCAACGACGGCCGCGGGTACTATTACAACGGTTAGCGTCAACGAGTTTGGCGGAGGCGCAACGATTAACTCCGGTGCCCTGACTTCACTGACTATCGATGGTACTGGTTCAACAGTTAATGCCGGAACATCTGGTGCACTAACTACTGCAACGGCTACAACTATGGCCTTGAATTTAGCAGGAACTACCAGTACCGGTGCGGTAACTCTTGACTCAGATATCACGACTGTAAACATTTCTTCAGCTACTGCGGCTAATACACTGCAAACTCTTACGGCTAGCGGTGCGACTGCAGTTAACATCTCCGGTTCGCAAAATTTAGTGCTGACCAATAATGCGTTTGCTGCAACTGCCGCGATCACATCTACAAGCACTGGTAATGTGACTTTGGGCTCTGCAGTGGCAGTTGGTCAGACTTACACCGGTGGTAGTGGTGTTGATACGCTTACTACAACAACAGCCAGCACTAAGGCTACTACCCTGGGCGGTGGCAATGACGTCATTACCGCGACCGGTGTCTTCGGTACGGGCGGATCTCTGGATGGGGGCGACGGCACTGACACCATCGTCATGACTGCTGCACAGGCTGCAACGGCTACTGCCTCAACCACCTTCGCCGGAAAAGTTAGCAACCTTGAAACCCTGAGCATTGGGGCGACTGGCGCAGCTACTGCCATTAACATGGCAAATGCAGATGGTATGAATACACTCACCAGTGCCGGCTTTGGTCACGCATTGACTATTACTGGAGCAGCTGCTGGCTTTACGTTTAACCAGACTGTACTTGGTTCTGTTGCGAGTTCCATCGCACTGACTACTGCTACAGGTACTGCAGATACGGTTAACCTGGGTTACTCTGGAACAGATGGTTTCACCAACAGTGCAGCCATTACTATTGCAGGTGTTGAAATTCTCAACATCACGACTGATGATACCAACAACGTATCAGCAGCAACTGCTCCTACGGTCCCATTCGTAGCGCCTATCACGGCAACTAGTGCAACTACCGTTACCGTATCAGGTGATGCCGGTTTCAACGCAACTGGGCTGACATCGACTAAACTAACCTCGTTTGATGCATCAGGCGTCACAGCGACTGGTGCCGGTGGTGCGGTTACTCTTACCACTGGTGTCCTGACCGGGTCGGCTACTTTGACCGGTGGTGCTGGTACTAACGTGCTTAATGCTTCTGCTGTAACAAGTACTACCAAAGTGATGACAATTACTGGTGGCGCTGGAGCCGATACCCTGACAGGTGGTGCTGGACCCGATGTTATCACCGGCGGTAACGGCGTTAATACACTGGTTGGTGGCGCTGGTAATGACACTATTACTGGTGGTACTGGCGTAGATACAATCACTGGTTCAGCTGGTGCCGACATAATCAATGCCGGTGCAGGAAATGACACTATCACTGGTGGTGTTGGTGCTAACGCCATTGATGGTGAAGCTGGAACCGATACTTATGTAACGAATTCTGCGCAAGTAGCGGGCAATATTGAAGGTGCTGGTACTGGCACATCAGTGGGAGTGATAATTAACCTCGGAGCTACTGCAGTTACAAACTCTACTGTACTTGCTAATACTGCTTCGGAGAATTTGGCGCAGAATCTAACATCTGTAGCAGCTGGATCAATTGCTTACTTGTTTGCTGATAGCTTGGTTACTGACTCAAGCGTTGTTAGTACGATATCTAACGTCGAAAACGTGACTCTTTCCGGCAATGGAATTAACTATGTTGTTGGTTCTGCTACCGCAAACACAATCACCATCGGTACCGGCGCTGACTACATAGATGCAGGAGCGGGTAACGATACTATTGTCGCTACCTCCGGAGCCAACATTACTACTTTAGATGTCTTATTAGGTGGTGCGGGTACTGATGCGTTACATATTACTAATGTAGCAGGTGCCAATGCCGTCGTTGATGATCAGGTTGGTATCGAATCGATTGTACTCAAGGATGGTGTTGCTGCTGCTGACTCCACAATTACAATTACGTACAGTGTTGCGAATACAGCGGCGTTAACCATTGATGCAAGAGAGCTCGAACCAGGAGCTGGTGCTGCTTCAGAAGATTTCACGCTTGTTGCGACAACCAATGTTGGTGGCGTATTAACCGTCTTAGCTGGTGGGGGTACTAACTCGATTACTACTGGCAGTGGAGCGGATATAATAACTGGTGGTTATGGTGTCGATACAATCGTTAGTGCTGGTGGAGCCGATACAATCACCCCCGGATTTGGCGCTGACATAATCACCAGTGGTGCTGGTGCAGACTCAATCATCCTTACCCAAGACGTTGCTGCAATAGATATTATAATCACAACAACTGGTGCTGCATATACTGCCGCACTTGCGGATTCGATTACTGGAGCAGTAGTTACAACTGGGGGTACTAACGTTGATATTGACCTCTCTGATGTGGAATTAACTGCCGCGATCACTGATCTAGTTCTAGCTGGTGACGCTGCAACCTCTGTGTCAGCTACTAATACCGGTGTTGCTGCTAATGTAACTGCCGCATATGACATGGCCGGTGCTGCAACTGCTATCTGGTTAAATGTAAGTGGTACTTATGCTGCATCTACAGATGTAGAAACGGCATTAGAAATTGGTGGCGCTAGAGCGTTAACGACAAATGGTGTATTTGCCGCTGCAGATGCATTCCTAATAACGTACAGTGATGGTACAGACGCATTTCTGGCTCATGTATCGACAACAGCTGGTGCTGGTAATGATTCTACTTTTGCAGCATATGATTTAGTAGTTACAAATATGCTTAAATTTGTTGGTCTCACAGATGTGACAACAGTCCATGCTGATTTATTTGACATCGTCGCATAATCAAATCTAAACAAAGAGGGTTACTCCGGTAGCCCTCAACGTTTAAATAAGGTTAAGTAAAAAGCATAAAAGGCGAACACCGAAAGGCAAAGTAACCTTGGTATCTGAGTTAAGAGACCAAAAAATTGAAAAGCCCCGATTCAGCAATGCGTCGGGGTTTTTTATGAGCGATCAAGAAGGAAAACCAGTAAAATGGGAAATCAACTAGTTTATAGGGATGGAAAAGCAAACTTTCCCTATTAATGCTTGGTTTTGAAGAGCAAAGACTCAATATAATTAAATTGAATTTCAGTATATGAGGAAACAGGAATGAGCGAAGAAACCAATACAATCACAATCGATGATAAAGAATACAGCTTGGATGACTTGTCAGATGAGTGTAAAACCGAAATTCAGTCTTTGCAGTTCTGTGAAGGTGAAATAGCCAGACTAAACGCCAAACTGGCAGTTGCGGGAACAGCGAGAATAGCTTACCAACGGGCCGTGGCTGAGTTAATGCCAGAGGAAAGCGACGATGGGGATGGAGTGCTCCTGGAAGAAGATAAATAGGATAGTAACGAATTTATCCTTTAGGAAAAGGGGATGCTAATAAGGCTCTAGCCTAAGAGTTTCCCCGGTTTCTATCTTCTGCGGATTAAACGATTGAACAGGATGTTCAAAAGATTAAGTAAAGGCGAACCCAGAAAGGCGAAGTAACCTTGGTCTCTGAGTTAAGATGCTGAAGAAAATTGAGAAACCCTGATTCAGAAATGCGTCGGGGTTTTTCTTTATGTGGAATTGGAAATGTTATTGATGAAGTGCTGCAGGAAGTGCCGTGATTACAACGATGCGCGTCTACTCAGTGCGCTGAGCTATCTACCGTCCTAGAAGTACAACCTACAAACGGGCTTAGGCTTGGTGCAGGGTCTGGGGATAGCTCTCACCTCGTAATATTCATTCGTCTAAATAATAACGGTACGGATACTGATACGTTGAAAACTATCGCCCCCGGCGGAGTCGTTGCTAATAACGATGTATTTGTGGAAGTTACCGGTGCTATTACTGATGGCACGATGGGTGAAGCTATTACAGTGCTAAATGCTTTGGATACTTCAGCTGTTGCGATCGGCGAAGATGTAATCTTCTTTGTTAATGACGGTACTAATGGATATTTGTATCTACTCACTCAAGTATCCACCGCTGATACTATTGCGGCCCAAGACCTTACGTTAATCGGGCAAGTAACCGGTGTTACTAACGTTGCGGACGGCGACTTCGTTGCTTTCTAAGACCCTATTCTATTAGTGTCCCCACCCCCATCAGAGATTATGAAAACTGATATTACCGTCCATGTTAACTCCATCCAAATTCAACTCTTTGGATGGTGGCGTGGATTCAGCCTTGGACTTCGCTTGCGCGAATTGTGCCAGGTCGGTGATTCGCTGCATGGAAAGCAATTGACAATAAACTACAATTAGCGCGCCTGATTGCCGCAATTCGATAAAGGCCTCATCCGACAACTCATTGAGGGCAGCCTCATCGATTCTAAAAAAACCCTGTATGCGTTTCTTGCCATCCTCCAACTCAATATCTAACTCCCAGGGCTTGAAGAGTTTGTGTTGGTTTAGGAGTTTACAAATACGTGCAGCTGATTGCAGGCCAACACGAATAGCGGAAAGCAATTCCATAAGCTGCTTAACTGTTGCACTAAGCTCCCCTTCATCATCGAAAAATGCTTCTGCGGAATCGTCGTCGTTGAGCAGGCCACTGTCCTCGTTGATGCACAGAACCAGCTGCTCTTCCTCTTCCTCATTCTTGGCTAAAACGAAGGGATAAGCGCGATAGAGCGCGGGTATATATTTGCCCCGCCAACCACCGTCTTTGCCTACTAAATAATTGGTCTCTGGCTCCAGCCCCAGTACAGCGACTACAGAGTACTTTTCATCTACGCACAGAAAAGCTATGGGCATACCCATAATAGCCCTGGTCATTTCCTGCACTGTTAGTGGGCAGACAGCATCGTTGGCCGTAAACAAATAATTGGGGCTGCGCCGCCAGGATTTTTCAGTGAAATCGGATTTGTTTATCGCGCGCAATTTCGCCATGGTTAGCTCCTGTTGCTGCTGGGGACACTAATAGGATAATAGCTTAAGTATTGTAGTGGTCAAGTAATATTGGCCACCAGTTTGTGGTTAATCCAGTATTTTTGCTCTGACTCGTTTGGCGATAATCCACCGTTATGTTGATGCGGCCTCACGCGACTGTAGTAACC
>Ga0209665_1000771_pt1 | contig 21887 bp, 18 predicted proteins | sample SaaInlV_200m_DNA_2_FD_184675 | JGI IMG/M metagenome (GOLD analysis project Ga0209665, IMG submission 184675) | Marine microbial communities from expanding oxygen minimum zones in the Saanich Inlet - Saanich Inlet SI074_LV_135m_DNA (SPAdes) (version 2) | ecosystem: Environmental > Aquatic >... | reverse complement strand
TCACCATCCCAGCCTCAGAAATCAGCGGAGACGCAGCCGTAGCAGCACCAGAACAACTGGTACCGATAACACCGATCACATCCTGGTCAGCGACAATGGTCTGAGCCGCAGCCTGACCACCATCAGCAGAACAAAGATCATCCATACCGGTACCAAGATCAACGTCATGGCCACCAATCTGGCCGTAATCCTCAACAGCCATCCTGATGCCGTTCTCATTGGGAATACCCAAGAAAGCCACATCACCACTGATCGCATTCAAAGAACGAATCTGGATCGCCTCACCAGGACCAACCTCAACCATCCCCAAAGACCCATCACCCAGATGCTCACCAACCGTGGCCACCTCAACAGGAGCCGCCACCGGCGGAGCAGTCGTTACTGGCGGCGCAGTGGCCGGAGCCGCTGTCGGAGCCGGAGCCGGAGTCGTAGCAGCCGGAGCCGCCTCTTCAGCTGCATCGGAGCCGCAGGCCCCCGCTATCAGCGTGAACGCCACGCCCAATGAAATAAGAACACGTCTGTTACGACGCATGGTTGATCCCCTCCAGATAGTCGTCACTATGACGTGACGACTGTCACGTCGCCACGAGGGCCTAATCCTCGCCTTTCCCGATGCACAACGCAAGCCCGGTGACAACACCCCGTCAAGGGCGGCTACACGGTCAGTGGAATCACCGCATCCGGCCCGACTGAGAGCCGCACCCCTGAACCGTTGGGAACGGCCTCGGCCGCGGGAATCAGCACCTCCATGTCCCCAACGGCGACACGTAGAGAGAACCGGTCACTGCGGAACAGGGACCCCACGACCGTGGCCTCAATGCCATCAGGTCCCTGCGAGAGGACCACCTGTCCGGGTCGAAGCAACACCGTTCCGGGTCCGTCGCCAAGGCGACCCAGGGCACAGCCGCCGGACCGATCCAGCTCAACCAGGTTCTCGTGACCGAGGCACCGGGCCACGTAACTGCTCACCGGGTCGCTCCAGACCTCGGCAACCGTGCCGATCCGCCGGATTCGACCCTCTCCCATGATGGCGATCCGGTCGGCCAGGGCAAAGGCCTCGTCGTGGTCATGGGTCACGTAGATGGAGGCCTGGCCGATGCCGCCTAGCAACACGCCGAGATCCTCCACCAGGCGGTCCCGCAGCACCCTGTCGAGTGATCCGAGGGGTTCGTCCAGCATCAACAACCTTGGCCCGGGAGCCAGGGAGCGTGCCAGGGCGACCCGCTGGGCCTCACCTCCCGACAGCGTGTCGACCGACCGTCCACCGAACCCTTCCAGCCCGACCAGATCAAGCACCTCGGCCACACGGGCCTCACGCCCCGCTACCGCCAGACCAGCCACGCGGAGGCCGAAAGCCACGTTGGATGCAACATTCATGTGGGGGAAGAGGGCATGGTCCTGGAACACCAGGCCGAAGTCGCGCTGGTGTGGTGCTGTTGACGTGAGATCCTCACCGGACCAGACCACTCGCCCTCCGGACGGTCGTTCCAGACCGACAATCGTCCGCAGAAGGGTGCTCTTGCCGCATCCGCTGGGACCCAGCAGCACCACGATCTCTCCCTCCGCCACCTCAAGGTCAAGGCCGTCAAGCACGACAACCTCACCCAGGACGACCCTGAGGCCTTCCACCCTCAACATTTCAGAGGTCACCCCCCACCGACCCACGCCTCGTCTCGATGGCGAGAACCGAGAGCCCCGTGAGCACCATCAGCACCACGGCCAGGGCCATCGCCTGACCCCGCAACTGCTGGCCCGGCGTTCCCAAGAGTCGAAAGAGGACAAGGGGAGCGGTCATGCGGTCCGGTTGACGCGGCAGGAAGGAGGTGGCACCGAACTCGCCCAGCGATACGGCAAAAGCAAAGCCCGCCCCTACCGACAGGGCCCTGACCGCAAGTGGGAAGTCGATCCACCTGCGAACCACTGCCGGTGGTGCTCCCAGAACGGCTGCGGCCTCTCTCAGCCGTCGGTCGATGCTTCGTAGCGTCGGCACCAGTGACCGCATCACGAACGGCACGCCTATCAGGGCGTGTGCCACAGGCACCAGCCACCGAGATGAGCGCAGGTCCAGCGGGGGTTCGTCCAGGGCAATCAGCATCCCGAACCCGAGCGTCACCGCCGAGGCCCCCAGGGGCAGCATCAGGCCCAGGTCGAAGACACGCGAGAGGGCACGTGGTCCGTGCACCACGACGAGCGAGGCGAGACCACCGACCGTGACAGCCAGGGCGACCGCCACCATGGCGAACACGAGCGAGTTCACGAGGGCCTCCAGCGCCGTAAGTGGTAGAAGGTCGACCCTCACGGCCAGGGCCCTGTAGTTGGCGAGCGAGTAGCCGCCACCCGAGTGGAACGAACGCTCGACCAGGACGACAACCGGAAGTCCCATGACCAGGCCCAGGAGGCCCAGGTTGGCGGCAAGCTCCCACCGTCCAGCTACGGGTGTACGTGCCACCACTGTCCTTAGCCCGACCGCCCGGCGGCGCTGAAGCCTGTTGCCGACCGCCACCACCGCAATGACGGCCACCAACTGCACGACCGCCAGGGCAGTCGCCGCCCGGAAGTCGCCCCGCCACACCGCGTGCCGCCAGATCTCGGTCTCCAGGGTGGCGATTCCAGGGCCTCCCAGCAACAGGATCACCCCGAAGGAGGTGAGACAGAACAGGAACACGATCGAGGCTGCAGAAGCGATGGCCGGCCAGAGACGTGGGAGGGTCACCATCGCAAAGGCCCGAAGTGGTGAGGCGCCGAGCATCCGCGCCTGTTCCTCAACTCCCGGGTCCATGCCCTCCCAGAACGATCCGACGGTGCGCACGACCACCGCCACGTTGAAGAACACGTGGGCCACGAGAACCGCCCACACGGTGTGGGTCAGGGTGACCGGTCCACTGTCGAGGCCAAGTCGCTCGAACAGCGCCAGAAACGCACCACCGACGACGACCGTAGGCAGGACGAACGGCACGGTCGTCAACGCACGGACGAGACGCCGACCCCTGAATTTGCGCCGGGCGGTCAGGTGCGCTGCCGGGAGGGCCACGACAACGGTCAGCACCGTCGAGACGACCGCCTGCCAGAGCGTGAACCATGCGACCCCCCTGAAGGTGTCGCTGCCGGGCAGCCCCGTCAGGTGCTCGAGGCCTCCGCTGGAAAGGCCCAGGCCCAGAATCGACACCACCGGGAATACGAAGAACACGCCCAGAAAGACTGCTGGCAGGCCGACGCAGAGGCTGCGTATTAGGTGCCCCCTCATCGGAGCACGAGGCTTGTCCACCTCTCGGTCCAGTCGTTCCGGTTGGCCTCGATGACGGCCGGATCTAGGACGTGGGGGTTGTCGGCCAGTTCCACGAAGTCGACGAACTCATCAGGCAGGGTCGCCGCCTCGAGCGCCGGGAAGACGAACATGTTGAGCGGAATGTCCTCCTGGAAGGTCGCCGAGAGCAGGAAGTCCACGAGCACCTCAGATGCCGCACGGCTGTCGGTTCCGGCCAGGATCCCCGCGAACTCGACCTGTCTGAAGCACGTGTCCGTGAGCACGCCGGTCGGAGGGGTGTCGACGGGTGGGTCGGCGTAGATCACCTCGGCGGGAGGGCTGGAGGCGTAGGACACGACTATTGGCCGGTCCCCTCCGCCAGCGATGAACTCTCCGTAGTAGGCGTCCTCCCAGCCGATGGTTACGGCAACATCGTTGCGTCGAAGCGCCGACCAGTAGTCCTCCCAGCCGTCGCCGTACCCGGCGATTGTTGCCAACAGGAAGGCCATGCCCGGTGACGAGGTCTCCGGGTTCTGGACCACGAGCATTCCGGAGTAGGCGGGGTCGATGAGATCTGCAAGGCCGACCGGAACCGGCAGATCGTCGTCGAAGGCGTCGATCCAGTAGTTGACACAGACGTCCCCGAAGTCAATCGGCGTGACCCTGTGCTCGGGGTCCAGAATGAGTGATGCTGGCACACCCACCAGGGCAGGTGACTCGTAGGGCACGAAGAGATCAGCGTCGAGGGCCCGCTGGAGGAAGGTGTTGTCAACGCCGAACAACACGTCGCCGAGTGGGTCTCCAGAGGTGAGAATCGCCGAGGCAACCAGTTGACCGGTGTCTCCCATCCTCAGGACCTCGACCTCGACGCCGGTCTCGGCCGTGAACTCCTCAAGCGTGCCCTCGGACACCCAGAAGGAGTCGTGGGTCACGAGCGTGACCGTCTGGCCACTGATCGCATGCACGCCGGTCGTGGCGCTGATCGGCACCGTTGAAGAGTCGTCAGAGGCACCGCAGGCGCCTGCAAGTGTTGCTGCCGCCACTAGCAGGGACGCCGGGGTGATTGTCGGACGCAGGAATCTCACCGGGTCTCCCTTCGCTGGCATTACCCAGAGCAGGTTCGGTACGGGTCGACAGCACCCCCGCCAACGGCGGTCGCTGCCCTCTCAGCCCGGCACAGAGGCCCGAGCTCCCCGGCTGGTTGTCGGTGTCGAGGCTACTCGCCGTCAACACCAAGGTGCACGGGAATGACCTCCCTAATGTCTCTCGATGACGCACCCAGACAGATCTCGTAGTCACCGGGGTCCGCAAACCAACCCGGCTCCGGGCGGTGGCCCGGCCCGGCCCGGCCACCTCCTGCCGCCACAGGTAGGCGCGCCGACCGGTCAGCCCATGTGGGGTCACCCGGGTCGTAGTAGGCAAACGACCTGTGACCCAGCCGGATCTCGGCCACCGACGTCTCTCCCGGCTGCAACTCCACCTTGGCGAAGCCACGCAGCTCGCGTGGTGGCCGGGCGAGGGCCGGGTCGCTCTCGGACACGTAGCACTGAACGACCTCGGTGGTGGTCCGGTCCCCACTGTTGGTCAACTCGACAGAAACCACGATCTCTGCACCACCGACCAACTCGGCCACCGTCGGCTCACCCGACACGGCCGCCCTGCCCCAACCGACGGTGCCGTACCCGAGGCCGTGGCCGAACGGGAAGCACGGGTCGACATCCCTTGCGTCGTACCAGCGATAGCCGACGAAGACGCCCTCGCCGTACCTGACCTCGCCGTTCTCGCCGGGATAGTTGGTGAATGCCGGAGTGTCCTCGAGCCTGCGGGGCACAGTGGTCGGTAGGCGGCCACCGGGTTCGGCCTCGCCGAACAGAACGTCGACGAGGGCATCGGCCATCTCCTGACCACCGAACCACGTCTGGATGACGGCGGGCGCCTCGTCGGCCCAGTCCATGGTGACGACCGATCCCGCGTTGACGACCACGACGGTTCGGGGGTTGGCAGCCACGACACGACGGATGAGCTCGGGCTGGTCGCCGGGAAGGTCCATGGACCCGCGGTCCCTCCCCTCTGTCTCCCAGTCGTCGTTCGTGCCGACGACGAGGACCACCACATCGCTGGCCGCGGCCAGGGCTTCGGCCCTTTCGATGAGGTCTCCATCGTCGGGAGGGCGAAGGCCAACCTGGGCACCCCTGAACATGAAGGCCCCCTCAGACGAGTACTCCACCACGATGGACACAGGTTCCCCGGCCTCCAGATGGATCTCGGCTGCGATCTCCTCGCTACCCAGGCCAAAGAACGCCTCTCCCTGACCGGGAGGATCGGTCATGCCATCGAGCACCTGCCTACCGTCGAGCAGAACCCTTGCCCGCCCAACCTGGGCCATTGCCAGAGTGTGCACCCCGGTGAACTCGGGCATCAGCGTGCCCGTGGCACGTGCTGTGAACGGGCCCGAATCAGACATTCCGGGTACGTCGCCGACCCTCAGGATCCTGCCGTCAGAGCGGCGCTCCACCAGCAACGGATCGCCCGACCAGTCAGGTCCGTCGAAGTACTCGACGCTGAATCCACCCTCCAGAAGCCTCGACGGGATCGGCCGAACGGTCCGCTCGGTGAAGGTTCCAGGTTCGTAGGAGACATCGATGTCGTCGAGGCGGGCCACGAGGGCATCAAGAGGTGATGTGTCGTGCTGGGGAACCAGCGCCGAAGACCCCCCACCCATGATCATCGCCGAAGCCGCGTTGGGTCCGATCACGGCGATGCTGTCCAGCGAACTGGCGTCCAGCGGCAGGAGGCCGTCGTTGCAGAGCAGCACCATCGCCTCGGTGGCCGCCCTCCTGACGAGATCCCTGTGTGCGGGAACATCCAACTCGGCCTCGGCCCGGTCGAGTGGATCGTCGAGGGCGCCGGTTCGCTCCATCAGGGTCAGAAGACGTCGCGCCGAATCATCGAGCACCGCTTCGTCCACGTCGCCGTCCTCGACCGCCGATACGAGATCGGAGCCGTAGAACCTCCCCCGACCCGGCATCTCCAGGTGGAGACCGGCATTTGCCGAGGCCACCGTGGACCTGGTGCCGAACCAGTCGCTCACCACAACCCCGTCAAAGCCCCACTCGTCAACAAGGACGCCTCTGAGCATGTCGGCGTTCTCACATGCATAGGCGCCGTTCACCCGGTTGTAGGCGGCCATGAGGCCCCAGGCGCCGGCCTCTGTCACCGCCATCTCGAAGGGCCTCAGGTAGACCTCGCGCAGCGCCCGTTCGGGCACCACGGAATCGATGGTGTTTCGCTCGAACTCGGAATCGTTGGCCACGAAGTGCTTGATTGTCGTACCGACGCCGCCGGCCTGAACGCCCGTGATGAAACCGACGGCGATGCTCCCGGTCAGGTGGGGATCCTCCGAGTAGCACTCGAAGTTCCGGCCGCCGAGAGGAGACCGGTGGATGTTCACCGTCGGGGCCAACAGCACGTGGAAACCCCTGGCACGGGTCTCCTCTGCAAGCGCCCGACCGAGGGCCTCAACCAGCGCCGGGTTCCATGTGGCACCGAGGGCCGACCCGCAGGGCAGGCACAGCGCAGGGGTGCCGGTTCCGAGAAGCCCGGTTCCCCGGGCTCCGTTGGGTCCGTCGGTGACCTTGAGGGCCGGTATGCCCAGCCTGTCGACCGGGTTGACGCTCCACATGTCGCGCCCGGTCATGAGAGCGGCCTTCTCGGCCGTGGTCATCTTCGAGAGAAGTTGTTCGATCCGCGCTGCGGCCCGGTCTGCCATGGCCGGCGCTCAGCGTTCTGGTGGCTCGGGGACCTTCACGCCCGGCGGGACCCGGGAGTAGTGGTCGTGCTCGGTTGTGAACCGTCCCCTTCCGCCTGTGATCGACCTCAGGTCGATGGCGTAGCGAAGGATCTCCGACGCCGGAACGGCTGCACTGATCACCTGTTCACCCCAGTCGCTGGGAATCGACCCCTGCACGGTCGCCCTCCTCGAGGACAGGTCGCCCATCACGTCGCCCAGGCACTCGGCCGGGACTGTGACCTCAATGGATGAGATGGGTTCCAGGACGACAGGCGTCGCCAGGGCCAGTGCTTCCTGGAACGCAAGGCGGCCGGCCATCTTGAAGCTCATCTCAGAGGAGTCGACGGCGTGGTGCCTACCGTCAAACACCGTTGCACGTACGTCGACGACCGGGTAACCGGCCGTGCCTCCGTGGGCCATCGCCTCGCGTATCCCGGCCTCGACGGCGGGGATGTGCTGCCTGGGGATCACCCCGCCCTTCACCTCGTCGACGAACTCGAAGCCCGAACCCGGAAGGGTCGGTTCCAGGCGGATTGAGGCGACCCCGAACTGGCCGTGCCCGCCGCTCTGCTTCTTGTACTTACCCTCGGCCGAGGCAGACCTGGTGATGGTCTCCCTGAACGGAACCCGTACGTCGTCGGTGTCGACCTTGACGCCGAACTTGCGGTCCAGCTTGGAGATGACGCTTCGCAGGTGTGACTCGCCGAGGCCGGACATCAGGGTCTGGTGGGTCTCGTCGTCGCGGTGCACGGTGAGCACCGGGTCCTCCTCGACGATCCGGTGGAGGGCATTGGCCAGCTTGTCCTCGTCGTTGCGGGTGCTTGCAGCCACGGCAACTGAGAGCACCGGGGTCGGAAAGCCGATTGGGGGAGCGACTGCCCGCCCTGCCCCTGAGAGCGTGTCGCCTGTGAGGGTCCCTGAGAGCTTGGCAACCGCACCTATGTCACCGGCAGGTAGCTGATCCACGTCAACCGACTCGCCACCCTGAAGTGACATGACCGACCGGAACCTCTCGTCGTCACCGGTTCGACCGTTGATGAGCTGCAGGTCACGGCGCACTGTGCCGGTCAGGACCCTGAAGTACGACACGTGACCGAGGTAGGGGTCGACTGCGGTCTTGAACACCTGCAGGAGGACGTCGGCGGCAGGGTCAGGTTCGACGGTCGACTCCAACCCGGCAACGGTGACCTCGACCGGGGGCCGGTCGAGCGGAGAGGGGCCGACCTCGACTATGTAGTTGCACAGGCGGTCGACGGCAATCGGGATGGTGGCTGAGCCGCACACCACCGGAAACACGGTTCCTGCGGCCACACCGCGCCCCATGACCTGTTCAAGTTCGTCGAAGCTGGGCACCTCACCGTCGAGGTAACTCTCCAACAGGGCATCGTCGGCAACGACGATGTTCTCGATCAGTTCGGCGTGGATCGCCGCCTCGCGCTCCTCCATTTCGTCGGGAATTTCACCCAACTCGGCATGGCCGCTGTCGTAGATCCATGCCTTGTCCGTCAACAGGTCTGCGATTCCGTGGAACCCCTCGGCCTCACCGATCGGGATCTCCAAGGGTGCAACGCCGGCCCCGAAGGTGTTCTGCAGTTCTGCGAGCACCTTCTCGAAACTTGTGTATTCCCTGTCCAGCTTGTTGACGAAGATCAACCTGGGGAGGGAGCGGGCGGCAGCCTCACGCCACAGGTCGACGGTTGTGTGGTCGAGGCCACTGGATGCGTCGACCACGAACACCGCCAGATCGGCTGCGGCAAGGGCGCCGACCGCCTCACCGGCAAAGTCGAATGCCCCGGGTGTGTCGAGCAGGTTCACCTTGTGGTCGTGCCACTCGAAGACGGCGAGCGCAGCACCTATCGAGTGGCCCGATTCCTTCTCCTCGGGGTCGTGGTCACAGACCGTGGAACCGTCCTCAACCCGGCCGACCCTGGTTACGGCACCTGCCCGAAAGAGCATCGCCTCAGCGAGTGAGGTCTTTCCAGACCCCGGTGGGCCCACCAGGGCCACGTTTCGGATGCGGTCCGGCGAGAACGCCTTCACGGCAAACCCCCTTCGCCGACGGGAAGGTCTTGAACCCGGCCGTCGGCCTCGTCCGACTTGGGCGCCCGACCGTACTGCGCCGACAGCCCGTGCGCCATATGCGGGATGCCTCATCCCTCACGGACGGCCGGGAATGCCGGAATGCCCGAGAAATACCCTCAGGACCGCGAGGCCCACCAGGCATCGAGGCGGGCTTCGAGTTCGGCACGCTCGAGATGGCCTTCGGCCCGCTTTGCCTCGAGCAGAAAGGCGAGGGCCTCTCCGACCACCCGGCCGGGCGCTATTTCGAGGTGGGCCATCACGGCTGCACCGTCCATCTCGGGCCGCTCGGCGGCCAACCGGTCCGCCTCGGCGAGCACCGATATGCGCAGTTCCAGGTCGTCCATCGCCGACTGCACTGCGGCTGCCTTCACCTGGCTACGCGTCGTGCAGTCGCAGCGGATCATCTCGTTGAGGGTTCCGAGCAGCGGTCCAGCGTCCCTTGCGTAGCGCCGCACTGCCGAGTCGGACCAACCGTCGGAGTAGCCCTTGAACCGGCCCGACAGCCGGACCAGTTCGCTCACGTCGTCGACCACCTGTTCCGGGTAGCCGAGGGCCTCGAGTCGCTTGCGGGCCATCCGTGCCCCGACCACCTCATGGTGCCTGAAGGTGACCCCTCCGTGTTCAAAGGACCTTGTGCGTGGCTTGGCGATGTCATGGAACAGGGCGCCGAGGCGGATCGTGTTCTCGGGTCGGGTCTTGTTGACCACGGCGATGGTGTGGGCAAGGACGTCCTTGTGGCGGTGGATGGGGTCCTGTTCCATGGCCAGCAGCGGCAACTCGGGAACCAGGATCTCCATCTCCCCCGAACCGATCGATGCCCACAGGCCGGGAGCACAGTCGGGTTCGATGAGGATGGCGCTGAGGCGGTCGGCGCCCCCTGATCCGTCTGCCATGACGGCAAGTGTAGGGACCGGTTCGGCACCCCGACTGGCAGCATGGCCGACCGACCGGACAGACTCACGGCTACGACGAGGACCCGGACCATGGGTCAAAGTGGAGGGACCGCCATGAAGATCGGCATCGCATTCGCAAACGCAGGGCCGTTCGGTAGCGCCGAGGGAGCAGTTGCCCTGGGCACCAACGCAGAGGCGGCCGGGTTCGAGTCGGTCTGGACGGTTGAGCACGTCGTCTACCCGCATGACTACAAGTCGGCCTATCCGTACGACCCGAGCGGCAAGATGGCGATGGGACCTGACACCCCGCTGGTCGATCCCCTTATCTGGCTGACCTGGCTGGGGGCCAACACCTCGACCATCCGCCTGGGCACCGGCATCCTGATCCTGCCGGAACACGAACCTCTTGCCCTCGCCAAGCGGGTCGGAACCCTTGATGACCTGACCGGCGGAAGGGTGGAGCTGGGCATCGGCGTGGGGTGGCTCCGCGAGGAGTTCGATGCCATGGGGGTGCCGTGGGAACGTCGTGCCTCCCGAACCGATGAGTACGTGGCGGTGCTGCGCACCCTCTGGTCGGGAAACGGCGTCTCGTTCGACGGTGACTTCGTCTCGTTCAACGAGGTGTCCTCGAACCCCAAACCCGCCAACGGGACGGTACCGGTGGTAGTCGGTGGTCACAGCCATGCGGCAGCCCGGCGCGCCGGCCGCCTCGGTGACGGCTTCTTCCCTGTCGGCGGAGGCGACCTGGGTGAACTGCTGGCGACGATGCGTCAGTCGGCCGAGGAACACGGGCGCGATCCCGACTCCATCGAGGTGACAGGTAGCGGTGAGGGCCTTCTGGGAGACGACCCGGTGGGGGCGGCACAGGAGTTGACTGCGATGGGAGTCGACCGCGTGGTGGTCCCGGCATTCCTGTTCTGGGCCGACCCTGCGGGTTCGTTGGCCGAGTTCGGGGAGAGGATCGTGGCTCCCCTGTCGGGTATCTGAGCCACGAACAGGGCACCGGTTTCCGGCATGCGTGCCGTCGGGTCCCGCCTTCGGGCAGGCTTGTGGTATCCGACACCTGAGACGACTCCTGTGACCGGCCGATGACGGGCTGGATGCGCGACCCCCGTGACCGGCGCGGGCGCAGCGTGAGCTTTGGCCCGGCGTTCGGTGGCGGCCGTCGCCCCAGCTCACCCCCCCGGGGCGGGTTCGCCGAAATGCTGCTCGAACGACGCGGTCTGGTCGCGGGCCTCCTGGTGATCGCCTTCTTCGTCGTGGTGGCGATCGGCTCATCCGGACAGGAGGTGACCGAGGACGAACAGCTGGGCCTGACCGGTGTTGTGCAGGCCGCCATGATCCAGGCGGGCCTTCCGTCCGTTGAGGTTCAGGTCGAGGACTGGACCGTGATCCTCTACGGACGGGTGGCGTCACCCGAGCTGAAGGAGGCTGCCACCCGCGTGGCTCAGGCCCAGGCCGAGGTGATCGGCGTGGACAACAGGCTGATGGTGCCCGAGCCAGAAGTCGAGGAGGACGACGAACCCGAGGTTCCCGACCTGCCGGCCGCCCAGGCTGACCTCTTGTTGCAGGCCAGGTTGAGTGCTGCAGCGGCACACTCCCCGATCCGGTTTTCGAGTGGTGGCGACCGCATTACCGAGGAATCAGTGCCGACCCTCGACCTGATTGCCGGCTTCCTTGCGATGAATCCGACGGTTTCTGTCCAGATCATCGGGCATACCGACAGCGACGGCGAGGCCGGGGCCAACCTGGAGCTCTCGACGATCAGAGCCGAGGCTGTTCGGACCCAGTTGGTTGCCCGTGGCGCCGAGCCTGAGAGGCTCACAACCCTGGGTCTCGGCGAGACCGATCCGATCTCAGACAACCTCACCAAGGAGGGCAAGGGTCGGAACCGCCGAATCGAGTTCCTTGTGATCCCGGAGGGGCAGACCGGGCTGACCCGCCCGTCGATCAGCCTCGCCGAGGAGATCGGCGGCGAGCCCGTTGAGGCGGACCCGGTCGACGACACGCCGATTCCCACGACGATCCCATCGGGTTGAACTGTTGATCAAATACATCGGGTCCAAGAGGCGCCTGGTGCCGCTGCTCACCGACCTGTTCGTCCGTAGCGGTGCGTCATCTGCACTCGACATGTTCTCTGGAACCACCCGGGTGGCACAGGCCTTCAAGGAGCAGGGTGCACACGTCACCGCTGTGGACATAACCCGCTACGGCGAGGTGATTGCCGGATGCTACGTGGCAACCGATTCAGACCTCGTCGACCATGACCGGCTGACTGCCGAGGTTGAGCGCCTGAACAGCCTTGCTGGTCGCGCCGGCTACTTCACCGAGACCTTCTGTTGCGACGCCAGATATGTGCAGCCATTCAACGGCGAACGGGTCGACGCCATCCGCAACGACCTTGAGAGCCGCCACGATGATCCGCTCTTCCCTGTTCTGTTGACCAGCCTCATCGAGGCCACCGACCGGGTGGACTCGACCACGGGTGTGCAGATGGCCTACCTGAAGAACTGGGCACCGCGCAGCCACAATCACCTTGACCTCAGGGTCCCCCACCTGCTCCCAGGTCCCGGGGCAGTGGTCCGAGGAAATGCCGTCGACCTTGCTGCCGGGCTCGGGCCGTTCGACCTCGCCTACCTCGACCCCCCGTACAACCAGCACCGCTATATCGCCAACTACCACGTCTGGGAGACCCTGGTGGCATGGGACGCCCCGGAGCACTACGGAATCGCCAACAAGCGGGTGGAGTGCCGTGAGCCGTGTTCGTCGAGCCCGTTCAACCACAAGCCCCTGATGCCCGATGCCCTCCGACGGGTGATCGCCGACGTGGACGCACGCATCGTGGTGCTCTCATACAACGACGAGTCCTGGCTGGGGTTGAACGAGTTGGTCGACGCGTGTTCCGACCGCGGCCATGTGGCGGCCCTGGCATTCGAGTCCGGCCGCTACGTGGGCGCCACGATCGGCATCCACAACCGGGAGGGCCGCAAGGTCGGAACTCCGGGCCACCGCAAGAACCTGGAGTACGTGCTGGTGGCCGGCCCCGAGGACGTCGTCGAGCACATGGTCATGCCGTACGGCGGAGCACGGGTAGCAGACGCTGCGTGAGGTTGCGGGTGACGCTGCGGCCGACAACCCGGCTCAGATGCTGCGAGACTGGCAGGGTGAGCGACATCGTTGAAGCCGCACCTTCCGGGTCCACCACCGACCTGCCACCCGCACCGACCTGGCTGGGTGTCCACCACCTGGCAATGGTGACACCCGACATGGACACCACGGTTCGCTTCTATGCGGGCGTGCTGGGCATGCCCCTCGTGGCCACCCTTAGGGCCGGCCCCATGCGCCACTACTTCTTCGACCTGGGCCCGGGGAACACGATCGCCTTCTTTGAGGTGGAGGGTGCTGAGACCTTCTTCAAGCCTGCTGGTGCAAGAACCTCCCGGGCCATCCAGTTCGACCACGTTTCGTTCGCAGTCGATGACGAGGCGGCCCTGGTGGCACTCCAGAACCGACTCGTGGCAGCCGGGACCGAGGTCACACCTGTCGTCGACCACACGGTGCTGCGGTCCATCTACTTCCACGATCCCAGCGGCATAGCGCTGGAGGCCTCGTGGTGGACCGTAGACACGGACGCCCTGGCGTTCAATCCCGATGACAGCCTGCTGTTCGCCGACCCGGATCCAGTGCCGGCTGTTGCCGAGTTGGCCACAGGCGGCCTCAGTTCGGTTCCCCCCACTCGACTGCGTTGAGGGACCCGCTGACCGCCATCGGGTCACGGGTCACGGGTCACGGGTCACCAATATCTGCTTCCAGTCGACGGCGGGTGTCACCCGGTGAGACACCCGGCCCTGCCCCTCCCCTGATCCAGCGGTAATGTCCCCATTCCCCGTCAGGAGCACATCCATTGACCAGTCAATTCGAGCCGCTGATCGGAGCCGATCTGGGCGTGAGCCGGTGGTTCGATACCACTCAGGCCGATGTGGACGCCTTTGCGGAGGTCGTGGGAGACCGCGGCTGGATACACAATGACGTCAAGGCCTCTGCTGCGGGCCCCTACGGCGGAACCCTCCTCCAGGGCTTCTTCATGCTGGGCTGTCTCCACCGCATGGCCCGCGACATGGACCTGCCCACCGAGGGTGTGCTCAACCGATTCAACTACGGGTTTGACCGGGTCCGATTCGTCAGCCCGGTACACACCGGAACCCGGATAAGGGGACGCTTCAGGATCACCGGAGTTGAGACACGGGACGGTGGAGACGACCTGGTCCGGACGAATGCCGTGGTCGAGGCTGAGGGCTACGAGCGCCCCGCCCTCGTAGCCGACTGGTTGTTCTATGTCAGATACACCTCCTGAGGGTGATCTGGTCGCTCCGGTACTCGACCGGATCGACGCGTACATCGACCACTGGGTCGCCCTGGCACCGGACGCCGAGTTCCTGATCGACGGTGGCCCAACGCTCACCGGGCGACGGCTGACCTGGTCCGACACCCGCCGCGAGGTGGACCTCGTCGCCCGGGCACTCATTGGCGCCGGGTTGGAGAGGGGTGACCGGGTCGCGTACCTGGCTGACAGCCGCCTGGACTTCTTCGTCCACTTCCTGGCGGCGACCAGCGTTGGCATCATCTGGCAGGGTCTGAACCCCGGGTACACGTGGGACGAGTTGCTCTACGTGGTAGCGGACGCGGGTCCCCGCATCGTCTTTGACGGCACGGTACCGGGTGCCGAGAGCCCTGTGCAGCGCCTCGTCGCAGAGGTTGACGATGTGGAACGGGCGATAGCCGTTGACGGCCCCGGCTGGAGCGCCTTCATTGACCTGGGGAAGTCGGTGGACGCTGAGGTCCTCGCCGATCGGCGAGAGGCGGTGGAGCCGCTGGACCCCGCCTTCATCGTCTACACCTCAGGCAGCACCGGACGGCCCAAGGGTGCCCTGTTGACCCACCGGGGAGTCTGCTACTGCGGCGTGACCGGATCTACCGCCAGGGGGGCCGCTGGGGGGAAGATCATCTGCAACCTGCCGATCAACCACGTCGGTTCGGTGAGCGACATCTGTTGTCGCAAGATGATCGGCGGTGGGCCCATCGTGTTCCAGGAGCGCTTCAACGCCGGCGCCATGCTCGCCCTCGTCGAGGCCGAGAAGGTCCGGGTCTGGGGTGGCGTGCCGACCATCTTCCAGATGTGTGTCGCCCACGACGACTTCGGGTCGGCCGACCTGTCGAGCATCGAACAGATCGCCTGGGGTGGTGCCGCCATGCCTGCGCCCGTCCTGGAACGCCTGCTCCTCGCTACGGGCGCCGACCGCTGCACCACGGGCTACGGGATGACCGAGACCACCGGCGGGGTGATGTGCACCCTCGAGGGCTCCGACATTGAGGTGCTGACCACGACCGTCGGCGCACCGATTCCGGGCCACGAGTACCGGATCGTCACAGACGATGGTCGAGAGGCCGCGACAGGTGAGCCCGGTGAGATCCGGGTCAGAGGCGACTGGATGATGGCCGGGTACTGGAATCGCCCAGAGGCCACCGCCGAAACCATCGACGACGAGGGCTGGCTGCACACCGGCGACCTGGCCGTTCTGCGCTCCGACGGCAACATCTCGATTGTCGGAAGGCTTTCTGAGATGTTCAAGTCCGGCGGCTACAACGTCTACCCAAGGGAGGTGGAGCTGTGCCTCGAGGAGCACCCATCCGTGCAGATGGCTGCCGTGGTGTCGGTTCCAGACCCGCTCTTTGACGAGGTCGGCCATGCATTCGTCGTGGCACCGGGTGACACGGACGCGGATGACCTGCTGGCGCACTGCCTTGGGAGCCTTGCCAGGTACAAGGTGCCGAAGGAGTTCCACATCGTGGATGGGTTCCCGATGCTTGCCGTGGGAAAGGTCGACAAGAAGGCCCTCAGGTCCAGGGGCAGTCAGTGAGGTTCGCTACCGCGGCCCTGCTCCTCGTGCTGCTCGCCGCCTGCGCCGGCGAATCCCAGCCGGCCGACACGTCTGTCAGCGGCGGGCCGACGACCGCTGCAGCAGATAGACCCGAAATCGCCACCCTGCCGGTGGACCCTGCGGTCACCATCGGGCGGCTCGACAACGGACTCACCTACTACCTGCGCTCCAACGATGCACCCGGTGCCAGCCTGGAGTTGCGTTTGGTGGTCGCCGCAGGCTCCCTCGAACAGGAGATGACGGGTTCGGGAGTCGCACACTTCCTCGAGCACATGCTCTTCAACGGCACCACCGACTACCCGGGCAACGACCTGGACGAGGCCCTCCAGACCCTCGGCATGCAGGTCGGCGCCGACGTGAACGCCTACACGAGTTGCGAGGCGACCGTGTACGGGTTGACGGTGTCGCTGGACAGCCCCGAACACGTCGAGGTGGCGTTTGACGTGCTGGACCAGTGGGCCACCGCGGCCACCCTGGAACCGGACGCCGTTGTCAGCGAACGGGGTGTGGTGCTCGAGGAGTACCGGACCACCGAGACCGCCCAGGGCCTCATCGCCACCCGCTTCGACGAGGTCTACACAGAGGGATCCGTGTACGAGGGCTGCGACCCGATCGGCACCGAGGGGGCGATCCTGGCTACCGATCCGGTGGACCTGGTCCGCTTCTACGACCGCTGGTACCGGCCCGACCTGATGGCCGTGATCGCCGTCGGGGACCTGCCGGTGGACCGCATGGAACGTGAGATCACCGACCGCTTCAGCGACAACGTCGCAAGGTCGGACAGCCCCGAGCCCCGGGCCCGACAGGCTGGGCTGATCACCGGGGTGGTAGCCGAGGTGGTGGTGCACCCGGATGCACCCAGCCCCTTCGTGTCGATCGACTACAGCCTGCCCAACCGGGAGGCCGGCACACCTGGGGGCGAGCGCAGCTCCCTTCTGGACAGCCTTGTTTCGACCCTCGTACAGTCTCACCTGGACGAACAGATTGCGGCCGGGACCCTCCCCGTGGTTAGACCCTTTGCCGTGAACTTCACCTACACCGACGAGTTGAGGTTCATGGGCTTCAACTACGCGGCGGAGGACGAAGCCGCATCGGTTACAGCCATGCTGGTGGAGCTACGGGGGCTTGCCGGCCGTGGTTTCGCACCTGAGGCTGTTGAGAGAAACAAGGCGGCGTTCGCCAACGCCCTGGACCAGGCCCTGGCCATGGAGGCCACGCGGCAGGACCACACGTTTGCAGCCGCCTACGTGGAGCACTTCCTCTTCGGAGCCGACATAGGCGAGGCGACGGCCCGGCACGACCGTCAGATCGGGGTTCTGATGTCGATCACGGCCGATGAACTGTCTTCGTACTTCGCCACCACGTTCGAACAGGCGGCCCCGTTGGTGCTCGTGGTCGGCCACGATCCCGCAGACCTGCCGTCCCCTGCCGAGTTGGAGGCCGCCGTCGACAACGGCCTGACAGGCACGACGAGCACCGAGACGGCGGCTCCGACAGGCACTGTCGAGTTCCTCATGGAGTCGCCGGCGGCCGTGGACCCGGTCGCCGTGAACCGGATTCCGGCTCATGGAGCGGTCGAGTACGTGTACGGGAACGGGGCGAAGGTCATCTTCATCAGGTCCGACATCTCCGAGGGCCAGGTCGACCTCTGGGCCGAGTCCCAGGGCGGCTGGACGTTGCTGACACCGGGCAGTTCGGCCCTGGTCGACAAGGCAACCGGGGCGGTCGACCGGAGCGGGGTAGCGGACCTGAGTGCCCTGGAGGTCGAGGCGTTCCAGCAGTCGGAGGGAGTCTGGCTGGCCTCCATGATCGACGAGACCACCGAGGGGTTCATGGGCTCGGCCCGCAGCACCGACCTGGAGGACCTGTTTGCGCTGCTCCACCTCAGGATCACTGCGCCTCGCGTTGACAAACCGGCCTTTGGCGAGGCCCTGGAGGCGATTGCCAGCGAACAGCGCTCAGCCGAGGCCGACCCCTACGCGGCCTCGTCGGTCCAGTTGGCTGACGCCAGGTACGGGGGTGACGCCTACTTCAGGCCGTACCCCGATGACGCCCAGACCAGGGAATTCTGGCCTGGAGGTGCACTTGCACTGTTCGAGAGTCGCCTTGGCGAAGTCGACGACCTCGTTATCGCAGTCGTCGGCGACACCGATGAGAATACCGTGGGGAGCCTGGCAGACCGGTACGTGGGCACCCTTCCGGCGGGGCCTTCAGACACCTGGGCCGCTCTCGCGCCCGAACCTCCAGCTGGCGTCGTCACGCGGACGGTAAGTGCCGGAGCCAACGAGGCATCGGCAGGCTTCGAGCTCCTGGTAGTGACGGAGTTGCAGCCGACCGAGGAGATGCTGGCCGCTTCGAGGGTGCTCGAGAGGATCCTGCAGTCACGCCTATTCACGACACTCCGGGAGGAGATGGGCCTGTCCTACGGAGGTGGTCAGGTGTTCATCGACCTGGCTGAGCACCCGCTTCCCCTGGCTGAGGTGTTCGTGAGCGTCGACGGCAACCCCGAGGGCATCGGCGAACTTCATGCCAGGACCCTGGCCGAGATGGCGGACCTGGCTGTGTCCGGTCCGGATCCGGACGAGTTCGAGCGTGCCAGGGCCACGGTGCTGACCGACCTCGACTTCGTGACGAACGGTGATCTCCTTGAACGCCTGGTGGCATGGGGCCGCAGCGGCGGAGAGGACTCGGCGACCCTTACCGACCGGTACGAAGAGGTGTACCAGATCACGGTCCAGACGGTCACAGAGGCGGCGGTGCTCCTGCTTCCCGAGGATCACCGGATCGAGGTCTTCCGTATGCCCGGGGGCAGGATGCCCTGATGGGCGTAGGAAATGGCGACGACCGGAACAGCCGGTTTCCCCAGGGCGCGACGTTGAGGCTTGAGGACCTCGACGGTTCGGATGCACACCGACTGTTGGCCTCCCTGCGCATCGCCGCCGGCCACGAGCGACACCTCACCCACTTCAGCATCGCCCCGATCGACACCGTCGCTGTCGCCCATGTTGTCGGCCAGCTCGGAACGATATTCACGCAGTCGGACGTCATCACCCGGCTGAGCGGGACACCAAAGGACGCCGCCGACGAGGTCATGGGGGGCACTCCTGGCCGGGCTCCGTGCCAGAGCCGACGATCCCACATAGACGAATGCCTCCAACCGGCACGACCTGTTCCAGCGTCGCCTGAGGTCGCCCACCGCTGAGAGCGGAGTTGCCCTGGACTGGTTCAATGCCAGATCCGCCAGCGCCTGGCTCAGCGCCGGCGGCCCGACCGCGTTCCAACCCCATCGGGGTACCTCCTGCATGCCTGAGGAACGGCCTCAGTAGCCTTACAACCACCTGGATAGCGGCGACCGGCCATTTCGCGCCACGAACCGCACCACCCAAGCCCTCGTAGAGAGCGGCGCGAAACCCCCAAACCCGCACAACGAAGGGGTTTCCGCGGATGCTCCAGTGGCCCTGGGAACGCGTTATTGGCGAATCAGGAACGCGGCAACAACGTCTGGGACGACGTCATGCCAGCAGGTAAAAGGCGTCCCTGTACTGGTCGAGCACGAACCTCGGGTAGGGATCCCTGAGATACCACTGGCCACGCCCGCACACCACATGGATCTTCCGGTCGGTGCCATTTCGGGGGAACCCATCCTTGGCCGGGAACTCGTCGACGGGCACAACGAACATGACATCCGGGCCTCCACAGGCCAGAACGAAGTACTCGCCCGCCTTCCAGAAGCGTTCATTGATCCCAAGGAACCATTCGCCGTCATCCTCTTCAGTCCTCGTGCGCAGATGGAATCGCTTTCCGCCCCGAGCGACGTAGGTCTTCCGTCGCCCGTTCGGCTGGTAGGGCCAGGCTCCCGTCGCAGCGGCGACAGCGGCCAACGCCAACTCGTCCAACCGGCCATCGACCGTCATATGGACCGCTCCCTCGCCACAGCGGGGCCCGCCTTCAGGCGGTACACCCCTCGTCCGACGCGGTCGAGGTCGTCATAGACGACGGCCGCGTTGACCGGCGCCTGCCGGCACATGTGAGAACAGACATGGGTTCGAATCGTCGACTCGGCGTACGAGCTGGTGGTCGTCTGGACTTCCCGGACGATCTCGACGAGGCGGAAGGCCTCACGCCCGGTTCGACTCCTCAGCCGTCGCACCGCGGCGAGGACCTCTTGTCGGCAGGTCACGTCACGCCGCCTTCGCGCAATCGACAACGACATCCAGGTGACGCAGGCACTGACGCTCACCCAGGTGCAAGATGCAGCCGTCTGCAGCCTTCCTGAGATCGTCGGCCAAGGCCCGTTCGCTGGAGATGACCAGATGGACGGTGACGCCGAGTCGGCGCATCCGGTTGGCGGCGACCCTGAACAGGTGGTCACCACTGGCGATCACCACATCGTCGAACCAGGTGATCCGGCCCTGATCGACGTACTCCAACGCTTTGCCGACGAGCGCCTTGTCGGCGCCGTTCTTGCCGGTGACCGGACGGACCGTGCCCTTAGGCCAGACCTTGCAGATGTGGACCACCCGTCGTACGTGCTCACGGTTCCACCTGCCCGGCTCGTGCATACACGCCCCGTAGACGAGATCACCGTCCATGAGGCCGAGCCGGTCGTAGTCGTTTCGGACCTGGTCGATTCGCCGGATGCTGGGATTTCCCGAGCCGTGGAGGTTGTCTAGGTCGAGCAGGTGGAGGCGCCGACCTCTCCCCTGAGTCTGATCGAGACAACACCCGGGTCCGACCACCGGACGAGGTCCAGGGGCGAGTTGCGGAGTCATCGACGGAAGCTCCCAAGGGTCGCCGGGTTGTTCTCGGTCCGGACCCGTCGCTGGACGGCGGCAACGGTGTCGAAAATGGCGGCTGTCATGCCCTCCCAGAGGCTGTGAGGGATGTCCGTCGTCGGCTCCTCCCAGCCGTCCTCGCCAACCTTCCGGAGGCGGAAGTGGTTGCCGTTGGCGTTGGTTGCGAGGTGGCCGGTCTCCTGGATGGCGATGATCGAGCTGAGCCCGACGAGCAGTTCCCTGTGTTCCTCGTCCCACGGTGAGTCGATCCGCTGGTTCGAATCCCCGAACAGAAGCGCCAGCACCTCGTCCTCCTCGACCGGCCGTTGTGCGAATCGGTTCAGGCCATCAGTGTCGCCAGGCAGTTGGACGCGATGTCGCTGCTTGAGGAAGACGTCCCCGGCATCGGCGAGAAGCTGTGGAAGCTCGTCGGGGCGATAGTCGCGAGCCATCATCTCCAACCACCCGAGGGTCACGACGCCTTCGTAGGTCCCCATGATGACGGCCTCGTATCCCTCCGCCCGAAGTTCGGTCGCCTGGTCAGTGAGGTTGTCCAATGCGGACTGCCAATAGGGGATGTCTGCTGCTGCTGCCTCGATCGGCGTCGGACCAGCCCCGGGACCCTCGGTGGTGTGCAGACACCGAAGGGCTCGCTGGACGAGTGCCGAGGGCGACGGGTCGAGATGGGTGAGCTCATCCCAGAGCTCGTCTGGAACGGTGATGGAGAGTCGACGGACCACGTGGGTACCTCCTGGTTGCGGGATAGGTTCAGTATGAAATATCGTAGCACTATTATTTGCTCATACTACCTATTTGTCATCATACTCACCTTTTTCTCCTTCCTAGCGCCCTATTCGGAAAGGTCGATGGCGATACGACCCAGGAAACGACCAGCTGGGCTGCCTGAACTAGGAGGGCGTGCCCGGGTCCAGGAGTCTCTTCCTCGCCGCCTGGAACTCGTCGTAGTCAAGGGCGTCGTCATAGAGAAGTTCGTTGAGTCGTTCCAATTCGCGGGCAACTTCTTCATTCGGGGCCAGCCAGCCCTCTTCGAGGATGTCGGCGTCGCAATCCCGGCAGAACCAGAACGGGCCGTTGTCTGACGGTATGCAACCAAGGAGCCGAATCTCATCGCGGTCTAGTTGCTCGAAGAAATCGCCGCCTGTC
>Ga0209665_1000760_pt1 | contig 22128 bp, 25 predicted proteins | sample SaaInlV_200m_DNA_2_FD_184675 | JGI IMG/M metagenome (GOLD analysis project Ga0209665, IMG submission 184675) | Marine microbial communities from expanding oxygen minimum zones in the Saanich Inlet - Saanich Inlet SI074_LV_135m_DNA (SPAdes) (version 2) | ecosystem: Environmental > Aquatic >... | reverse complement strand
TCGTCATATCTGGAAATGGGACTTTACTACTCCAGTTGTTAATGGTGCAAGATCTTTAGCTGAAGCATTGAGGAGAATTGAAGAAGGTGCATCCATGATTAGAACAAAAGGAGAACCTGGAACAGGGAATGTTGCAGAAGCTATCAAACATATTAAAAAAGTAAATGATGAGTTGAGAACTATAAAATCGATTTATGATTCTGGAGATAATCAAGAATTAGTTAGAATGGCTAGAGAATTCAAAGTATCGTATGATATTGTTGAACAAACTGCAAAACTTGGAAGATTACCAGTTGTTAATTTTGCTGCAGGTGGAATTGCAACGCCTGCTGATGCGGCATATTTGATGTCTTTAGGATGTGATGGAATATTTGTTGGATCTGGAATTTTTAATTCTGATGATGCAAAAGAAAGAGCAAGAGCAATCGTTTTAGCTACTACTTTTTGGAATGAATCCGATAAAGTCAAAGAAGCACAAAAAATGATTGATGAAAGACAATCTATGATAGGATTAGATGTTAATACTTTAGAATTACGTATGCAAGATCGTGGTGGCTCAGCATGAGTCTTACTGTTGGTGTATTATCCATTCAAGGCGATGTTCAAGAAAATATTTTGTCAGCTAAATCTGCAATTGATGAATTAGGACTAGATGGAAACGTTGTTGATGTTAGAACGCCTGAAGAAATTTCTCAATTAGATGGTTTGATTATTCCTGGTGGAGAAAGTACTACAATTGGCCAATTATCTCTAGTAAATGGTTCTCTAAAGGTACTAAAAGAAAAAATTCAGAGCGGTATGCCCGTTCTTGGAATTTGTGCAGGAATGATTATGTTATCAAATACTGCAAATGACAAAATAGTTGGCAAAACTGATCAACCGCTTTTAGATATTTTGGATATTAATCTAGAACGAAATTCATTTGGAAGACAAAAACAATCTTTTGAATCTAATATTTCTATGGATTCCATTAACATTCCAAAGTTTAATGGAGTATTCATCCGAGCACCATCTGTATCTGATGTAGGATCTGATGTTGAAGTTTTATCCAAATTTAACGAACGAATAGTTGCAGTTAAAAAAGGAAATGTAATTGGTACTGCTTTCCATCCAGAATTAACTAAAGACACAGCATTACACAAATATTTCATTAATCTTGTAAACACATCCAAAAATTAATTGATAATGGGATGAATGCTGAGCAATTCTTTTAACTATAGTTTAATCCATCTTTTAAAATGAACAAAAATTTTATTTTCTTTTCAATTTTAGCCTCAATTTTGATTGGTGGTTCTTTTGGACTATTTCCAATTGGAAATTCATTTGCAGAAGATAATCTTTCTGTAAGTCGAGAAGACTCTAAAGCATATCAAAAACAGTTAGAAAAATTAGAAAAAGAAAAACAAAAAGCTGAGAAACAAAAACAAAAACTAGAAGAAAAGAAAATAAAATTAGATTCAGATAGAAAAAAACTTGAAGAAAAACTCTCTAAAAAAATAAACAAGTATGAAGAAAAATTAAAAGAAATTAAAGTAAAATATCAAAATAAAATTGAATCTGGTTTTACAGGAGATGTTGAAAAACTTTCTGCTAAAACTGCAAAGATAGAAGATAAAATTGCTAAAAAATCTGATGAAATTCGTAAAAAATTATTAGAAAAACAAAATAAATTAGATTCTAGAACTCAAAAAATTCTTGATAAAATTGACAATGGTGATTACTTAGGTGATAAAATTTCATCTTCAAATTCATTTGAAACATACGAATTAACATTTGATTCAGTAAATATTACTGGAATTAATGATAAAACTCAATTATCTACCCTTGAAGGTTTTATGATTTTTAATATTTTTGACAAAAGTGAATCTAATCTAAAATTGGAATTAGAAGAATGTAGTATTACCGTAGATGGTATGCCTTTCAACTGTGGATTTGGAAAAGCTAGAACAACTTCATCAGGTGATTCTGGCTTGAAAGATTCCTTAGTGGTTCTAGCATTTTTAGAAGATGATGTATTGGAGGAAGTTCATTCTACACTCAAAATTTCATTGAATGCTGATTCCCCAATAAGTGAAATTACTGATTCAACTCGAGTTTCAATTTTGAGTCCCCAAAGTAAAATTTCAGGTATGTGGTTTCTTGATGGAACTGCTACATTGACAAAAACTGTTCCAGTAACTGATGACACAACTGATGATACAACAGGAAATGAAATTTCTGTAGAATTAGCAGAAGATATGGATTTGACTGGAAACTAAAGTTGAACCACAAAAATTCAACTTACCTTTTGAGTTCTCTTTTTATTTTCATTCTTTTTACATCATTTCCATTTTCATATGGAGATGTTTGGAACAGTCTCTGTTGATTCATTTGATGTAAATTATAATATTGAAAATGGTATTTTTGATACAATTTTCTTAGATCCTGATTTTGTTGAATTAATCCTCACAATGGATACTACTTCTGATGGAACTGTTGAGATTACAATTCCAAGATTACTTTTGGATGCAAAATTTGACACGATAGATGATGAATTTTTTGTTTTAGTTGATGGATTTGAAACCGATTATGCCGAAATAGATTCTACATACGAGTATAGAACTCTTGTAATCCCATTTTTTGGTGGTGATTCTGTTATTGATATTATTGGAACTGATGCCCTCAATCCATTTTCTCCAGAACCTGAAATTCCATCTTGGATTAAAAATAATGCTGGCTGGTGGGCAGATGGACAAATAGATGATACTGCATTCATTCAAGGAATTCAGTATTTGATTACAAATGGCATTTTACAGGTATAATCAGGCTTAATCAAGCAAATTATGCATGGATTTCAAATCTTTTTTAAATGGTTTTAACGATTCTGGAATTTCCATTTTAATTGAATCTTTTAATGATAAATTTTGAGATTTCTTCTCATTCCATACTTTAGAGTTAAATTCTGAAATTTCTTTTGTAACATTACTTTGTTCTTCAATATTTTCCGGTTCAACATGTTTTTCTTTATGAATACTATCTTTTGAATACAATTCTTTCCAAAGATGTTCTGTGATAAACGGAGTAATTGGTGCTAATAATTTTAAAATTGTTGATAATGTTTTATGCAGTGTAAATATGGCGCCATCTCTTTCCTCATCTGAAAATTCAATTCCATATGCTCTTGCTTTTACCATTTCAATGTAGTGGGCAGCAAACACATTCCATGTAAATTCTCTAATTGCAATTGCTGGAATGAAAAAGTTGTATGTCTCATATCCTTTTTTACATTCCTTAACTAATTTATCCAACTCTGATAAAATCCATTCATCTGATGCAGAAGGTTTTCCTGATTCAATTACTGGAAAACTAGACAAAAATCTTGACACATTCCATAATTTACTGAGGAATTTTTTTGTTGATTCAATTTTTTGTTCATTACATCTAAAATCATACCCATGATTAATTTCACTTGCACTCCAAAATCTAAAAGTATCAGCACCTAGTTTTCCAATTACAGGTAAAGGATCTATTGCATTTCCTTTACTTTTACTCATTTTCATTCCTTTTTCATCTAGACCATATCCCATGATCCAAGCTTCAGACCATGGTTTCTTTCCAGTTAGTTGTTCACATCTAAGAAGTGTATAGTACAACCACGTTCGAACAATATCTTTTGCTTGAGGTCTAATTGATGCAGGGTACACTTTTTTGAAAAATTCATCATCTCTGTTAAATTTACTAATGAAAAGTGGAGATACACTAGAATCCATCCATGTGTCAAATGTTCGTTCTTCTCCAACAAATTCTGTGGAATCACATTTAGTACAATTACTGATTGGGCATTTTTCATTCCATGGTTTGTAGTATTTTCCAGGCTCAGGAACATGAGGTTCTGAGCATTTTTTACAGTACCATATTGGGATTTCAGTACCGTAGTACCTTCTCCTTGAAATTGGCCAGTCAATATTGATAGATTCTAGCCAATTCATCAGAATTTGCTTATGCATTGGTGGATGAAATTTTATTTCTTGTCCTAAATCTTTAATTTTTGGAACTGCTTCTTTTTGTTTTAGATAATATTCTTCCATTGGAATAATTTCAATCGGTGCTTTACTTCTCTCTGATACTGGTGTCCTGTGAACAATATCTTCAGTTTTTTCTAAAAATCCTTTGGTTTCCAAGTCTTCTATGATTTTTGTCCTTGCTTGTTTTGGTTTTAATCCAGTATATTCACCTGCAACTTCTGTCAACCTTCCATCTAACCCAATTGCAACAATCTCTTCTAATTCTAATTCTCTAAATAATACAACATCGTTTTGATCACCATAACTACACACCATTACAGCTCCTGAACCAAATTCTTGTTGAGCAGAATGATGTGTTCTTAACTCAACTTCTGCATTAGTGATTGGAACGATGATTTTCTTTCCAATATATTGTGTATATCTCTCATCTTCAGGATTTACAATGATAGTTCGACATGCACAAAGTAATTCTGGTCTTGTACTTGCAATGATTATTTCTTTGTCTGTATCTTTAATTTTAAATTTCATGTAAACTAGTTTTGTAGATAAATCTTCATAGATTATTTCTGCATCTGCTATTGTTGTACCTGACACCCAATCATAATTATTTGGTCTGTTTGCAAGATACACTTGTCCTTTTTTCCATAAATCAATGAATGTTGATTGAGTGAGAGTTCGGTATTCTTCTGAATCTGTTCTGTAATAGTTTGCAAAATCACCACTGAGACCTAAACTTTTCATGATGAGAATCATCTCAGCTTCTAAATCATCTAGTGCTGCTCTACATAGATTTAGAAATTCACCTCTTTCTGTTTCTCTCATTCGAATTTTATGTTTTTTTTCAGTGTAGAGTTCTACTGGAAGTCCATTTCTGTCAATCCCTATTGGAAAATAGACATTTTTGCCTGCCATTCTTGCAGTTCTTGCAATCATATCAATTTGTGAATAATGTGCTGCAGCACCAATGTGCCAAGGTCTACCTGATGGATATGGAGGAGGTGTATCTATTGTAAAATTATCATCTTGTGGTGTAAAATCATAAATTTTTTCTTCATCCCATTGTTTTAGAATTCCTTTTTCTAATTCTGGGTTCCATGCTTTCTCTGATATTTTAGGGTCCATTTTCTAACTATCTTTCTATATTTGAAATAATATGAGATCCTTTGTTGTAACCTTCATAGATGTAAACACCTACTGCCTCTACATTTGATGGCATTTTTGGTACTAATAATTTGATAATTTCACTTGAAAGATTTTCAACTGTAGCTTCACCTTCTAAAAGATATGTTGTGTTTTTTGGAACTTGTAATTCAAACATTCCTTTAGGACCTTCAAATTGAATTTGATAATGTGAATCATCTTCTTTCTTTAGATATTTTCTATTTATGAAAAATTTATGATCAAATACATTAACTACTTCTTTGATAATTTTTTTAGCTTCTCCAAAATCTAAAAGAAGATTATCTTTCATCTGCCCTACAAGTTCAACCATTACAGAAGATGTATGCCCATGTAGGATGGAACATTTTTCAACTAATGGAAGAATATGTGCATAATCAAATGAGAATGATGCATCCTCTAAAAATATAGATCCTGTTTGCGGAGTTTTATCATAAAATACAACATCTTGTAATTCTTTAATTTGTGCAACATATTTTGCATGTCCTATTGCCATTACTTTTTTCTCAGGAAAATCTTCTTTGACCTGTTTGTATTTTTCGATATCTTCATCTGTGTCAATTACTTCAATCAACCCTTTTTCAGTTTTAAAATCAATTACAACCTCGGTTCCATTTTTTAGCGTAACTTTGTGATTATATTCATAATCTTGTTCAAGAAATGTAAGCATCTGTGCTACTGTTAGTTCGGTTCTGGTTTTAAGCAAGTTTCCTTTCTTATCGATATATCGAAAATCTGAATCTAATATTGTGGGACTTGAAGCCATGTGAAGTCAACTGACTTTGGATATAATATAAATTCTGTAATGATTGTGCCTAAAATTCTTCATTTGTATCTATACTAAAGAATTTAGAATTTTAGCCAGATTGACATCATTTTTGGTGATACCGCCAGCATCATGAGTTGTTAATTCTATGGTGATTCTATTATACACATTAAACCACTCTGGATGATGATTCATTTTCTCAATTTCCATAGCTGCTCTAGTCATAAAACCAAATGCCTGATTGAAACTATCAAATTGAAATTCCTTGTGTAGTTTTTCATTAACAACACTCCATCCTGAGAGGTTTTTTAATTGCTCTTCAACATCTAATTGGGATAGTCTCATCATGCTGTCTTACATTTGATGTTAAATTAAAGGATTGATTCATTACCCTTTACAGAATGTGCGGAGTAAGTCAAAATGGATGATATGAATAAGAAATTACTTGAGAATATCAAAACTTCTATTTCTGAAACTGTTAAAGTAAAGAAAATTGGAATCGCTTTTTCCGGTGGTGTTGATAGTACGTTAATATCAAAAATTTGCTCAGACATGGATTTTGATGTTACACTACTTACAATTGGATTTTCAGAATCACATGATATTTTATTTGCAAAAGAAGTAAATGGATTTTTGAAGTATCCTCATCATGTTTTAGAAATTGATCCAGATATATTCCCATCCATTTCTTCAAAAATTAATCAAACAATAAAAACAGACAATCTCTCTTGGAATGAAAATTGTATTGCTTTTCATTATGTTTCAAAATTGGCAAACTCTTTAGATCTTGATACTGTGATTACTGCAAATGGAATAGATGAATTATTTTGTGGTTACAATGCATATAGAGAAGCATTTTCTGGTGGAGAGTCACAAATCAATGAAGTAATGATATCTAAATTAGATAACGAATTAAAAATGATGAAGGCTGTTAATCAAGTTGCATCTGAATTTGGAGTAAAAATACTCCAACCATTACTCTCAGAAAAATTCATCAAATATGCAAAAACTGTTCCTATATCTGAAAAAATTCACGATTCAGAAGATCTATACCGCAAACACATTATTCGTAAATTAGCTAGTGAAGTTAATGTTCCAGAACTTTCTTGCACAAAACGAAAAAAGGCTTTACAATATGGTACTAAAATTCACAAGACTTTACTGAAAACTAGATAAATTTTTGAACTGTTTTCTTAACTGATTTCTCTACATTACTAATAATTGCAGGTGATGCACCAAGATGTTTCTCTGGTGAGAATATAGCATCAATTTCTTTGTCTGTTAGCCTTGATGAAAATGCTTTGTCTTTTTTGATTGCATCTTTGTAGAACATTCCCTTGTCATTTGCCTCAAATGCAACTCTTTGAACGTCTCTATATGCTTCAAATCTTGGAATTCCTTTTTTGATTAGTGCTTCTAAAACAAACTCTGCAAATATTTGTCCTTTTGTGATGTATAGGTTATCTACAATTCTTTTCTCGTTCACCATCAAGTTTGAAACAATTCTAGTCATAGTTTCTAACATTTCATCAACTAGAATTGAAACAGTTGGGAGAATAAATCTCTCATTTGCAGAGTTTGAAAGATCTCTTTCATGCCATAATGGAATGTTTTCAAATGCAACTGTAACTTGACTTCTTACTAATTTTGATAATGATGATACTCGTTCACTTTTAATTGGATTTCTTTTAACTGGAACTGCACTACTACCCATCTGTCCTTTTTTGAATTGCTCTGCAACTTCTCCAATTTCAGTTCTCTGCAAATTTCTAATTTCTATTGCAATTTTTTCTAATGTTGCACCAATTAATGCCAACTCAAATACATATTCAGCATATCTTTCTCTGGGAACAACTTGTGTTGTAACCTCTGCTGGGAATAATTTTAATCGTTTTGCAGCTCTTTTTTGCACTTCAAGTGATTTTGCACCCATTAGTGAGCCTGTACCTACAACACCCAATGTTTTACAAATCAAAATTCTTTTCTTAATTTCTTCAATACGTTCTACATGTTTTGCCATTTCTGCAGCCCAATTTGCAAACTTTAATCCAAATGAAATGATACTTGCATGCTGACCATGTGTTCTGCCAACTGCCGGAATCTTTGAATGCTTTACAGCTTTTTTTGCAAGAATTGATGCCATCTTTGCAACTTTTGGTTCAATAATTTGTAATGCATCTCTCATTTGCATTGAGTTACTTGTGTCAACTAAATCATTACTTGTTAATCCATAATGTATCCAGGGTCTGGCATTTTTACTACATTTCTCACTAAGTGACTCTACCAAAGCTGCAGTATCGTGATCACTTTTTGCCTCCAACTGTTTGATTCTTTTTGCAGTAATTTTTCCTGACATTGCTGCTCTGTGAATTTCTTTACCTATGCTTTTTGAGATCATTCCTATTTCACTTTGAGAAATAGCAGCGGCACCTTCTATTTCCAATTGATAATCTACTTTCTTCTGTTCACCGAAAATATCCATCATTTCTTTTGTGCCGTAACGACCATTATCGATAGGTAAAATTGCCAATATTTCTAATCGTTATACATCGAAAATAAATCTACTCATGAATTCTGAGCTTAATTTACTCTGTCTCTTAATTGATGACAATCACACAAGCAACCATTTTGACATTTTACTCGCTTACAGTCTGAACAAACATTTTTTCTCCAGTATGGGGCCGTATTCATACTAGTATCTCTGTGTTACCTTGAAAGTTCTTTTTTTTACTTGAAGAAGAATTTTAATCAAATACAGCGTCCAAAATCCCATTAAGATATAGTATAAAATACTCACATCCGGCTCCTCTGAAATTTCTTTTGATTCTTCTTCTACTGGTAGATCATACGGAGGCATGTATACAATTCCAAGAAAAATAGGTATTGATATTAGAATAATAATTGGTACTACCATAATCTCTAATTGTATGGGCTGTAGTTTGTATAAATTTTTGCTACTGAATGAAAATACATATCTCTCATGTCTTCCTCTACGGATACTGACAATAAATTAACAATGTCTGTTGCAGTAATTATTCCTACTACATTTCCATCATCAATGACTGGTAGTTTTCTTATTCTCCTTTCATGCATCAAATCTGCAGCAATTCTTACTGGTTCATCAGAATTAATTGAGAATAATGGAGATGACATTATTTGTTTTACATGCTCTGTAATTTGATATGCATGTGCTGCTACTTTAACTGAAAAGTCTCTGTCTGTGACAATTCCTACTGGGACATTATCTTCCATTACTATAACTGCTCCAACTTTTGCATCTTCCATCATCTTTGCAGTTTCATTAATGGTTAATGTTGCATCCACAGAAATAACTGATTTTGTCATTACATCCCCAATGTTGATTGTTTTTGCATCTGTCATCTTAATTGATTATACTCTAATTTCATATTATATGGTCTACTCAAAAATCAAAGATGAGAATCATCTTGAGTAATCTTAATTGACTTTAACTTCTTGTTCTCTTTTTTACAGCTGCAACTTTCTTTGATGATCTACTTTCTTTTGTCTTTGAACTTGCTTTACTTACTTTACCTTCAGTTTTCATACTTTTGCCGCTTCTTCTAGCTGCTCTAGAAGCTTTTGCTCTTACTTGTTGCTCTTCTTTTTGTTTCTCAATTTCTTTTTCTGTTAATTGTTTTCTTACCACAAATAATGAAATGATTTAATCATAATTAAATTAGATGATTAATTCCATGTCTGGTTCATTTAACATATTTTTATCAAATTCTATTTAATTTGAAATTATTTTACAAATCTACTGATGATTTAAATTGGATTGAGGGGAATTTTTACTAATACTCATGTCTTCTAGTACACCGAGAAAAATTGGAGAAAATCAATATCAGATTGACGCTGATTCTAATCTTGGAATGAAAGTTCCTGTAAGAATCTGTGCTGATGAACCATTAATGCAAAAAATGCTCTCTGATAGAACAATAATGCAAGCAAAAAATGTCGCCTGTATTCCGGGTATTGTTGGCCATAGTGTAGTTTTACCTGATGGTCATGAAGGATATGGTTTTCCTGTAGGTGGAGTTGCAGCAATGGATGCAGAAGAAGGAATGATTAGTCCTGGCGGTGTAGGTTATGACATTAATTGTGGAGTACGTTTACTTCGTTCTAATCTATCTGAAGATTTAGTTCGTTCAAAACTAAAAGAATTGGTAACTGATCTTTTTAGTTCCATCCCTTCGGGTGTTGGTTCTAAAGGTGCAGTCAAACTAACCCCTTCTGAACTTGATGAAGTTTTGGTAAGAGGTGTAGATTGGGCAATTGATCATGGTTATGGTTCATCTGATGATTCAGATGTTTGTGAAGAAAATGGACAAATTCAAAATGCTGATCCAAACAAAGTTTCTGATAAAGCAAGAAAAAGAGGTGCACCTCAACTTGGTAGTTTAGGTTCTGGTAATCATTTTCTAGAAGTACAAAAAGTTGCAGAAATTCATGATGAAGAAGCAGCAAAGAGAATGGGAATAGAGGAAGGGACAATTACAGTTTTAATTCATTGTGGTTCTAGAGGATTCGGTCATCAGGTTTGTAGTGATTATCTTAGAGTAGCAGAGCAAGCTATGGAGAAATATAATATTCATTTACCTGATAGAGAACTTGCATGTGTACCAAATAATTCTGAAGAAGGCGAATCTTATAGAAAAGCAATGTTCTCTGCATTGAATTTTGCTTGGAGTAATAGACAAATGCTAACTCATTGGACGAGAAATTCTTTTCAACGTGTATTTAATCAATCAGAATCTGATCTTGATATGAAATTAGTTTATGACGTTTCTCATAATATTGCTAAAGTTGAAAAACACAAAGTAGATGGTGCAGAACGTAATCTGGTAGTTCATAGAAAGGGTGCAACAAGAGCATTTCCTGCAAATCGAAACGAAGTCCCATTCAAATATCGTGATTTAGGACAACCTGTTTTAGTCCCTGGTTCTATGGGGACTGCTAGCTGGATTTTACTCGGACAGCCAAATTCAATGAATTTGAGTTTTGGTTCTACTGCTCATGGTGCAGGAAGAACAATGTCACGTTCAAAGGCTAGGAGAAATTTTACTGAAGATGATGTAAAAAAATCCCTAACTGACAAAGGCATATTCCTCAAGGCATTAACTCAAAACGGGGTTGTTGAAGAAACCCCTCAAGCCTACAAAGATGTTGATTCTGTAGTTAATGTCTCTCATAATTTAGGAATTGCTACAAAAGTTGCAAAATTAGTGCCTATTGGTGTGATTAAAGGTTGAGCGAAAAAGATTCTGAATTAGAACGATTAAAGGCTAAACGACTAGCTGAAATGCAAAAAAACATCTCTACAAAACAAGAAGCAGAACCAACTACTGATGCTGAAAAAGAAAAAGATCCTGAAAATTCAAGAGACTCTGTTATCAAAATACTTGGATTCCGTGGACTGGAAGTTTTACAAAATGCAGAATCTCAATTCCCAAATGAAACAAAAATGATCATTGAAAAATTATCTGAATTAATTAAAACTGGTGAAATGAATGAAAGTATTGATGGGGGAAAATTATTGACCTTGTTCAGATCAGTTGGCATTAATGTTAGGATGGCTACAAAAATTAATGTAGAACAAGATGGAAAATTTGTTTCTTTAACTGACAAACTTAGTAATCAATCCACTGATGACGGTGATGAGTAATGAACATTGTTTTAGAAATTGGAACAAAAAATTATGCAGATGATCTACTAACAATCAAAAAAGCATTATCTCATATGGAAAGTCTTGTGTCTGGCTATAATGGATATGTTCTAAGTGAACCTTCACCTAAATTTGGATGGACATTTTTCAAATTAGCTATTAAACCTAATTTACAAAATGGAATAGAAGAAAAATTTTCTGACATGATTAATAAATATCAGGCAAATGATCCAGCAGGAAAATTTGTAGAATTTATGGCAGATTATTTTGTTTCTAAAGGTTGTGATATTAAAATAAAAATATCTGACTAGACTCTTCTTCCTCTTTTTCCACCTTTCTTTCTGGTGGTGTCGTGAGGAATTGGTGTTACATCATCAATTCTTCCAATTTTAAATCCGCCTCTTGCTAATGCTCTGATTGCGGCTTGTGCTCCTGGACCTGGAACTCTAGAACCAACTCCACCTACAGCACGAACTCTGATGTGAAATCCTGTGAATCCTTTAGTTCTTGCTGCATCAACTACTGCATTAGCAGCTTTCATTGCAGCAAATGGTGATGATTCGTATCTGTCGGCATTAACATGTACACCACCAGAACTGATGGATACTGTTTCTGCACCTGTGAGGTCAGTCATGTGAATAATTGTATTATTATAACTACTGTAAATATGGGCAATTCCCCATTTTTCAGGACCTTCTTTCTTTGTCTCTGGTTGAGGTTTTGATTCTTGAACAGCTTCAGTTTGTACTTCTACAGCTTCTGTCTCTACTGCAGCAGTTTCAGTCTTTTCTACTGGTGCCTCTTGAACCTCAGTTTCTACTTCTGACAATGTCTAATCAGGTCGTAAAGGGTTTAAAATACATTGATTTTTCATACTTGCCTTAATTTGGGCACTATTGCATATTCAATGACTATTCATATACTATCATCTTCTGGATGCATTAAATGGCATCTATCTTGTTCTTAGCAATTGGTGTAGCAGTTGCAACAGCATTAATGGTTTCAGTCGCAATTCATTTTTTGACTCCGATCGGAGATTCTGGTTTATCCCCTCAAGAACAAAGCTGTCAACTAATTGCTAATGAAGGATATAGAATTCATGCAACGTATCCTGATTCTAGCCCTGACGAACTTCCTAAGGATGATTTTAAACGCTTAATACATCTTGATGAAATGTGGATCACTGAATGTGTGAACGTTTTACCTGCAGAATCTGTTTTTAGTATTGTGAATAATGTTGAACGAGATTTTTCATATGGGGAATAATTATTTGAAATGCTTCCAACCTTTATCTTTTAAATGAATCAAATCATTATCATTTTTAATATACACACTTTTTCCTGAAGTGACAAAGCCTATCTCTATAATTGGAATTTTCAATAATTTTGCATTCTTTATTATGGTTTTTTTGTGGTTTGGAGGTACAGTGAAAACAAATTCATATTCTTCCCCTCCGTTGAATACTAAGTCATTTAAATTCAATTTATAAGATTTTACAAAATTTTCCAAATCTTTTAAGGCTGGAATTTTAGTTATGATGAATTTATTTTTACTTTGCTTTGACATTTCATTTAATGTTGTAGATAGACCATCACTGGAATCCATTGACGATGAAAAATATTTCTTGTTTTTTATTCCGAAATTGAGTCTAGGTTTTGGTTTAACGACTGAATTAATTGCTTTTTTCACAAATTCTGTTTTTCCTCTTTTTTTACCTAGAATCATGTTTAGCCCAGCTGCTGTATATCCAAACGGACCTGTGACAAATATCAGATCTCCTTTTTTTGAGTCCTTTCTTGTAACTATTTTGTCTACAATTCCAAAAAGGCATACGTTGAAAACAATTTCTTTCCCTTCGTTTGTATCTCCTCCTAAAATTGAAATATTGAATTCTTTGGATGCTTTTCTAAAACCAGAAACAATTTGATTAATTTTTGAGCGCGAAACTGTATTTGGAAGATTTATTGAAATCATCCCGTAATCTGGTTTGACACCTTTTGAGGCAAAATCACTTACACATGCTACAATACTTTTCCTTGCAGCATCAGATAATCCCATTTTAGATGGAATATCTGTGCTTTGTACTAGTGTGTCAGTTTTTGCTATAATTTTGTTTTTACCTAAATTAAAAACTTCTACATCTTCTGAATCAAATTTCTTTTTACCTAATCCTTTTTGGAAAATTTTGATTATTGATGTTTCATCTAATTTTTTCATAACTCTGATTCACCATTTTTATCGTATCTTTGACTATCTTCTTACATTTTTCTTCATTATTTGATTCTGCTGAAACTCTAATGATGTCTTCTGTATTTGATTTTCTGATTAATACCCAACTGTCTTCATCTATGATTCCTTTAATTCCATCTAATGTTGTAATTTCAGAATAGTCTTTTGAAAACTTTGATTTTACTTCTTCGATAACTTTGTCATGAAACTCTGAATCAATTTTAGTTTTATCTCTAATTTGATTATAACTTTCCATGTAATTTAATATCTCATTGAATTCTGAACCCCCCAACATTGATGCAATAAGACCACTTGTTAGAATCCCTTCTCTACAATAATTGAATTCTGGTAAAATAAAACCACCACTACTGCCTTCACCTCCAGCTTGTGCATTGTTTTTTAACATGAGATCTATTACGTTTGCTTCCCCTACTTTGGATCTTTGTACAGTTCCTCCTTTTTCTTTGATGAATTTTTCAACTGAGATACTTGTATCGATACTTAGAACAAAATTTTTGTAACCTAACTCTAATGATTTTGCTATACCTAGCCCCAGTGTAACATCCGGTGTTTGTTTTTTTCCATCTTTAACGACAACTAATCGATCTCCATCTAGATCAAATGCAAATCCAATATCTTTTTTGTTGGTTGTAGTGATTAATTCTGATAAATTATCAGATGTTGGATCTGGCCCTCTTGAACATCCCGAAATATTTTCATTAATTACTTGAACGTCACATCCAATTCCCCTTAGTAATTCTGGAGCGAAACCTTTAGCGGCACCTCCTCCTATATCTACTACAATTTTTGGTTTATTTTCTAAATTCCCTATGATTTTTTTTGCATCTTCAATGTATGATGTTGTAATTTCAGTCTCAATGCCAATTTTTGTTTTTACAATATCTTGATGTTGGATGATTTGTGGAAGTTCATGTTCATTTATTCCTCTCCCGTCAATGATGAATTTCATCCCATTCCATTCTAATGGATTATGTGATGAAGAGATTACTAACCCAGCTCCGTAATTTCTCGCTTCTCTGAAAACTACTGGAGTTGGAACTGTTTCTAAATTAAAAACATCTATTCCATTTTTCATTAATGCTGCACTTGCAGTATTTTTTACCATTGAACCTGATGGCCTGGTGTCTTTCCCAATAACGCATTTTTTTGATTTTATTAATGATGAAAAATTATTACAAAATTCTAATACATCTTTTAGGTTAAGATCTTCTCCAAATATTCCTCTGATTCCTGAAATAGTTTTTTTCATTTAGTCCATTTCGGAAAGGCTTTTTATTAACTCTGATGGATTTATCCAAACGTGCCTTGGTAGCTCAGCCTGGTAGAGCGAACGCCTCGTAAGCGTTAGGTCGCGGGTTCGTACCCCGTTCAAGGCTTTGATAATTCCCGTCACTACGTGACGTGTTAGCAAATTCACTAATGGTGTTAGTGAATTCACTAACGTTAGTATTTTGTAATAATGGTAATTCAAATTTATAAAATTCTTTTAATTTTTTCTTTATTTTGTACCTGAGAAACCGTCTATGGCTTGCCGATGGTTCATAATCCCCTTGTAGAAACCCCCTCTCTGTTTTACTAAACACAAATACTGATGAACATAAGGTGTTTTTAGCTTTTTTATTTTATGGATTTGTAATTAACGAAATTATTCCACCCGCAATTAATGATATTATTAACACTCCTAATGCTGATAGAACTCCTTTTCTGATTTTTATTTGAATGTTATTTTCTAATTCTATTTTTGGAAAAAGCCAATGAAATAATCCTGGAACCCCAAAAGTTGATACTAATCCCATTCCAAATATCACTATTATTAACAATCTTGTAACTCTCTCCAATAACGATGATTCTTCTTTAGTTTCTTCATCCACAAAAATTCCTAATTCTTGAATGGTTGGTGTCAAAATTATGTATAATCCAATTAAACAAATTAATGGAATTCCAAGATAAATCAAATATGCTTTTTTTGAATGGAAAAACTCACTTTTTGATTTGTATTTCTCCAATATTTCTTCAAACTTTCTAGTGATTCCATTTACCCATACAGATTCTTTCCCTTCTACAGATACGGTAAAACCTTCAAGATATCCAATTTGACATCGAATCCATATCCATCTTTCACCTCCTCTAAACTGTAATTTACATTCTCGAAATTTTTTAGGATTCCAATTTTTGAGAAATGATGCTGAATCACTTGTTTCAATTTCTTTACTTTTTGTTTCTAATTTGTATTCTACTGAAGCATATTTCTTATCATTCTCATTTTGTTTTTCATCATTAAGAAACTCTGAGTGGACATTATCTAATACATGACATAATTCTGATAATAGGGATTTACTTAATTTGATTGATTTTGGATGAAGATTTGAAGTCTCTTTAACATCGTTTTCCATAAAGTTCTTTTCAATTTTTCTATTATCTATATGAAGGTATTATCATTTTCAATTCTCTTATTTCATTGATTTGTGCTGTTCTTTTTTTATAACATTTGATATCTTTCATGAATACTAGTCTCAAAGAATATGAGTTTCTGACTGTGCGGAAATATTTGGTTTAACGATAAAATTCAACTGTTCCAAACCATGAATAAACATATCCTGCAGTAGCACATCCTCCACTTCGCCCTTCTGGATAAAATGCAATTGAATGATTTGTATCTGGTTCTACATTTAACTGAATTATTCCACTGTTAAGAGGAATGTTTGCATTATTTTGATAATTACCCATCCATCTTGTTTGAGAAACTTCTCTACCATCTAATGTTACATGAACTTTAACATCCCCACAATGGTCTTGCGGAACAAAATATTGAAATTTTATTGTTCCATCAGGATTTGATTTTACTACTGTCATCTCATCTAATCTTTTTTGTAACCATCCGTCGCTTTGTTCCCCCCCTCTTCATTTATTTTCAATGTTTTTATTACTTGCAAATTATTTTGTGTGGTACTTTCTAATTCTATTGTTGGAATGGATATGTTAGGGATTACTACAACCACTAATGCAATAACTAGACAAATTCCTAATGCTATTGCTACTTTTTTAGCTGATAATGGGGCTCTGGGTGTATGGTAAATCTCCCCTTCATCTACTCGCCGATTATAATCATCTATTCTTTCATTCTCTCTATCGATTTTATCTGAATCTTGTTTATACTCCCAATCATCGTCATCATATCCCATATTGTAAAATCTAGATAGTGTGAATATAAGATTTTACTAGAAACTCTTTTGTGTTCTATACTTGGTATGTATTCACCAGATAGATAATCACGTTCAGTTTTACTAAACATGATGTTTGTAACTCTTTCTAGAATTTAGCTTTTTCTTTAACAACCAATAATTCATAATGGAAATGGAAATGGTAAAAAGATAGCAAAAACAACCATCAATCATTATGTCTGAAACACCGTACTCAGAAATTACTCAAACAGAAGCTGCATTATCTGAAGAAATTGGTCAAAGTCCTTTGGAATTGGAATATTCTGATAATGGAAACTTGATTGATTTTTTAGAAGGTCATGAATTAGTAGATAAACCTGAAGAAAGAAACCGTCAACGTTTCATTCGTCAATTGCATTTTGAATATGGTTATCCTAAAAATGTGATGAGGAGAGAAGTTCCAATCAATATGGGTCGATCATCTCCCGTTTTTGCAGATATTGCTGTTTATAGAACAATTGACGCTGCAAAGAAAAAGGATCAAGGTCAAATCCGTTTTTGTGTGGAAGTAAAAGCAGATAATCTTACAGACGGTCATAATCAATTAGTTTCATACATTTTTGTAACATCTTCTGAAGGTGCAGTTTGGACAAATGGTGATACAATTCATTACTTTAGACGATTTGATTCACCTGAACATCGTTTAGAACCTTGGAATGGAATTCCTAGTCCTGCAGAAGAATGGGATTCTGTGGGAACTTTATTGAAAGAAAACTTGGTAAAACCAACCGATGTTAAGCGATTATTAAAAAAATGTCATCAAAAATTATTTCGATCAGGTATCGAAAGTGAAGATTTGGCAATGGATATTGTGCGTATTATTCTTGCTAAATGGCGTGATGAAGTCTCTCCAGAACCAAAAACAAAATTTTATGCCACTCCTTCAGAATACAAATCTGTAACAGGTCAACAAAATATTGCTTCAAGAGTTCAGGAACTATTTGCTGAAGTAAGAAATCAGAACTTGGATGTGTTTGAACCTAATGAAAAAATTACTGCTCCTCCTGTACAAATAACTGAAGTTGTTACTGAATTACAACGTTATCGCTTATTGGTAGATGAAGAACAATGGTGGGATGTTTTGGGTGTGGCATATGAACAATATACAGCAGCTCATTTCCGACAAACAAATGGTCAATTTTTTACAAATAGATTAATTGTTCACATGATTGTTGAAATGCTTGATCCTGATCTTAATGATGTTGTTTTAGATCCCGCAGGAGGTAGTGGCGGATTTATTACTGCGTCAGTAAGACATTTACGAAAAAAACTTTTACAAAGAAAATTAACAAAAACTGCCAGACAACAACTGATTGACCAAGTCAAACGAAGTGTGGGGTTGGTTGAAAAAGCACCTCGTTTAGTTAAGATAGCTAAAACTGCAGCAATTCTTACTGGTGATGGTCATGATAATTTTCATTTTGGAGATAGTTTAGTACCTTTAACAGAAGCTAACTTCCCGCTAGCATTTCTCAATAAATTTGGCGAAGCTTCACCGACAATAATTATGACAAATCCTCCTTATGCGGGAACTACTGAAGGTAAAATCACATCTACATCTATTCTTTCACAATATGAAGTTGCAAAAGTTTGGAAATCAACAAATGGTAAGTTAACGATTACTGATGAAATACTTCCAGGTGGTGTTCCTCCAGAACTCCTATTTATTGAGAGATGTATTACTTGGTTGAAACCTGGAGGAAAACTTGGTATTGTGATTGCACAAGGAATGTTGGATACCGTTACCGCACTTTCTACTAGGAAATTCCTGTTTCAAAATTCTAAATTACTCGGTGTGATTTCATTACATAAAGACTCATTTCGACCTCATACAGGCGTAAGAACCTGTATTTTGATGGTTGAAAAAAATAAAACCAAATCTGACAAAACAGCTCCAACTCACAAAGTCTTCATGGCTATCTCTAGAAAAATTGGTCAAGATTCTGAAGGTCAACCACTTTTCAAACGTGATGAAGACGGTAAAGAAACCCCTGAATTAGATCATGATTTGGATGAAATCCTAAAAGCATTTAGAACTTTTCAAAAAAATAAATTATCACAATCTGAATATATTTTTTCAATAAAACAATCACAAATTGATACCAAGACATTGAACATCAATCCCCAATTTTATTTACCTGCATACAATGAATCCATCAAAAAAGTTCTCCAAATTGGAAATCAAGATGGTTGGTCTGTTACTACAATTGGAACTATAACTCCTAAAATTTTCAAGGGAGCGCGTTTTAAACGTCAAAATTTAGAGACTCTGACAAAATCTGGTAAAGGTATAGAAGAATTCTATACTCCTGTTGCGTTACTTCAAGATAGATCTGACAGTGTAAAATATTTGGATTTATCTAACGCCAATCCAAATCAAAAAGCAAAAATTAATGCAAGCAGAGCTATAGAAGGCGAATTATTGATTACTCGAAGTGGAACTGTTGGAAGAGTACTGTATGTTACTAAACATCTAGATGGGAAACTCATTAGTGACGACCTTATTCATGTTCGTATTTCTGATAAAAATCTATTGTATTATGTTTATGTGGTTTTAAAAAATGAGTTAGGACTACATCAAATGTTAAAAAATGAATATGGTTCTGTACAAAAACATCTTGAACCAGCTCATATTAGAGAAATCATTATACCAATCCCTGATGATTCAAATGAATTAAAAAAAATTGCCCGTGATGTTAAACAAAGTATTGTGGCAAGAGAAAAGAGCCTTGATTTAGAAAATAATGCTGTATCTTATTGGCAAAAATTTCTTCCATGATTGATTCTATTTTATGTTCCATTCCGAAAGTTCTAGGTCTATTCCTTCCTCATCTTCACTTGAAACTAATTTCTTACGGCAAATAATCTCAAAGATTTCTTCGTCCTTGTTTTTGATGACTAGTCCTAATCCCGCCTTTTTTTCACTATCATCCATTTCCTCTTTAATTACATCCATGAGGATTTTCAATAAATTATCCAAATCTTTTTTGAAACTACTCTTATCTGGTGTATTTTCGTTAAGATAGAATGTAACATTGATGGATAATCGCTTATTTTTGCATTTTTCTTGTAATTCACCAAGATTGGGGTTTTGTTTTACAAATGCTTCCTGTAGATCTTTTTTCCTCTTTGTTGTCTCTTTACCTTTTTTTACTGTTTTAGGCTTAAATTTTCTGACGGATATCTTTCCTAACATTAACCCCACCTAGTTCCACAGTCATTACATTCCAATTTTGGATCATTACCAATTACATTACATCCGCCCAAAACAATTTCTTTTCTCTCCAATTCTTTCTCAATTTCTCTCATATCGGCAGGAAGTCCCCAAAGAATTTCTGCACGATTAGTGCTTTGACAGTTGGGACATTTTCTTTTATTTACCATAGTGTTGTCCATTCAAGTTTTTGTGTGTAATTAAGACCACGACCACAAACTGGACAATGATTTCTGTTATTACTTAAATGAATATGAAATATACTTCCACATTGACATCCATACATTTGTCGGATTGGAATCATACATTGGATAAACAATAATGACTTAAACGTATTTTTTGAATTCTCTATATGTTATTTGAAAAAAAACTAGTCTCATTATTGGTATGAAATGGGACTAGTTTGTCTCATATTGTTTCTTAATTGTAATTAATTATTCTATTATGATAAAAAGAGAGATCTTATGTATTATAATATTATAGTATATACAAAAAATAACGTTAATGATGTTAAACTAACGTTAAATTGACGTTAGTAGCGTTACTTTTTTCTTCTTAAACTAATTCAAAATTATTATTATTTCTCTCTTTTTTAATTAATAAATTATTGTGTTAATGTTATTCTAAAAGTTCTTCTGATTTCCATGTATCTTCTTTTTTAGAATAATTAATTTTTATATTTACATGATCTCCTTTCTCTTCTCCAATTTTTTTAAATGTGTGAGTTGTTAATTTTTGAATCATTTTTGGCTTCCATACCTTCCAAGTAGGTGGTGTAAACTTTAATCGTATCATTAAATCAACGTCTAACAATATTTTCTCGCTTTCTATGTATTCAAATGCATTCATTACAATGTCTGTAAATGTTAATTTTTGTTTCATCTCTCTCTTTTTCCTGTGAAGTATTATTCACATATAACCGGACAGAAACTTTGTAAATTTTTCGAATTAACTCATTTTGTATTATTTAAGATAGTTTCCCAAATTTTTACCCATTTTTTCTTATATTGTCCCATCATTGGCAAAAAATAATGACGTTGAGAAACATTTCCACGTCTACCTTGCATAAATTCGGCTAATAATGGATCAATCTTTGTAGCATTAATGGTATAGTTGAGCTTCCTAAGATATCTAATTTCACAGCCCAACATCTTTGAATTTAGATTTTTTGTAACTCTTGAGGCACTTACTTGATGATTCATTTTGTCATGTAATAATGGGTGGCAATACACCGAGTTTGCTTTTTTTGTAACTCTATCCCAAAATAATTCCATGACTCCTTCATTACACAGCGAAGAATGATTGTTGAATGCCATAATCGCCTCTGATGTTCTTAAACCTGAAACTAGTACAAATAATCCAAAAATTTTATACTTTTCTGGTAATTGATTAATTCTTTCCAATACTGATTCTACTGGAATAATTTTTGCGAGTTGGTATGTGTCTTGTTTCCTTGCAGAATTCCATTTCAAATCCTTCTTTTTCATCCATTTCAATAATTCATAATGATATTCTGTATCATATTTTAAATCCAAAAATCTTGTAAAAAGCGCCAAACACTTGAGAATGTCTTGCCTCTTTCTAGTTGATTCCATGAAAACTAATTCTTTGGAAAATGCCAAATGATGATACTGTTTTGCTTTCTTGAACATGGTATTTGCATGAAGCCTGCTTTTGTTTGCCAATAGCCATTTGTGAAAATCATCCCAATCTGCTTTTGATGAATATTCTCCATATTGATTGACAGCCTCAGCCACGTAGAGTGAATCCTCCTCGTAAGCGTTAGGTCGCGGGTTCGTACCCCGTTCAAG
>Ga0209665_1000711_pt1 | contig 23426 bp, 20 predicted proteins | sample SaaInlV_200m_DNA_2_FD_184675 | JGI IMG/M metagenome (GOLD analysis project Ga0209665, IMG submission 184675) | Marine microbial communities from expanding oxygen minimum zones in the Saanich Inlet - Saanich Inlet SI074_LV_135m_DNA (SPAdes) (version 2) | ecosystem: Environmental > Aquatic >... | reverse complement strand
TTTGATTTTTGTGCCCCAAAAATGATTCCTCCTTGCGATGAACTCTGAGACATGTAGAATGGGCCAACCTTGCAAAAACAACCATGCCATTAATAACTTGTGCCACCCCACACATTTTGAGGAATCTCTATGCTCACCATGAAAGACTACCCAAACATCTTTGTCTTCAACCACCCCCTTATCATGCATAAACTGACGATCATGCGCCAAAAAGAGACGGATATGGAAACCTTTCGCCGCCTCCTCAAGGAAATCTCCCTCCTCATGGGATATGAGCTTACACATGGATTGGAGACCAAGGAAGTCGACATTGACACCCCCCTAACGCGTACCAAAGGAAGGCTCTTAAAAGGAAAGGGCGTTGCTGTCGTTCCCATCCTCCGCGCAGGTCTCGGCATGGCGGAAGGACTTATGGACCTTATGCCCGGTGCCTGTGAAGGACATATTGGGCTCTACCGGGATCCAAAAACCAAAAAACCCGTAGAATATCTCGTAAAGCTTCCTGAACCCGATCATCGACTCTTTATTCTCGTAGACCCCATGTTGGCCACAGGCAATTCTGCTGTCCATGGCATCAATGTTCTGCTCCGTCATGGCGTGGATCCGGCAAATATCCGATTCATGTCCCTAGTTGGTGCCCCAGAGGGCGTCAAAGTTTTCCACAAAGCCCATCCCAATATCCCCCTCTATACGGCTGCCCTCGATGAAAAACTCGACGAAAATGCTTATATCACGCCTGGACTAGGCGATGCCGGAGACCGTATGTTTGGAACCCGCTAGAGACTCTCTTTAAGTGTGCAAACAAAATACTCACTTTTCCGAGTGTCTTTTTGGTCTATCTTTCTTTATTTGCCTTTTTTACTTGCATGGAACCTTGCGTGCTCTTAGAGTCTGCATAATTTGAAGTGTGGACTCAAATGTAGTTTGAACAGGAGAATTATGAAAAGCCTTTATAATGCCACCCGTTATGCTTTAGCAGGTATTGGTTACGCATGGCAAAACGAAGCCTCCTTTCAGCGGGAAGTGATTCTGTTTTTCCTGGCACTCCCCACGGCCTACTTCATTTCAACCTCCACCTTTGATTTTACGCTTCTTATTGGATCCATCCTGATGATCATGGTTGTTGAACTCCTGAACACCGGTCTCGAGAATGTGGTCGATCTTATAGGAGGAGGGAAGTCAGTCCTCTCCAAAGGTGCAAAGGACTGTGGAGCGGCGGCCGTTTTCATCACTATTCTTTTGGCAGCCCTCTTGTGGATCGACAAATTCATCGCCTATTTTAGTTAAGAGAAAGCACATGCCAAAGTTGGACTCACTTATAAACAAAATTACCCCGCGAGATATTGCCAAAGTAATATTGATCCTGGCAGGACTCTTTTTGACGAATGCGCAGGTGTCATCACGATTCATATACTTTATCACCCATGACCGGTTCTTTCCCTTGGTTGTCTATACGGGCATCTGGTCTGTTTCCATTGCTGCCCTTCTGGCCATTGCCTTTTTGTGCTCCCGGAAAACAAAGTGGTTTTGGACAATCCTCATTGGCTTTTCGACTTTGGCGGGAATGACATATTTTAACGTAACCCGTGAGGTGTTGTCCTTTGACTCTTTGGAACTCCTATGGAATGGCCGCTATGATGCCCTTGCCATGTTTGAAGGAGGCAGCAGTGATAACGGCGGACAAGCGCTTTACCTTTTCCTCCCACAATTTCTTCAAGCTCTTTTAGGGACAGTCCTTTTAGCCATTGGACTGTTACTCCGTACGCCACAACAATCTTTTAGAATCCCGAACACAATAAAGCGGATTGCCTACCTTATACCCATTCTGCCGTCGTTGTTGATCGGCAATGTAGTCTGTCATCTGGGGGGAGCCTCTGAAACAGACACACAGGGCATGCCAAAACAATTTGATCTCGTTAGCCTGACAGGACTATTTATCTATGAGAACACAACGCGCTCTACTAAGAAGAAAGAAGCTGTCATTGTAGCAAAAAGAGATTCACCTCCTCAGCACATAATACTTATTGTGGATGAAAGTATTCACGGAGGCTATATAAGCCTTAACCGAGATTGTGGGACAACGCCCTATCTAGAATCAATCCAAAAACAGATTGCAAATTTTGGATTTGCTTCAGCTGGAAATAATGGAAGTGCCGGTAGCAATGCCATTTTAAGGCTCGGAGCACACCCTGACAAAATTGGAAAAGAAAACGGAAATGTCCTGGATGAACCATCTATATGGAAATATGCGGCAAAGGCTGGGTTCGAGACCACAAGAGTTGATGGACAAGTCCAAGGAAGGCTCGTCAATTATATGACGAAAGATGAACTGGACCTCATTGACAATGTTATTATTGTAGAAAATGTACCACGCCATGACATGGATATGGAGGTGGCCAAAATATTGCAGAAAATTATTAAAAAGGATAAGCCACAATTTGTTTATGTAAATAAACAGGGGGCACACTTTCCTTATGAGGGCTCCTACCCAACTTCCCAAAAGCTATATCAACCCTGCATGTCAAATAGCGAGTCCATTTCCAATCGTGAGCGCATGGTAAACTCCTATAAGAATGCTATCAGTTGGACCGTAGATCACTTTTTTGAAGTCCTCCTAACAGATGCTTCCCTAGAGAACACCGTTGTTATTTATACGGGGGATCATGGACAAAATCTCCTCCATGATGGTCAAGTTGTCACGCATTCTCGTCGGGTTTCTCCGGATCCAAATGAAGCGATTGTCCCAATATTTGTTCTCACCCACGACAAAGCGCTCCTGAAACAATTCAAAACTGCAGCGGAAACCAACAAGCACAATACGTCCCATTTTAATATCTTTCCGACGATCCTTACGCTTATGGGATACGAAAGTGAAGACGTTCATAACTTGTATGGCCTTGCCCTAACAGATCCCATTACCAAGCCCCATGGCTTCATTTCAGGCTCAATCTTGGGCCGCTTTGGAAAACCACTGGTTTGGAATCCCAGGCCCGATTTCCACAAATTAGTGGAATCCATGTAGGGGTATTCAACTTGAATAGTGATACGAAAAAATCCATTCTGGAAAACTTCCTCCACAAAGATAATCTTGTCTACTTGGCCATTTCTGCAGGCTTTTTCTTAAGCCTGTTCGTCTATTGGCCAGGCTTTTTGTCCACGGACGCTTCATGGCAATTAAAGCAAGCCATCAGCAACACTTACACAGACGGCAGCCCTCCCATGATGGCATTTTATTGGCGGCAATGGATCTGGTGGAAGCAGGGACCAGAACCTATGTTTTTAACCCACCAATTGATGCTTTGGGGAGCAGCCGGGATCTTTGCTCGCAGTTTTCATGGAAAAAAGGAAGCATGGTTCTTTGCCATTGCCCCTCTCCTCCCCCATGTTTTTTTCTATTCGAGTGCCATTTGGAAGGATTCATCCTTTGCCTTTTCTTTTCTATTGGCTGCAGCTCTTCTCACAGAATCAACTCTATCCCAAATACGTCCTGGCTGGGTGCGCATCTCAGCTATACTCGCCCTTTTGTTCTATGGAACTGGTGTAAAATACCAGGCCCAATTTGTTCTGCCCCTGTTCCTATTGTGGTTAACCTCTCTCCTATTTACCCGAGGGGAAAAAAGCTTTTCCATTAAATCCCTTTGTCTCGTTGCCATTTTACAGACAGCCATCCTTACGGGCCTATATTTATTCCAAACCGTGATGCTCCCGTCTAATGAGCAAGAACACATGTGGCAGTATGTAAAGCTTTATGATTTGGCTGGTATCAGCGTACAGCTCAACAAATCTGTCTTTCCCCCCACTGTTGAAGAAAAAGATACTTTTTCAATGACAAGTGTTCGCAATCATTACGACCCCAGAAGAGTAGATGAACTTATAGATTCGAAAGGCCCCATAAGAAGAGGCACCACCGATGCAACACGACAAGAAATACTGGATGCCTGGTATGATGCTGTCCAAGCCCATCCTCTCCTCTATTTGAAACATCGATACATGATTTGGAAGACTATGGTCTCATTATCCCCTGTTAAAACCCTCGACGAACTGGCAAACCCAGAGCGTGTACCGCAAAAAGTCAAGGTGCTCCTCAACCATGGAGGAAAAAGCATTCTCTCCATCTGTAAAGAAATAACCAGATTCATTTACTATATGCCTTTTCTCATCGGATATTTTCTTATTGGTCTCGTCATGCGCCGGAAAAGCCCCTACGCTAAACCTCTTGTCTACATGACAGGTAGCGGACTTGTGCTCATGGGAGTCCTGTTTGTGTTCTCTATGGCCGCTGATTTAAGATACATATACTTAGTCATGTGCCTACTCAGCTTCTCCCATATATTTGCCTACAAGTGTCTTAAGATCTTGTTCAAAAACCAAACAACGGCCCAAAATACTTTGCTCCCACAAATTTGATTCTTTTACCTAACCTCCTACTCGACTGAGCATTAAGAGTCCTACTCCTCTCTGGCCTTTCGAACGAACTTAGTATAATCTATATTCTATAATAGAAACAAAAAGTTTTGGGATTTGGGGAGCTCAATTTGAAGTCTTGCAGCTATAAGATCGCCTTACATGTAGATCCCCTGGTTCGCTGTATACTGGTATTTGCCCTTCTCCTGGTATCGGCCTGTACTGACACCCATAAGAAAACAGAAGAGTTTACCCCTTTAAAATCAAAATATGGCCTTTCTTACAAAGTGAAATTTGAAGGCCTCAAAAACGAAGAAATTTTAAACCTTATAAAAGAAGTCTCCCACTTAATCTCTCGCAAAGATGAGAAGCCAGCAACAGTTGCCTCGCTCAAACATCGTGTTGAAGAAGATTTACCCCGATTTAAAAAAGTACTGCAATCCTTTGGATACTACGATGCCCTCATTAACCCCAAAGTTTCAGGAAAGCATAAATCTTACACAGTAATTATAATCTTCAACTTGGGCACACAATATACAGTCGAGCAGTATGAAGTCATTCCCACACACTCCTCTCCAAAGATCACCGATATTTTAGCTCAGTTTAAAAAATTAAAACCAGACAGCCCAGCCATTTCCAAAACCGTCCTTGAAAGTGAGCAGTCTCTTGTTACAGATTTTGCCAACAAAGGGTTTCCTTTTGCAAAAGTTATCGAACGTAAATTCATTGCCGATTATACGTCCAAAACTCTGAGCATCACTCTTAAACTTGATCCGGGCAGCTATGCAATTTTCGGGGAAACGCAGGTTACAGGCCTTACCGGTCTGGATCCCACTTATGTCCTGCAAATACTCCAGTGGAAAGAGGGAGCGCCTTATGATGCAGAACAGATAGAATCCATGCGACAAAATCTTTTTGGATCCGGTTTGTTTTCGTCTGTAAAAATAACCCATCCAACCGTTGTTGAGAAAGATAGTTCCCTTCCTATAGATATCAGGCTTAAGGAAGCAAAACACCGCCATTTTGGGGCAGGGGTAAATTATTCTACCAACTTAGGTCCCGGCTTCAAGTCATCTTGGGGAAATGACAATACCTTCGGCCATGCAGAACATTTGGATCTCATTGGACGCATGTCAAAAAAAATAACCTCCCTAGAGTCCAACTTCAAAAAGCCCCAATTCGAGCGTCCTGACCAGGCATTAATCGCTAAAGCAAAAATTACCAAAGAACGCCCTGATGCCTTTAGCAAGAATGGCTTTGGAATTATGACGGGGCTGGAAAGAACTTTCACCAAGCGACTCAAGGGAAGTGCCGGCGTCAGCTATGAAAATGCTACTGTTGAAGATGAAGCAAAAAAAACCAGATACAGCCTTGTGGGATTCCCCCTTTCCGTGAAATACGCAACCACAAAAAACTTTCTGGATCCAAAAGATGGTTGGAAAACACAGCTATTTGTGACCCCTTACCCAAAATCCCTCGGCGCCGAGGAAAACTTTATGACCACCTTTATCAAAAATGCTTTCTACATCCCTGTAGACAAATCGCTGGTAATGTCATTTTGGAACAACATCGGGTTTACACCGGGAGGGAGTTCCCTCGACGTCCCACCCGACAAGCGATTTTATGTGGGTGGAGAAGGCTCTGTTAGGGGATATGGCTATCAGCTCGTTGGGCCCTTAGATGGTGCAAAACACCCATTGGGAGGACGCTCATCCTTCGAAGGAGGAACAGAAGCCCGAATCAAAATGACCCAAAACATGGATTTTGTCACATTCCTGGAAGCTGGAAATGTTTTTCACAAGAATTATCCCACCTTTTCGAAGCCCTTTTTCTGGGGAACAGGGGTTGGCATAAGATACAAAACTCCCGTCGGTCCCCTACGGCTAGACATCGGTATTCCCCTCAATCGACGGAAAGGTGTTGATAACCTCTTTCAAATATACATAAGCATCGGGCAGAGTTTCTAGATCATGAAAAAATATCTTATCTATTTCTCTCTGTTCATAGGAGCCCTCACCGCCCTCCTTATCTCCTCGGTTTTTGCGGCAATACTCGTACTCCAATTTGAAAATTTTCGCACCCCCCTCCTATCGACACTTGTTTCAAAAATTAACAAAGAGTCTTCTATAACCATCTCCATAGATAAGGTAGAAGGATTTATTCCCTTCCAAGTCAACATCTCATCGCTCTCACTATCAGATGAAAAAGGCCCCTGGCTTGTCATAAAAAACTTAAAATGGGATTGGAAAGCGTCACACCTATTCATGGGAAGAATGCAGATCCGCCAGTTAAATGCTGAATCAATCCAAGTCCTGCACCTCCCTAGCCAGCCTGATTCAAAAGAAAAAAAGCCTGAGACTCAGAAATCAACATACGGACTTCCTCTGTTCGTCAATCTAAGCTCCGTCCGGATTGCTCATCTTTTGCTCTCTCACGAAGTAGCAGGCACAGAAGTCTCAACAAATTTATCAGGTCATGCAACCATTTCTCCCTTTGGACAAGTATCTGCAACAGTCCATATCAGCGACCTTTCCATGGAGAAATATCTCCAAAACGCCTCCCTTTCTCTCACAGCTCGCTATAATATAACGACCTTGGCTACCCATATACAGTTGGATGGAAAAGGGGACCTGCTTAAAGAAGTTTCAGACTTTGTAGGAGACACTTTCACTCTGAAAGGTCTCGTAGCGTATGATGCCTCTGCCCTCAAAATTTCAGACTTCTCTCTTAAAACACCACATGGGAGTGCTGTTCTAGATGGGAGCGCAAATACGAATACTCATGAGATAGAGGGGAGTTTAAAGATCCATTATCCTTCCGTAGCTCTAATAGGCCATGCCATAGGCAAAAAGCTTAGCGGCTCTGCTGCTCTGGAGACCATATTTTCAGGCACCCTCAAACAACCTACTGTCGAAGGACGGATTGGCCTAACCAATATTGAGGGAGATTCGTTCAAATTTTCCCAAGCTTCCATCGAATTCAAGGTTTTTTCTACCACCCCCCTAACGGCACCAGACGCTTCTCTTACAGTTCGAGGAAACGGCAATCTGCAATCGGTCGAGAATAATCATTTTCCAGATGTTACTCTCTTGTGGGATTTTGATATTGGGTTCAGCGAGCATTGGAACAAGCTTTCTCTCAATGCTATCCAACTAAACCTTATTGATCATTCGACACAAAAACACTTGGCAACCGCCGCCTCCAAAGGAACTTTCAAACTAAAGGAACGAACCATTGATGGCAATTTAAACGCCTCAGCAGAAAACCTTGCCCAACTCAGCCCTATAAGTGGAAACGTGACTCTTTCTGGCGATATCAAAGGACCACTCTCAGATCTTTCAACCCATCTCACCCTTAAAGGCAAGAAACTGCGTGATGCACACTTTTCTTCGGACAGCCTATTGGTGACACTTTCCCTGAAAGGCCTCCCTGAAACGCCCTCAGGAACCCTTTCTGCCATACTGGAGAAGAACGGTTTGAAAGTATCCGCAGATCTATCGGGACATTTTTCAAAGGAGCATATTCTTACTCTGAAAGAAATCCGTCTCAAAGCATCAAACAACACCATTGATGGGACCCTCTCCATGTCTTTAAAAGAGCTGGCTGCTGAAGGTCGCCTTATAGGTGATATCCAAGATCTCTCCGTCTTTTCAGAAATTCTAGAACATCCCATCGAGGGACATGCAAAAATCAAAGCCTCCCTAGAAAACGAGGATTTCAAACTAAGCTTAAATGGACAAGATCTAAAGGGATTTGGCGGAGAAGTAGCCAGCGTTTCTTTCTCCAGTGGATTGACGCTCCCTAAAGAAATTTTCCAGGATTTCTCTCGTTTTGAAGAAAGAATAGACGGAAAAGCCTCCCTAGATTTGGAACGCATCACATGGAAAAAACTTGTAATTGAGAAAGGATTTCTCTCAGCTAAAAAAGAAAACGGAACCATTGCTGCTTCTTTGAACATAAACGGAGACTACATAAATCCTTTTGATATTCAGTCCCAAGGAACCTTCCATCGCGATCCCATGGCATTCAGTCTTTCGCAACTTGAGGGAACTTATGGGACATCCTCCTTTGCTCTCATAAAGCCTCTAAAAGCTGTTAAAGAGAAGGAAGTCTACAAACTCCTCCCCATGGAAATACAACTTACGTCAAATAGAACAGCTAAAGCCAATACTGGGCATATCCGTGGGCATGGCCAATTTGGAACCGGAGAAATGTCTCTACAGGCACACTTCTCACAATTTTCCTTGGAATTCTTACATATTGTGTCCCCAGATTTTCAATTCCTGGGAGACTTAAGTGGGAGCCTTTCTATTGGTGGAAAATTAAAGGCTCTAGATATTGACGCTTCTCTCCAAATAAAAAACTTGAGAAATGCGCTAGTAGAGAAAGATGTTGCTCTAAAACATGCCTATGATTTCGAGATAGACGCCCATTTACAAAATAAAGCGCTCTCTGCTCACGGCTCTCTAAGAGGACGAGACAATCAAACACTTGAATTTGAAACGAGCCTTACACTTGCTCCGGATGATGCGTTTCCTATAGCAACCAATCTGCCAACGAAATTACAGTTAAAAGGTGATATAAATCTGTTCAGTTTTATAACTTTAGTAGCTCCCAATGGAACAACGACAAAAGGACTATTAACGTTTGACCTAAATGGTTCTGGAACCATAAAAGATCCTCATTTAGCTGGAAACCTTCAGCTGAAAAAAGGATTTTTTGAAAATAGCGAGTCCGGCGTCTTATTTCCCAAAATTGAACTCTCTATTGAAGGAGCTGGCTCAAAATTGGTGGTTCACAAAGTGACTTTAGATGACAATGAAAAGGGACGAGGATCTATAGAAGGAGCAATCAATCTTAGTAACCTTACTCCCTCGTTCAATATCAAAGCAGCTTTTGATAAACTCAGGATTCTCAACTCTGACCTTGTGAAAGGATCAATCTCCGGCAATCTTCATTTGACAGGAAATACAAAAGATCTTTCTATTAAAGGAAAGTTGAAGGCGTCTCCCGTTTGGATAACGATTCCCAATAAAATTCCCCCCTCGATCGCTACCCTTAAAATAGAAGAAATTAATCTTCCCCCAAGTGAAAAGAAAAAGCCTAAAGACAAAAAAACTTTCCTCCCCATATCAACAAACGTAACCATAGACATCCCAAATGAATTCTTTATTAACGGGCAAGGACTCCAGTCCGAATGGAAGGGATCCCTAGCCGTTTCTGGATTGATAACCAAGCCTTCCCTTCAAGGGGCCCTGAAAATAATAAGAGGGAGCTATACTTTCTTGGGCAGAGATTTAGATCTTGTCGAAGGAAAGTTTGTGTTTACTGGTGGCAGTAAAATTAATCCTCTCATATCTGCAAAAGCATCCATTGACGCAGGAAATATCGTTGCCTTCGTTCAAGTTGATGGCAGCATTAATAAATTAAATATAGCGTTACACTCGAACCCTGAACTCCCTTCTGGTGAAATTCTCTCTCACATTCTCTTTGGGAAAGAGCCCGGTTCACTGACCCCTGCACAGAGTATAGAATTGGCCAATGCCATCCAGGAGTTTACCAGCAATGACAATACAGGATTTCTTGATGGCATCAGAAATACCCTGGGTTTGGGGAGCCTTTCCTTCGATACAACCGCCAGTGGATCCGGCGTCTTGGAAATGGGAAGATATATTGCCAAAGATCTCTATTTAAAAATACAACAGGGACTCAATCCTGCAGATTCGAAAGCCGTCCTCGAAATGCAGGTTCTCCCATTTATGTCTGTTGATACCGAAGCTGGTCCTGTTGAAGGCGCCGGGGCTGGCGTCAACTTGAAATGGCGATATTAGACCTCATCAAAGAGGTGCAATTACTCTTTTTTCCACTAGAAATTTTAACTTCTCCTGTGGTACATAGGGCGATCGAAGTATCATTACATGGAGGAAATAACATGATCAAAAAGCATTTTTTAATTTTAATCGCTAGCCTTTCTTTGTTAGCAACAGAGGGGGCTTTAGCGAGCAAAAGTGAAGCCACGCAGACTAAAAATATATCAACGACTGAATCGCCTTCGAAATTCTATGTTACTTGGGAAGAATTCACCCATAAAACTCTAGAACTATCCCAAAAACTTCCCAAACGATCCTGGAAGGGCCTCATCGCAATTACACGTGGAGGACTTGCTCCGGCCGCTATTATTGCGCAACAACTGAATATCCGGAATATAGATACGATCTCCATCTCAAGTTATGACGATATGGATCAACAGAAGAAAGCTGAAATCATAAAGACTTTTTCTCAAATTCCAGAAAATGGTGGGGAATACTGGCTTGTCGTGGATGATCTCGTTGATACGGGATCCACCCTAAATATCGTCCGAGACATCCTTCCTAAAGCCCACTATGCCACCGTCTACGCCAAGCCTAAGGGAAAAAGCTTTGTCGATACATACATATCAGACTTGTCTCAAAATACTTGGATCGTTTTTCCCTGGGAAAGTGAATGGAAGTCATTGATTAACTAGGCTGTCAGACCCGTCATCTTTAACTATATGTGGGTGAGCAAGCAAGAAACTTGCTCACCCAGTTAATGGTGGGTTGCCCTATGCGCTTATTTTCATTTGATCAAATGCAGAATCCAAAAATTGACCTATCACTCGAATGCGAAGTTAGTTTTTTTCCAACTCCACTCGAAGCGAATGATCATTCTCTTGAACCACTTTTGGAGCCTTTCTAACTACCGTCCGTTCATCATCCTTTCCAACTATTTCAAACAGTGTACAGTCCTCATTTAGAAACCTCACGTTACGGGGAAGAGCAATTTCTTCTCGAGAAAAAGTTGGTGTAGTAGGAGGATTATAACCAATTGTTGCATAAGAACCATCCTTAGAAACTCTCTTAGAAGCACTTTTCAACCACAACTCTCCCGCTTCTTTAAGCAATCTCAAACTTGATTTCATTGACCAAGCCGGAAGGGTTGGCAGCATAATTGCCAGCAAAACGTAGAAAAACTTTTTCATCAAAACAACCTGGATAAAACTACTATTACAACTGTTTCAACAAATCATAAAATCTCCTTACAATAAACATAAATACTACAATCGGACCACCACCCCAAAGAAAAGCTTGAATCTTTTGGCCGAGTTGTGTCATAACCTATTCACCTGTCCCCTTCGTCTAGAGGCCTAGGACACCGCCCTCTCACGGCGGCAACAGGGGTTCAAATCCCCTAGGGGACGCCATTTTATATACTTAAATCTTCATCCAGGTGCCAGAAATGAGTTCAATTCGGACTTCGGTCAAAGGAATCATCATTCGAGATGATAAACTTCTATGTGTTCAATACGATCGGGGGAATGGCCTCTATTTTGCCCTCCCGGGAGGCGGACAAGAGCCGGGAGAAACCCTCCACGAAGCCTTAAAACGTGAATGTCTTGAGGAAATCGGATGTGCCGTATCTGTGGGAGAGCTCTCCTTCATAAGAGATTATCTTGCAGATAATCACGAGTTTGCCCACCAAAATCCTAATTTTCAACAAGTGGAATTTATGTTCCAATGCACCCTCTCAGATAATGCTGAACCAAATTATGATTTGAAGGGAGACATGTATCAGATAGGAGTCCAATGGCTTGATCTGAAGTTCCTATCGGATAAGCCCATCTATCCAAAGATGTTAAAGGAAGTGGTTAATAGCAACAGGCCTGCGCCCATATATTTAGGGGACGTAAACTAGACTTCTTGAAGAGTTCCCATACCTAGACGAAGACGCTCTACCCCAACAATGGCGATAAAATATGCACGCCCAAATCAGCCGTGAAGTGGCTTATGATTGCATATTCCAGACCTTTTCGCCAATAGAGCCACCCGCATATAACACCAACAATCCCATTCAGGATAAGAGCACGGGAAACAACCAAAATTGGCAAATCAACCATGGAATGCAACCCGAGCACCTGAACCGTCGCAGGAAGGTGCCCAATGCCAAAAACAACTGCAGCTAAAAGAATGGCAACCCAAACGCCAACAGAGCCATATTTTTTCAAGGGCCATAAAAACAATGCCATTAGAAAAAAGCGCAAAGTAACTTCTTCAACGATTCCTCCATAAAAGCTGGCTAAAAAGCCCATCAAAATAGGCGGATGGGTGGTCGCAAGATCAAGTAGCTGGGGCGTTAGAAAAGAAAAGCCCCAATCTCCTGCTTTGATAAGCAACCACGAGATAATCCCCGTCAATACACCCCACTTTAAGATATCGGGGAAATTAACTCTTTTTATCCCCTCAATCAGGGGGAGGCCCGCTAAGGAAAGCTTTCTCTTTAATCGCATGCCAATGTATATGGGAAAAGGATAAATGATCAAACTGTTCAACAAAGCACTCAGAATTATCGCCTGGGGATTCGCTGTGGAACCTATCACGATATTAATAATATAAGGCAAGAGTGCCAAATTCCCAACAATACAGCCTATCCATAGTACAAAGAATCCCTGCCATTCCCGCCTTTCTAATTTCAAAGTCCCTATAAACCTACTTACTGTATTCCCCATGCTTACTTTTTCCTGTTTTTATGGACTAGAAACACCACTTTTTCTTTACTGATTCAAGGTCGTCATTGCGAATGCCATCCCGGATGGCACTTAGCAGACGATTCATAAAGGTAATATTGTGCAACGTCAAAAGCTGGAGCGCAATCATCTCTTTTGCTTTCAATAGATGATGAAGGTAAGCCTTTGAGATCGTGGTACAGGCTTGGCAAGGACAAGACTCATCGATGGGCGAATCATCTTCCTTAAAGCGAACATTCCTAAGGTTTAGATGCTCGCGGCCATTGGTATCTCCTTGACCTGGCCTAACCAAGGCGCCTCCGTGACGCGCAATCCGCGTAGGATGAACACAATCAAAAGTATCAATCCCCTGAGTCACCCCGGAAAAAATATCCTTGATCCCCCCAATGCCCAGCAAATGGACGGGCCTTTTGGGATCTAGCATGGCCATGGTTGTGCCCACCACATCATACATTTGGTCCTTACTGGCGCCCAAAGAGCCGCCCACAGCATGGCCAAAAAACGGATTATCATTCACAAAATCCGTACTCACTTTTCGCAAATCAGGATAAACACCGCCCTGAATAATGCCATAAAGTGCCTGTTTCCCATCATCATGCCGCTCAAACTCTTTCAAAGAGCGTAAGGCCCAACGATGGCTCATCTCCATGGACTTGGCCGTATATTCCTTTTCCACATGGAAAGGCGTGCACTCGTCCAAAACAACAATAAGATCGGCCCCAAGCTTACGCTGGATCTCCATGGACCGTTCGGGGGTCAGAAAATGGATCTTCCCATCTATGTAGGATTTAAACTTGGCACCCTCTTCATTGATTTTCAGTAAGGTTGGCTTGTAGGATGACTTACGATTTCCTTTAATTTCAGACGCCACCGAGCCATGGCCAAGGCTAAATATTTGATAGCCACCAGAGTCCGTCAGCATGGGACCATCCCAACCCATAAATTTATGCAATCCACCCATTTTCTCTACCAAGTCTGGACCTGGCTGCAACATCATATGATAGGTATTGGATAGAATTATCTGGGTTCCGGACTCTTTCACATCTTTAATGTGAGCCCCTTTTACCGCGCCCTTCGTGGCACAAAAAATAAACGACGGCGTTTCAATTTCCCCATGAGGCGTTCTCAGACGACCCAGACGTGCTTTCGTTTTTTTTGATCGATGGGTGATGTTAAAATCAAAGTTGGGCTGCTGCATACTCTAAAACCAAAAAAGCCCGCACACTGGCGAGCCTTCTCTTAAAATTCTTGTGCCAGAACTATTTTTTAGTGCCAGTTGCCTTGGCTTCCGACGCTTTTTCCACTTGGCGCTTTAACTTAAGAGCCTCTGTCGGCAGCTTTAAGGAAGATGTTTTCAAGAGAAAACCATCCAACCCACCGTTGTGCTCTACGCTGCGAATACCATGGGCGGAAACACGCAACCTTACAGTGCGATTCAAAATCTCGCTTATAAAAGAAACTTCATGAAGATTCGGAAGGAACCGACGTCTTGTTCTATTGTTTGCGTGACTCACATTGTTTCCTGCCATCACACCTTTGCCAGTAATGGCGCATCGTCTTGCCATAGCTACTACTCTCGCTCTCTAAAACTCATTACGTAATCAGTGAGATGATACATACTCAAGAATACTGTGTCTCGTCAAGTTATTCCGACACGAATACCAAAAAATCCCTAAATCTAATCTCAGGCCATCTCCTTCCGCGGCACACATTCCCCTAGTTGCGCGGCTCCTTTGATTTTTTGGCACCCCTCCTTTGCAAAAAATTCTGATATCCAGGCTCTATCAGGATTTTTGGTTTTACGTTCAATAACTTTGACTCAGGGAGTACGGAAGGTGAAGAATACGACTTATTATCTCATGCTTTGGGCATCAGTATTACTGACAACCTGTGGCCCAACCATCAAACCAACACTCAGTCTGGCAACTTATCCAGAGGATGGTGATGACGTAAATTGGCATCAGGCATTTATCGAGCAGAGTCGTATTGAGCGGAATCAAATTGAAAAGAAAAATGCGATTCGACTTAAACAAAGGACAGCTCTCCTCAAGCATATTGACACCATCGAAAAAGATCAATGGGATGAAATTAACTCAAGAAGGACTATTATCTACAACCTATCCACAGAACCTCCTCTTATTGAATCAATGGGAATGTATTTAGAGGAAGGGTATTTTATACCTTACACACAAGCCTCTCGCTGGGACTCAAGCTTTCTTTCATTTTCGGACAAACGTTTAATATCTCTTTCCAAACAATTGGAAAATGCAAAAAGAGATCTCAAAAATTTATAGACCAGTCACCATTGTCCTCGGCAGAAAAAGTTCGTATAGTCCCTTTGAAAATTTACGGTGGGAATACATATGGAGGCCCCATGGACTTTGAGATTGCCAGAAAGAATATGGTTAATAATCAGCTGCGTCCTAATGGTGTGAAAGAACCCCTATTACTCCAAGCCATGGGCGAGGTGCCACGAGAAATTTTCTTACCCCACAATTTAAGGACTCAAGCCTATTGCGATGATTCCATAAATTTGGAAAAAGGGCGATGCATGATAAACCCCGTGGTTCTGGGGAGACTCATCCAAGAAGCCCATATTACGCCACAGGATCTGGTCTTGATTGTTGGATGTACCACCGGATATTCTTCGGCGATCCTTGGCCGTATTGCAAAAACTGTGGTCGCCATAGAATCTGATCCCGAATATACCCAAGAAGCAGACCTTTTCCTGCAGGATATTGGCATCAATAATGTCATTATTATCCCTGGAGACCTCACCGTTGGAGCTCCCGATCTGGGACCCTTCGATGTGATTCTATTTGGGGGCGCCATCGATTCTGTTCCACAAACATACATTGATCAACTGGCAGATAAAGGACGCCTCGTAGCTGTTATTCGGAAAATACCTTCCATTGGGAAAGGATATCTTTTTCAGAAAGAAAGAACCGCCCTCTCAGAAGTTTGCTTCCTTGACGCAACCATCCCAAATCTTCCTCCCTTTACCCCCAAAGCCAAATTTTACCTCTAAAACCTACTCTATTAGACCTTTTCTCTAGAGGAACAATAGTGTATTTTAAAAGAAAAATGGTGCATCAAAGGTTCAAATCGTTGACCTGGGTCATCTATTATATTAGAGATGGACTGTTCTTGAACACAGAGGAAGTAATGGGTCGACACTTTTGTAGATATATTTCGGACACCAAACTGATTGGAATGTGCCTTTTGTTGGGAACTGCAACGATGCTGCCCACGGAAAGCTCCGCGGAAACATTAGCGCAGGCCCTTTCTGCTGCTTACAATACAAATCCGACGCTTGCCGCTGAACGTGCGCAATTGCGTGCTACAGATGAAGGCGTTTCACAAGCCGTTTCAGATTGGCGCCCTACTGCAGAGCTCACCAGCGACTATAAAAATAGCTGGTCCAACACCAAAGGCGGCACATCATTAGTCGGTAATAACCATACAAAAACAGTCGATGCAGGCGCTAAAGTAACTCAGAATATTTACAAAGGTGGGCGCACAACTTCTGGCATTCGACAGGCAGAAGCAAATGTTGGCGCCGGACGCTCTAAACTTCTTAATGTAGAACAAAAAGTATTTGTAGAGGCCATTGGAGCCTTTCTTCAGGTCATCCGAGACATTGAAGTCGTCGATTTACGTGTAAATGATGAACAACGCTTGGCACGGCAGCACGAATCTGTCCAGGCCAGGTTTGAGCTGGGCGACCTCACTCGAACAGATGTGGCTCAATCTAAAGCGAGCCTTTCGAAATCCAAAGCGGCAAGGAGACAAGCCGAAGGAGAGCTGGAAGTTTCCCGTGCAAACTATGAGAGAATCATTGGCATGCCTGCAGGGGGCCTTGAGACACCAGCTGTTGCTACCGACTTACCTAAGACTTTGGACCAAGCCATAGAAATAACCGTCCAAAACAACCCCAGTGTCACCAACGCAGTTTTTGCTCAGCAATCAGCCAAAGAGGGCATCGAACAAGCGGAAGGGACTTTCTTACCCACTGTTAATATGTCAGGAACAGCCGATCGCCTTTGGCTGCGAGAAAGATCAAGAAGCCGGACAAATTCGGCAACTTTTAGTGTCGGGTTGTCCGTTCCTCTTGATACTTCAGGTGTCCTGCAATCAAAATTGAGGCAAGCGCACCAATCGTCTTCACAGGCACGCCTGCAATACGAAGCGGCCCGAAATGAGGCAATTGAAGCCACGATCAAGGCTTGGGAAAATTACTTTACCGCAGAGGCAAAAATACAGCCTCTAGAGGATCAAGTCGAGGCATCCACTATTGCCTATGAGGGCAGCAAGTTGGAAGAGGAAGTTGGAAATAGGACCATTTTCGAGGTTCTTGAGGAAAAGCAAAAACTGATTCAAGCACACGTTGAATTAGTGGATGCCAACCGAGTGTACAGACTTGCCGCCTATGAGCTGATGAGCGCTATGGGAGTCCTCACCGCAGAAAATTTGGGATTAGCTGTTGATAAATATGATCCAAACGATCATTATGACGACGTGAGTGACCGATGGATGGGTCTTGGGACAAAATGGAGAGGTAAGACTAAAGAGGCAAATGACGTATGACCGACGATAAAAAGCCAGAAGATGCCAGTATGGAAGAAATTCTTTCATCCATAAGGCAAATTATTTCAGAAGAAAATCAACCTGGAAGCAAAACAGCTTCTCCCACATCGAAGGGCAAAGCGGAGGATGTATTAGAATTGACCAACGTTGCTCCCGCAAAAACAGCTGCAGCCACTAGCACAGCATCTTCAAAATCTGCCAAGAAAGCCTCCTCATCTGCTGGCGCTGGTACAGCCATTGCTGGTTCTACCCTTTCGACAGAATCCCATGAGAGATCTGAAGAAGCCCTCTCAAACCTCTTTCAAGCACTAGATGCAAAAAAAGCGTTTGAAGTATCCAAAGGCGTTGGAGGACAAACCGTCAATCATATTATGCGCGACGTGATGCGGGAACTCATGAAGCCCTTGATCAAGGAGTGGCTCGACAATAATCTTGCTGCAACGGTTGAACGCATCGTGGCAAAGGAAATTGAGCAGATCGTTCAAGATTCTTAATGATCTGAACAATGCTTGATAAAATATATTCACCTCAGTCTATTGAAGTTGAACAATACGGCCGCTGGGAAAAGGCCGGTGCTTTTGCGTGTGACATTGATTCCGATGCACAACCCTATGTGATAATGATGCCGCCTGCAAACGTGACAGGGACGCTGCATATTGGCCATGCCTTAACCTATACCTTGCAAGATATCTTATGTCGCTATAAGCGCATGCAGGGCCGAGATGTCCTGTGGCAACCCGGCACAGATCATGCGGGTATCGCGACACAGATGGTGGTTGAACGGCAGCTTGCTAAGGAAGACTTGGACCGGAAAACCATGGGTCGAGACGCTTTCCTGGAGCGCACGTGGACCTGGAAAGAAACTTCTGGCGGAGAAATCATGAGGCAACTTCGCCGCCTGGGAGCCTCTGCCGACTGGCCTCGAGAACGCTTTACCATGGACGAAGGTCTCAGCCGAGCAGTCCGTAAAGCTTTCGTCGATCTCTATAAAGAAAAGCTCATATATCGCGACAAGCGTCTCGTAAATTGGGATCCCAAATTACAAACTGCTATTTCCGATCTAGAGGTGGAACAGCGGGATGAAAAGGGACATCTCTGGTATATACGCTATCCCATTGTCGGTGAAAAAAATAAATTTATCACCATTGCCACAACACGCCCGGAAACCCTGTTAGGCGATACAGCCATCGCTGTAAACCCGACAGACGAGCGCTACAAAAACCTAGTCGGAAAAAAGGCCCTCCTGCCGCTTGTTGGTCGTGAAATCCCCATAGTTGCCGACGAGTATAGCGATCCAGAAAAAGGATCCGGAGCCGTTAAAATAACGCCCGCTCACGACTTTAACGACTTTGAGGTCGGAAAACGCCACCAGCTGGAGCAAATCAATATTTTCGATGAGATGGCAGCTCTCAATGAAAATGCGCCTCAAAAGTATCAACACTTGGATCGCTTCCAGGCTCGCACCCAGATCCTCAAAGACTTGGAAGAACAAGAATTCCTAGTAAAGACAGAAAAAATTGCCCATGCGGTTCCCTATGGAGAACGCACAGGAACTATTATCGAACCTCGCCTTACTGACCAATGGTTTATGGACACCCGTGGCTTGGCCGACACGGCCGTGAAAGCCGTGAAAGATGGAAAGACAAAGTTTGTCCCTCAGAATTTTACCCAAATTTACTTTCAGTGGCTCGAAAACATCCAGCCTTGGTGTATCTCTCGACAGCTTTGGTGGGGGCACCGCATTCCCATTTGGTATGGCCCAGACGGCACAACTTTTTCTGCTATGGATGAAGATCAAGCCCTTGCTGAGGCCAAAAAGCATTATGGAAAAGAAACGCCCCTCACCCAGGATGAAGATGTTTTAGACACCTGGTTTTCCTCTGGACTCTATGCCTTTTCAACTCTGGGATGGCCAGACGAAACCAAAGAACTAGGGCGATACTATCCCACTTCTGTTTTGATTACAGGACATGACATCCTGTTTTTCTGGGTTGCCCGCATGATGATGATGGGGCTGCACTTTATGAAGGAAGTTCCATTCCACACAGTTTACATCCATTCCCTTGTCTTGGACGAGCATGGGAAAAAAATGTCTAAGTCCAAAGGCAACACAATGGATCCTCTCCATCTGTGTGACAAGTATGGGGCAGATGCTTTGCGCTTTACTCTGACGGCCCTTGCCGTAAAAGGCCGCGACATCAAGCTCTCTGAGAAACGCGTAGAAGGCTATCGAAACTTTACCACCAAAATATGGAACGTCGCCCGTTACCTGCAGATGAATGAGTGTACCCGGGTTGAGAATTTTGCTCCCCACCGTTGTCGCCTAACGGTCAACCAGTGGATCGTCCATGAAATTGGCCAGCTAACCGCTCATGTTTCCGATGCGCTTGAAGATTACAAGTTCAACGATGCAGCGCACCATATATATCAATTTACGTGGCACAGCTTTTGCGATTGGTACATAGAATTTACCAAGCCCATTTTGACGGGCTCCAATAAGGAAGAAATTGAGGAAACACGAGCTACGTTGGCTTGGAGTTTCTCCCAGTTACTCCATTTAGCTCATCCCATTATGCCCTTTATCACCGAAGAACTATGGGAAAAGTTTTCTGGAGGTGACATCCTCTTGATTACCTCTCCATGGCCCAGCTTTGGTCAGGAATCTGAATTCAAGGACGCAAAAGCGGAAATTGATTGGATCATTCAATTTATTTCGGAGATTCGCACCCTTCGGGCCGAAACAAATATTCCCTTTAAAACAAAACTGACATTGCATGTTCAGGAACCGACCTCTCGGGTACGTACGTATATCACGCTAAACGAAGACCTCATCAAGCATTTGGGCAGTGTCGAGACCATCGACTTCGAGACCATTGAAACCAAGGGAGCCTTGCAGCTCGTCGTCCCAGAGGCTTCTATCCTTATTCCCATGGCAGACGTTCTTGATATTGAACAAGAGCGTAGCCGCCTTAACCGGGAAATTGAAAAACTCGATGGCGAAATTGTGCGTTTTTCAAAAAAGCTAGATGACCAAAATTTCGTCGCCCGCGCCCCTCTTGAGGTGGTCGAAGAACAAAAGACAAAGCGCTCCACAGCCCTCGAAACAAAAGATCGCCTTGCCAGTGCCCTAACAAAATTGGGCCAACTTTAGTCTTCCTTTTTCGCTTCTCTACGACTTGATTTTGAATCATCTCTCGCATCTGCTTTTATGGATCCCGGGAATGCAAAGACTCCAAAGGTAATCTCACAGAACCACCCCACTCGCTCAAAACGCAACATTACTCCCTGATCGAAAGGAAAAAAACTAAATAACTAAAAAAATCCTTAAATTCCCCATTGACAGTAAATAGCAAATATCATAATCAATGCATAGATTGAGAATTTAATGTTCGCATGCAATATGTGGATATGATTGGGTAAGTACAAAAATCTTTGGAAGGTAACCTTATGATTTCATCAAAAATTAATGCAATTTCACGCGTCAGTGGAAATGTTCTTAAACTTGCAATTCCTGCCGCTATTATCGGCTCCACATTTGCCGCGAACGATTCCCACGCAAAAAATGCTTTCAATGGCTGGTCCGTTGGTGGTGCTGCTGGCTATCAGTATTTATCGAGTCAGGTTACTGCAACTTCAACAGAGTCACCAGACAGTGAAGAGCAAAAGCCTAATCCATCTGGTAGTGGGGTTGTAGGTCAGCTAAATGCAGCATACAGTAAGACGTCCAATAATTGGTACTTCGGTGGTAAAATATTTGTTGATACCTCCTCTGCAAAAGCGAAAAAAACTTCAGCTTTAATATCGCCTGCGGGGGCAGAAGACTTTACGAACGAACTCACAATCACAAAAAAATATGGAGTTGGTGTCGTTGGTAATCTAGGAAGAATGCTGAACCCTAAAACAGCCGTATACGGTATATTTGGTTTAACCTATGGTAAGTTTAAGGTTAAATACAATGATACAGCTCTCGGGCTTGGTAGCAGTCAAACTAAGAATGCCATAGGTTTTCCTTTAGGTGTGGGTGTTTCACGAGCTATTTCTGATTCTGTAAGAATCTACGGGGAAGGAACCTATACCTATTACAATCGATTCACGACAAAGGATCTCCGTACAAGTGATGAGTCGTACGTTGCGAAAATTTCAATGCGTGAATTTAACTTGTTGATTGGCGCAAGCTACACATTTTAATAAATTTTTATTTAATAATTACTATTTGAAGGAGTAAAACACTATGGAAGGTAAACTACTTAGACGCCTGAGTGCCTCGCTATTTCTAACCGTGTCGATCACCGCTATTTCGTGTGGTTCTGCGTTAGCGTCACCCACAGACTTGGCTAGGAAATTTCTAACAGAGGCTAATTATGATTTCGATGGAGCAGTTAAACTAGCTGCTAAAAAGTTTACCGCAGCAAAAGCAAACAACGTATATGTACCTTTGTTTAAGCAAATACTTTCAGAACAAGGAGTTCATCAACAATCCTCAAGTTCTACTTCAAATAAACCTACAACAAGCTCTTCTGAAGATTATGATGAGTTAATGCAATCGATGACAGACCGTCTGGCGCAATTGCGACAAGATGAGGAAGGAATTACAGGACAATTAAATACTCCACAGCCTACGGGCAATGAAGTTTGGGGAAATTTTATTACTGAAAATACGGAGTCATTCAACAGTGCTGTTGATAATCTAACTAAATTTTTTACCATCCAGAAAAATGAATTTTTAGAAGCAGTACTCACCCAAAAAGAACCCCCGCAAAATACATTTTTAGCGGCCCAGACTGATGTAGAGAAACTTGCAGACGAATATAAAGCTTATATGTTGAGCTTTGGACAACAATGCGTAGATAAGGCTGCTGAGATCAAAAAGCTTGACGCAGAAGTTGAAGAAACGACTCATCGCTTGCAATCTGAGTTAGATTCAGTCCAGCAGAAAATTGGTGCAACAGAAAATGAGCAAGTAGAATTAAGGCAAAAAATTGAACTGTTAGAGAAAGAAATAGCTGAGGCCTTGAGAGCTGCAACTGTAGATCAGATTAAAGAGCTCAAGAATGAGTTGGGTGCTGACGAGGAATTAGAAGAGAATGGAGCACAAGGTGATTTAGAGACTTTGAGAGACACACTATCGAAAGACCTCGAACAACGCATCCAGACCTTGCAGGAAGGATTATTAAAGAAAGTACCCAAATCAGAAGAAAGTGTAGATGGTTCAATTCTGGAACGAATTAGAAAGCCAAATGTAAGTGACAGTGTAGATGATCTGATTGATTTACATCAAAGTCTGCAAGTTGTCGCTTACGTCTTCCAACACGAAGAAATTCTTACTAGTGCAAGTATTTTTAATCAGTTTCAAATGCTATTAGCTGCTTTGTTTGAGGGAACAAACATTACTGATATAAAAACTAGAAGTTCTGTAGAAAAATTAATCTTCAAAGAACGAGATGATAATGTTCAAAAGTATCTCACTGAATTAGTAGGTAAAGGAAACGCGACGAAAATACTTGAGAACTCTAATGCTATTGATGAGTTTTTTGAGAAAATAAATACTAGAACTGACGACGATGACTCAGCTTTTCATGACGCTGTAGAGATAATTGATGCCGCTGAACATTCAATTAAAACAGCTGCCAGTACCAGTAAGAATCATGAAAACGAACCTGTCGAAATTACAGTTTCAAGCATAAGCAACATTTCAAATCAAAGTGAAGAGTCTGATACCCGTACAAATTGGGAAAAGAAGAGTCCTCAAGAAAAAGCGGAAACTTTAGAGCAAATTGCAAAATTATGAAAGTGCGGAAGTTTCACGGAGGATGCAAGGATAAGAATGATATTTTTTTGCACTGATCAATCCATAAGGCACAATTTTAACTGTTTTTCTGGTCTTCACGCGCAA
>Ga0209665_1000709_pt1 | contig 23527 bp, 26 predicted proteins | sample SaaInlV_200m_DNA_2_FD_184675 | JGI IMG/M metagenome (GOLD analysis project Ga0209665, IMG submission 184675) | Marine microbial communities from expanding oxygen minimum zones in the Saanich Inlet - Saanich Inlet SI074_LV_135m_DNA (SPAdes) (version 2) | ecosystem: Environmental > Aquatic >... | reverse complement strand
GTCTGTTGGTATAACCTTCATTGACCATTAATTTAACGTAATCTAGCTTTTGTTCAACCGTAAACATTACGCGTTGCTTCCTGGTTTTTACTTGTGTCATTTATTGACCTCCTTATAGTTTGTATTATAAGGCTATCTTTGTGTCCAAGTTTGTCAGACCACTACAATGGAACCATTCCAGAATCAAGTTCAACTGAATTTTGCATGATTTTTAATTTATTCTCTATAATTTCTATAGAGCCTAAACTGGATTGTACTTTTTGCCACTGAGATAAAATCCCTTTTACAATTGGCAATAATCGCACTACAATCACTAAAAACAGTCCAATAACCTCTATTTGTAAATTCAGCATAGCATAAGAAATATAAAAGAATATTAGACTTATCCCAATTATAATTGGTTCCATTACTACTTCAATTCTTGATTTCAAAATAGAAGTAAACACAGAATGCTTACGTTGTGTAATCCTCCCATTTCTAACGCTTGCTAAAAATAGAATCTCCATTGTTTAAATAGCCTCAAGTAGCTTTCTTGGTAGAATCCCACTAATTGAACTATGAGGTCGTTCGTTATTATATACCCACATCCATTGTGTTGCTAACGATTGAGCATGCTCAATCGAATCAAAAATATGCATGTTTAACCATTCGTTTCTTGCTGTCCTGTTAAATCTTTCTATGTAAGCATTTTGAGTTGGCTTGCCTGGTTGTATGTACATTAGTTCAATATCCATTGCTTGTGCCTATTCTCTGAGTAAATGAGAGATGTATTCTGCCCCATTGTCACATCTTATCGCTTTAGGCTTGCCACGCCATTCAATTAGCTGTTCTAACGATTAAATCACTCTTTGCGCTGGCAAAGAGTGGTCTACTTCAATGCCTAAACACTCTCTGTTGTAATCGTCTATAACATTGAATGTTCTAATCTTCCTGCCCGTGTTTAATGAATCTGACATGAAGTCAATTGACCAGGTTTGATTAATAGATAGCGGCACACTTAAAGCCTGCGGCTTATCGCGTTTAATTCTTCTTCTAGGCTTAATCCTAAGATTAAGCTCTAGTTGCTTGTAAATACGATACACACGCTTGTGATTCCATTTAAAGCCCTTGGTATTGCGTAGATACATAAAGCACAAGCCAAAGCCCCATTGCTTGTGTGTTGTGGTTAATCGTAATAACCAGTCAGCAATTAACTCATTCTCATTGGATAGCTTTGGATCGTACCGATAACATGTCTCACTGATTTTAAATGCCTGACAAGCCAACCTTACTGTTACCCGATGGTTATTAATGGCCTGTCTGGCCATCTCCTTGCGTAGAGATGGCCTCAGAACTTTTTTGTTAAAGCCTCTTGTACGATCATAGCTTTTAAACGTTCATCGGCATACATCTTCTTAAGACGAGAGTTCTCTGCTTCGAGCTCCTTAAGTCTGGTGATCATTGATGTGTCCATGCCACCGTATTTAGCACGCCACTTATAAAAAGTGGCGCTGCTCATACCGTGCTCTCTGCATAGCTCAGATACTGGAACTCCTGAGATTGCTTGGCTGAGTATTTGCATGATTTGTGAATCTGATTTACGTGTTGTCTTCATTTGAATCTCCTTATGTTTTTATTATAAGAAAATTCTACTTTTACTGAGTGTTAATTTTTTGGGGGATTACATTGGGTTAATTTTAATTTGTTGTCTTAAATTGCTGGAGTTGCATATTAGCAACAAATAAAAGCTGGTTTATAAAAGCGGGATAGGTGTAAATATTATATTGCTCTAGTATTATGCGCAATTCCACCTTATATTACAATGCTTGTTATAGATGATTAATTTTTCTTTCCAGCTTAAAAGCTTCAGCTAATTCTATTCCAACATTTGATCCACGATATATCGCTAATGCCTCAATACTTTTATAAGATCTAGCATGTGGGAATTCTCTTAATTCATAATCATAGCACTTCAATGCTTTTATCTTCTTTTCCCAAGTGTTTTTAATATTGATAAATACATTTGGTATAAATACATTTTCTGCTCTTGACGATCCCCATCCAGTACTAGAAAGGACTTCAAAGCTGTAAATTTCTGAAACAAAAAAGCAAGGTTGTGGGCGACATGCAGTCATAACAGCCTGACTTGTCAATTGATGATCAATATTTAGATCCTTATCGTGATGTGTATATACAATATCCGGTTTAATCTCATAAATTACATTTTCTAATTTTTGTGTAATTTCAAGCATTGAACATGTATCCATTTGGTTATCAGGAAATCCTAAAAATATAGGTTTCTTTGTACCAAGTATTGCACTTGCCTCTAGTGAAGATTGCTTACGCTTTTTAATATCATTCAATAAGCTATCTTTATCAACACGTGATGAGACACCATCAGACATAAAAACTATATGAACTTTATTACCTTTAACTATATGGTGCGCCATAGTTCCTCCACATCCTAATATTTCATCATCTGGATGGGCAGCTACTACAAGTATTATCTTACCTGACATTATTTTAATAAAAAAATTAAGAAATTATACTCCATGACAATGGAGTACCACTAGCTATATCTACATTTGCCTTCATGCCGATAACTTTATCATAATACTTAGGCTTGATTCCAAGACCTGGACGAATTATCCTAATACAATCATTTGTAATCAAATCACCTTTGTTTATATTTTTAATTGTATAAATTGAAGGACGATACTTATATGTTGTACTCTCACCTTTTGTTATTTTAAAATCACTAGAGCCTATTGAATTCCAGGCGTTATTTACGTCACTCACTAAAGTTTTTAATTGTAGCGAATCTATTGAAAACATAGAATCCACTGTCTCCTTATCTTTTGAATAAACTATATGCTTTTCAATAACAGAAGATCCGAAAGGAATTGAAACCAATGATGTGATATTATCTAACGTATGATCTGATAAGCCCACAACCCCATTATGCATTTTTTGTAATTCAATAATGCGTTTAAGATTTGCTTCTTTATAGGTTGATGGGTATGAACTAGTACAATGCAGGAGAATGATATCTGTACACCCTTGAGATTTAGCCGCCTCTAATGCTTCACTAATTTCTTCTTTGGAGCTCATTCCAGTTGATATTAATAAAGGTTTCCCAGTTGATGCCGCTTTTCGTATAAGTGGTAGATCAACAATCTCTAAAGATCCAATTTTATATGCTGGACAACCAAGACCCTCTAGAAAATCAACTGCTGTATCATCGCTAAATGAGCTAAATAAAGTTATTCCAATTTTTTTTGCATGCTCAAATAAGGTCTCATGCCAATCCCAAGGAGTGTGTGCTTTTTCATACAAATCGTACAATGTATAGCCATCCCAAAGGCCACCTTTAATCTTAAATTCTCCCCTATCAGACTTTATTGTAATTGTGTCTGGGGTATACGTTTGAATTTTAACAGCATCTGCACCTGAATCTTTTGCAATGGTTATTAAATCAATAGCATTATTAATATCTCCATTATGGTTTCCTGATATTTCTGCAATAACATAAGGAGGGAACCCCACTCCAATACGTCTACCTTCAATTGTTACTACTTCAGAATTATGGTTTTTCATTTATTAATGTACTTTAATAATTAATACGCATCAGACATTTTCATAGACAAATCCCAATAATCAATATCTAAGGATTCATCATAGACTTCTTTCAATGGCAGAAATTGAAGGTGTGATTTAATAGAATTTTCTTTAAAGCCAATATTTTTTATATAGTTATACTTATAGTCGTTTTTACCAATCCACATTGAAATACTACTACAGTTCGCCCATTGGAAATATTCAACAGCAGCCTCAAAAAGTGCATCCATAATTCCAGAATCATGATAAGTTGAAAGCTCCATTATATGTCCCTTAATACCTGTAGAAGAATAATAAAGTTTAAGAGCTATATATCCATCAACAAGACTAGCACTATCAGATATGGATGAAAAAATTATGTAATGGTTGAGTGGGTGCTTGAAATATCTCCAATTGAGATTATTAACCGAAGAACATTCTCTAATATTATCATTTTTCTTATTATTGAATTCTATTAAGCGATTGAAGTCGTTATTAAATTCTGATACTCTTAAGGTTTCGTTATCAGATTTAAAAGCTGGTAATTGATTTAAATCAACCTCAAATTGAGTAACGTCTGACATATGCCTCCACCCAAGCAATTTTGTATTAATTTTATACAGGTTATCATTTGGAAACCCAATAATCATATATAGACTTTTTGTTAAACATATATCTTTAACAAAATTAGAGATATCTAACAAAATTTGCAGTTTCCTGAACGATGGATGTATAACAGTTTGCGTTGCAATTCCCACTTTTTTTACAAAACCAAATATACTATAATCTCTAACACTAATGGCATAATGACCAATTACTTTATCAACGTAAGTAGTCACCACAACAAATGACCCTGGAAAGTTTTTCTCAGTATTAATCCACTCCCAATATCCAGCAGGACGTAAATGCGATGATGATAATGTCAAAAGGTCTGCAATAGCATATTTGTCAGATGGTTTGGCTAGTCGAAATTTAATTTTTCCCATGCTTACGAATTACAACGTAGACGCGCCGCCATCCACATTAACAATAGTTCCGGTAATATAAGATGCATCATCTGATATGAGGTATCTAACCATATTGGCGATATCATTTGCTGATCCAATTCCCAATGGATATTTACTTTCTAAGCTTTTTACAAATTCTTCAGTATAAACCTTTGGGAATGCTGCAGTCATATCAGTCTCAAGGAATGATGGAGAAACTGCATTAACTCGTATAGGCTTTATTTCCTTGGAGAGACCAATACATAAATTATCTAGAGCAGCTTTTGAAGCTGAATAATTCAAAATTCCAGGCTCTGGCTTCTTAGATGCCAATGAACTAATAAAAATAAGAGATGAATCATTACTATGTATATTTTTTCTTGCAAAGGCTTTAGCAAAGAACAGTGGAGAAAAATAATTTACATCAAACTGCTTCTTACAATCTTCTATAGATATAAATCTTATTGGTTTGATGCTTTGAATACCTGCAACATATATTATAGATTTAATAGGTCCAAATTTTACTACTAACGTATCAATAAAATCACTAATTAATTCAAGATTAGAAACATTAAAATTAACAACGGATATCTTGTCTTTATACTTTTTAAGGGAGTCGCAGCTATTATGGTATGTAGCAATTACATGGTAAAATTTGAATAATTTTCCTACAATAGCACTACCAATACTGCCATTCGCACCAATTATTAATATATTATCATTCAGCATAGTCTAAAAAATATGATACATAAAAGTCAATTTAACAACTTAAATTCACTTTTGAATTTTTCATATATAGCAGCTGCATTCTCATCATTAGCTATCAGATTTTTTACTTTTAACAATGTTTTATCATAATCCTCTGAATATCCTAGAGCTTTATAGCAAACCATTTTACAATAATGTCCTACAATATGACTATCATGTCTAGATACAACCTCATCAAATAATCCTAATGCTTTAGTAAAGTTACCATCATTTAAATTTGGATTATTAAAAAAATTTATCCTATAATTACTGTCTTGTACAAAATTATTTAACCACTTTGCCGTAACCTCTTTTGTGTCAAAATTCCTTTCCATATAAAATTCACGCCAAATTTTTTTTCTATCAGTTATTACCCCGTCTTTATCAAACTCTTTATACATTTCTGAACCAACTAGTGGAACAGCAGTAAACATTGCACTCCAATCTGCCTGTAAAGTAGATGCAAATTTCATAGTTTCGTTCATCATATTTTTTGTCTCTCTAGGAAATCCAACAATAAAATAGCATCTCACAAAGTGTCCTTTTGACCTGATATAACTAACCAATTTTTTTGCTCTATCTAAATTACATCTTTTCTTAATAATATTTTTTTGAACATACTCCGATCCTGATTCAACAGCAAGAGTCGCTACATCCATCCCTGTATCAAATAGAGCATCCAAAACTTCTTCATCCAAAGTATTAACAGAAAGTGCATTGGGAAATTGCATACTCATATTAGGAATATTTAGATTTCTAATTGAAGATAATAGTGATAATATTCTAGGTTTATGCACAGTAAATAAATCATCCTCAGGTAAAAATTCTGTAACTCCATACTTAGTATATAAAACCATCATCTCTTTAGTGACATTTTCATTAGACCTGTATCTCATCTTTCGCCCATGAATAGTATGAGATGAACAAAATGTACATTTGAATGGGCATCCTCGCGATGTAAACATTGACGCCATATAAATTTCATCCCCTCCCTTAACAAATTCTTTCCTTCTTGATCCTCCTTCTTCTAGATATAGTCTCATATCGATTAGATCCCAGTCAGGAAAAGGTAATTCATCCAAATCTTCGATATAATCAGAAACTGTGTAACAATTATTATTTAATTTTGACAATAAATTAATGTCTTTTTTTGAATAAACCCCTAAAATATTATCTTTAAGACAATTATTGTTATAATTATCAATAAAATTGGAGAAACTTTTTTCACCCTCCCCTCTAAAAACATAATCAGCAAGATTTTCATTTAATATTTCCTCCATTACAACTGCATCACTAGCATGTCCACCACCTGCAACAATCAATGAATTTGGCCAAATTTCTCGAATTATTGCTGACGATCTTTCAAAAAAATCATGTGCAGTAGAGAAAATCAATGAAAACACTACAATATCAGGTGTAATTTCAACGCTATCATTTATAATGTCGCGTATAAAATCATCAATCAAATCGTAGTTATTTACTTTACTGGTGTGTATCGCAAAATCAACTAAATTAACACTTGATGGGTTAGAAAATTTTTTAATTGATGATGATAGATAAAGAATAGATAGTGGCATATGAGGAGTAAATCCCATTGTTACCTTTCCATCAGAAGTTAAGGGAATTGGTATAACATTAACAAAAAGAACGTTACTCATAAAAAATTACCTCTTATTTATTGTATTAACAAGGTCAAACACTGTTACAAGGCTTACAAAGTCTTCTGGAAACAAATCAATATTATTTTGCTCAAATATCTCCATAATCATTAGAATGCCCATAGAATCATATTCATCAATACTATCAAGCAATGTATCACTGTCAATAGTTTCAACTTCCAATGCTTTAGAGATCAACTCAAGTATTGTGTCAATTTCCATTACGTTCATTCCTATTACAATATTCCATCACTGGAGGGCAAAATATGGCGTTAGTTTTAGTAATACACGCCCCCCAACTTAGGCCAATTCCAAATCCGGAAAAAACAGACGTCAACTTTGAAGTTGAATAGCTTTGTGATAAATACGCATTAATAGTGCCTGGTATAGATGCTGAGTTTTGATTACCATACTCTGTTTGTGTTTTATTGGGTAGCGTATTTTCATCTAATCCAAGCCTCTTAGAAATGCTTTTTAAAATATATTGGTTTGCTTGATGCAAAACAAAATAATCTATATCACTTTTCATTAAATTAGAGAACGATATTACATCATCTATTAATGGCGGAATCCTTTTTATAGTAAAGTTAAAAACTTCAGCCCCATTCATATACATATCCATACTCGACCTATAAACGCCATCTTTATCAGGTTTCTGTGTCAATGATTCACTTGAAAATGGATTTCTACACCCCCCTGATGGAATAATTAAATTATCAAAGCCACTGCCATCAGAGCCAGTAATAAAGTAGCTTGTTGATTTAGATGTATTATCAATCAATATGGCGCTGCCAGCATCGCCCATTAACGGTGTAAAAGTTCGATCATTCTTGCCAGAAAAATTTGAAGAAATATCTCCAACTAATAATAGGCAATTTTTTAAACCACTCTCAACAAGAGAAAAAGCATTCAACAAACCTATAACAAAACCACTACATCCTAAATTAATATCAAATGCAAGGGTAGTTACAGGTAATCCCAATCTATCTTGAATTATTATTGCTGTGGAAGGGGCTTTATAATCTCCAGTCTGCGTCACCAAGAGAACACTTTCTATTTCTTGTTTATTAATAATACCTTGTTCGAAAATCTTCTCTGCAGATTGTACGCACAAGTCACTTGTACACACGCCGTTACTTACAACTCTTCTTGTTCCGAGGCCTATAGTTTTCTTTAAACGATTAACCGTAAATTCATCTAAACCCATCATTTCTGATTCACTCTCAATACTAACTACTTTATCTCCAACAGTTGTAACTATAGAACGTATTTGTGGTTTCTTAAATGTAATTTTAGGCATTATTAAAATATAATTTTCTTAGCTATGGAATAATTTTGGTCTTTAGTCATAAAATCAAATTAAACAAACTCTAAACTACACAACTCTTTGTTCGTAATATACAGTACTGAACTACCAATAAAATTACAGTTTATTATATCCATGGCGTGAGTCTTTAACTTATGTTTTTGTGATTTTTGACCTTTCTGTTTTAGCGGAATGCACTACTTCAATCGAACCAATTGTACTCATGCTAATTTGTCAAAATGTACACTATAAGCACCTCATTCCTTTACTTTACTTTCTATGAATTTAGTCAGACTTAATAGTGTTTTAAAAGGAGTCTGTATTTCGTCCATAACGGTTTCGTCTGCAATTTGAATAAATTTTCCATACTCTTGTTGTAATTTATTTTCTATTTCTATGACTAAATCAAGTACTGCTACAGAATCTAAGTTCTCAAATATCAATGTGTCATTATTTAAATTGCTTAACACCTCGCTCTTTAATTCTTTATTTACTTCTGCCACAGAATCTAATATAACTTTTCTTATCATTTTTTCTCCTTTATAAAATCAACATTATCTATTTTTTCAGGAAAGTAATATTTTTTCAAACCTTTATCATCTACTTTATCTTCAATAGATAATTGACCATAAAAAGATTCTATTTGATGATTTTTAGTGGTTTTTATATAATCAGCGGTTAACGCTGCATTATTGCTCTTAGTTAATAAATACAATATTTTTCTCTCAACCATCCTGCCTAAAACTCGGCAACTTAGCAAAAAATTTTCAATATTATTATCTTTTACAATAACAACCGATATTAACCCCAAGTCTCCAAATTTATCAATTAAGGAAAAACTGAAAATTTGATAAAATTCCATCATTTTCAAGATCTCTGACTCAGAGTATCGCTTAGTGGTTGAATTAAACTGATTGGTTTTATTGATTAACTGGGTGATACGTTTTATTTGTGATGTATTATTTAGAAACATTGTAATTTTCATATTAATACTGCACAAATAATCATGTATTGAGGTAAATTCTTTTTGCTTGTTTTTTCGCTCATTCTGCACCAAATACTGTTCAGATTTGTGCTTATCCTCATTGCTTATATTTAATGTTTTAATTGATAACAAATCTTCAAAAATCGTTAAGTTTTCAACCGGATTATTAGTTGAAATTTTAATAATATCAATGCCTAATGCACTATTAACTTCTTCCAATTCAAAATCACTATCATCTAGAAATACAACACTTTCTAAACCAACATTTAACTCGTTTGATATATCTTTTATATTTTGACTTTTTGAATTCCAGTTAATTTTTTTAATTACAAAGTCATCCCATTTTAATGGCATATTTCTTTTACTAAAAACTTCCTTAATATTAGATAAATCATTTTTGCTGACCATCGTTAATAACAACCCACTATCTTTCAAATGTTTAATCTGTTGTTGAAAAAAACGATAAATAATACCTGGGTAGTTTTCATCAACTGTTATATTATCAACACCATCTTCTCCAACTATCCCACCCCATAATGTATTGTCGGCATCTAAAATTAGTACTTTTTTTCTAATATTATTGAATAAATTAATGTTCTCGATGATAGCATCGGCAATTGCAATAAGTGCTACTTTAGTCCATGGTGCTTGAAATAGAAATCCGTTTTTTATATTATAGAAGTCCTTAAATCCATAATAATTAACTAATTGATAAATATTCAAAACTGTCATATCTTCAATATTATTTATCTTATCTATTTGTTGATTCAGATCGAAGACCTTCCGATGCTGTTGTATATTTATACTAGAGTTTATATCTAAAAAATTCCCGGCTGTATTAGATAGAATAACTTTTGCACTATTATTATCACGAAATATTTTTAATAATGAAACAAGGTCTGCAAGTTTGTTAAATGATTTATCACTTAAAAACCCATCACTGGCAAAGTAATTTATGTCCAGCAATATAATTAAATAATCGGTATCTATACTAGTATTTAAGGTTTGTGCGATTGTATTAATCCCGAAGCTGGAACATTGATACTGAGGTAAAAAGCGATTAATTGGCTTAGTAACAGTATTAGATAGGAATGCTACTTTCTTTTTCATTACCCTAACAGATGTGTTTGTTTATCCAACACTATTTTAGTCGCCAATTCATTTTGGTTGTTCCTTGTTATGTTGTAACTAATGAATTTCTTCAATTAGAGCTTAGTTCTCTTGATCATAACTAACCTCTTGGACAATTTTAATCACTAAATCAACAATTTTTTCCATAATATTTACCTTATTATTAAAAACCATTTTCCTTTAATTAATACTGTGCGGTTAGTGTAAATATTTTATTGGTTAAAGACTAAAAAAAACTAAAGAAACTCACGCCAATTTAACAAACATGAGCCCCATGATAGTCCTACACCAAATCCTGAGATTAATATCAAATCACCTTCTGATATGGCAGATGTATTAGACGCTTCTTTTAAGGCTATTGGTATACTTGACGAAACAGTATTTCCAATATATTTAGAGTTATAAAAAAATTTATTATTTTCTATGTTTAAATTTTCCTTTAGTGAATCAAGAACGATTTTACTTGCCTGATGAAAAATATACATGCCCACGTCTTCTTTTTTGGTGTTTGCTTCCTTAAGGAGTTGATTTATATTATGTGGAATTTCAGATATTGTAAACATAAAAACAGATGATCCGTTCATATGAAGTTTTGGACGCCCATCTACACAACTATATTTACTTTTAGAGGCTCCATTTTCAACTATTAAATGGTTGTATCCAGATCCATCAGTTCCCATTAAAAATGGTCCGATATCTTGCTGATTGCTTTTAACAACTAACGTTGCTGATGCAGCATCACTAAATATTGGCCTATTTGTCCTATCATGTTTATCAATATATTTACTGTATGTATCTGCACATACCAATAAAACATTACTTCCAAGTCCTGATTCTATAAAAGAAGATGCAATCGATAAACCATAAACAAACCCAGAACAGCCTAAGTTAATATCAAAACATTTTGTACTTTTACTTAAAGAAAGTCTATCCTGTAAAATACATGCCGATGTTGGTAAGAAATAATCTGCAGATTGCGTTACTAGAATAAGTGTATCAATCTTATCTTTAGATATCTTGTTAAATATCTCTTCACATGCCTTACATGCAAGATCAACAGCAGTAGTGGAGTCTTTACAGATCCACCTTTGACTCACTCCCGTTTTACTCTCGATATCATCCATACGCCAATCTGGATTGTCACGTTTTAAAAGTAAGTTGTCTTCTTTGATCTCCCCTAAACAATATTCAATTGCTTGTATCTTAGCAGAAAATTTAATCATCGGATCTCAAGCCATGCTTTGCAAATACCTCCAATATAGCTTTGACTGATGTTGCAGTAGCAAGATTTGTTAATTTACTTGCCCTTCCCTCTAAATATCTATCTAATGCTACCAATATACTTAGATGTGCTAATGAATCCCATTCTTCGGTATTCTGACTAGATGAATTCATTGAAACTGAACCCTTCTCTAATTTTAAAGCATCACTAATAATCTCTATAACTTTAGCATCGTTAATCATAATCTTCCTTTTTTTTATTTAGGATTATACGCAACAAAAATTTCCGTGCTCCATAAGATTAAACCAAATTTTTCTTCATATGATATATACTCTTTCTTTTTCAATTCTTCCAGAATATGCATGTGTTTTTTCATGTCATCTGGAAGGGTCCATGTTTGACTATGTATCTTCTCCACATTATTAAATACACTATGTGCATGCGTGATAATCTTTTTGACATTTGACAAAGAGAGTACAGGGAAAAAAAAAATTCCTCCTTGAGATAGGTGCAATGGTGCCCCTGTTATTGCTTCAGAGACTAAGCTTGTTCCATCAACACCAGCCTCACAAGAAGTCTTTTTAAACCATGGTGATATAGTTGCTATTTCTTGTGAAATACCAGAAATATCATCAACTATGTAGTCAAACTTCTCTCCACTCCATGGCTCATAAATACTGCCTTCACGCACTTCACATTCAATGTTGTTCTTTAATGCGTTTTTCTTGAGTAACACTACAGCATCATTACTGACATCCGAAGCATATAATCTAGTTGTTGCCTTTCCACCTTTATTAAGAGCAAGACCTACCACTCCCGATCCACATCCAAGATCAAGAATTTTTCCAGGTTTGGTAATATATTTTAGTATTGATTCAATTAAGGCCTCACTTGTTCCTGTAGGCTTGAAAACTTTTGAATCTAAATCAACCATTATGTGGTTATTCTCATCAATAGAATATGTATAAGTCTCTCTATTGGCCATCATACGCCACCATCTATAGTAATTACAGATCCATTAACATAATCTGATTCAATCAAAAACTTAATTGCGTTGGTGATATTGTACGCACCTCCTAACTTCTTTGAAGGCACCTTGCTAATTATCTCGTCCTTAACTTTTTTATCTAAGGATGAATACAATCCTGTATTAAAGGCCCCTAAAGATATTAAATTGGAAGTAATATTAAATCTTGCATACTCTTTACTTAGAACTTTAGACATTCCAAACAATGCGGTCTTGCTTGCAGAATATGCAATTGTTCCCGGATCACCATTCTCGGCACCCTTTGAAGACAAATGTATGATTCTACCCCAGCCCTCACTAATCATTTCATTTAATAAATATTTTGTTAGAATGAAATTACCTTTTAAATTTACATCAAAAACATCATCCCAATCGTCAAGATCATAATTGACCGCTAGATTGTCCTTTTTCACAGCCGCACAATGAATCAAAGTAATACGTGATAGTTCTTTTTCATACTTACTAATAAATGAAATTATCTTATCTTTGTCTTTAAGATCAACTGATTCATAAGTCAATCTCTCACTCTCTATCTTTTCTGGAATATTTTTATTATAAATACCAATAACGTTATCTATTTCCAAAAGGCGCCTCAACAGTAAATTACCTATTCCTCCTGATATTCCGGTCAATATTATCATGTTTTTATATCTCTAAAGTTATTTAGACCCTAATAAAAAATACTACTGTTAATTTAAGCCATACTTCATAATAATGTCTTCTCTTCTTTTGCTCCAACCAGAACTATGCATTGACACCTCTATAATATCAACCAATTCCTCACCCCTCTTAAGTTTATTTTTATTAATTCTGTTAACTTTAAAACCACACAGTTTGTGTAAATTTAATAATCCTTGATTAGTACTTAATAGTTCACCCCATATTTTTTTTATCTTATGATTAAACAACATATAATCAATTGCACATATTTCAATCAAAACGCCAACTCCAGTGCCAATCATAAGAGGTGACAAGTACATGCTCCATGTGCACGTATTATACCTCTTATCAATATTGGTGATACCAAGAACACCAACATCTTTTCCGTCATACTGAACGATAAACCATTCACAATTACTACTCTTTTCAACAAAAGTAAACCACATTCTATGTTCATACTGAGAAATTACATGGTCGTCTTTCATCATTACACGAACTTGTTTTTGATTTCTCCATTCAAGCACCATTGGAAGATCAACATGTAAGAGTCTCCTTAATTTAATGTGTTGAATAGAAAGCATAATAATAGCTCTAAATCAGTTCAGAAACCCATAATCTCATCAACTACCCTTTCACTCCCTACACCATCACATATACTAAGAGAAGTCCGAATCATTGACCCTATATCAACACCTCTTCCTTGTTTTAACGCTATAATTTTTTCCTTAATTTCTGACATATTTTTTATAACATCGATAGCTCCAATACTATCCAGATAAAGGGAGCTCTCCTCTTGATTTTTTGCAGTAATAAACACTAAACTAGGTAGTCCTACACAACATCTCTCCCATGTTGTTGCCCCACCTGCACCAATTGCTATATCGGCACTTATCATTAGTTCTGATATATTTGATATATTCTCTAATACATTAACCTCTATCAATTTCTTGTGAGGTATTTGTTCTAAAGACAATTTGTGTTTAGAGTTCCAACCTAAAACTATGGTAATAATAATGGGATTATCCCACTCAATTTCCAAAAGCTTTTCTAAAATTTCACCCGATAGATTATCTGAGTCTCCACCACCCACAGAAATCAATATATGTTGCAAATTAAACGGCTCTCTCCTTTTTTTAATTGCAAAGTCTCTATTTTTATAAAACTCAGGACGAAGAAGTGCATATTTAGTGTTAACCAAAATTTTACAATGTTCCGGAACTAATGAGTAATATGCATCTTTATAACGATTGAATGTTTGGTCTAATAAGATATCACAATCATGCTTTCTGTTGACAAGATCATCTATTACCATTAATTTTTTAGTGTATTTCTGTAGTTTTTTATGCCAATAAAAATCTATCCCATAGTGATCCACAATTAATAAATCTATTTTGTTGCTACCAAATGTAGAAATTGTTTCCTCTGCATCACTTTCCCAATCATTACCTAACCACTCTTCATAATCGCATATGTTCTTTTGTTTAAAGCCGCCCTTAACATGCTGTTTAGTTAATAATTTAAGATCATAACCTCGAGAAATAATCTCATCTCCTATATGACCGAGATGATTGCGACATACAAAAACTATTTTAGAATTTGTTCTTTTCCTAAGAGAGTCAGCCAATGTTAAGCAGCGAACAACATGCCCAGAACCAATAAAATTTGAACTATCAACTCGAAATACAATATCCATTATTTTAAATTTAAATCTTATCGAATCTTGAACAAAGGCACCAACACCTCTGCCTCTAACAAATCAAATAACGTTTTTTTAGATGTTGCGTTTACAATTAATGGAAAAACTTCATTATAAACACTTAACAATTTATCAACATCTTCTTCATTGTGTGAATAACTAATATTGTGTGATCCACTTATTAAAATTCCGCGCCTGAACATTTCTTGCAAAAATAATGTCCTAATTTCCCAACTTGTGAAATCAATTGTATCTTTAATAGTTAAAATTGTCCAAGATGGATGACCAGTAATTTCAAATAATTCATTTGCTTTATGCTTCAAAAGTAATTTTTCAACTCCCGTTAGTATCTTTTCTCCAATATTATGCATGTGCTCTATAACATCATCATCTCTTATCATTTCTAATACAGCTTTAGCAGCAGCTAATGAGGCGGTTTCTCCACCAAATGTTCCTGAAAAAAATATGTCTTCCATAACATTCATAATTTTAGATTTACCAACAATTGCAGAAATGGGAAAACCATTCCCCAAACCTTTTCCAAAAACTGAAATATCTGGTACGACACCAAATAACTCCTGTGCCCCTCCTTTTGAAAATCGACACCCTGTAATATTTTCGTCAAAAATTAATAGTGCACCATTATCATGCACTATTTTTTTGACTTGTGATAAATAATTCTCCTCTGGCCAGGACACATTCATTGGCTCCATAATAACTGCGGCAATTTTATTTTTTTTATCCCTAAACAACCTTTCTAAACTGGAAATATTATTATATTGGAAAACATGTGTTAACTCTTTGACACACTCTGGAACACCCAAGCTACGGGTTGTAGAACCAATATACCAATCTTGCCAACCATGATAACCACAAACAGCAACATGCTCTCTCCCTGTATACGCTCGAGCAAGACGTATTGAAGCCGATGTAACATCTGTACCATTCTTTCCAAATCTTACTTTTTCAGCACAAGGAACTAATTCAACTAACAGTTCAGCCACCTCTAATTCTAGTTTGTGAGGCAAAGAAAAAGTGACGCCATTATCTATTTGTTGTTTTACTGCGTTATTTACAATTTCATTAGAATAACCGATTGTAACGGAAGCTAAACCATTAACGAAATCAATATACTCATTCCCATCCACATCCCAGATATGACTACCTTTACCATGTGTTACAAAAAGTGGAGATACTCCTCTAGGGTATTGCGTAATGCTCTTACTAAAAGTCTGTGACCCTAGAGGTATTGTCTCTAAAGCACGCTTAAGTAGCAACTCAGAATTTTTATAACGATTTATGCTCATTAGACACCCACTCCTTATCTTCTAATAAACTTTTTTTCATTCCTTCATTACGCCCTATTTTATGATTTATAAGCTTCATTTCCGGATTATTATTCATTAACCGCAAAATATCCTCCATTTTAAAAGCTTTATTTAAAGGATATAAAGCTTGATAAATCTTTTCAACTAAAACAAAATCTTCTGGCTCATCAACTGTCCATCTATAGCTAGAAAGATTGCAATCTGACTTGTAATGTCCTATATTAAACAATTCCGGATGTTTTATTATATATGGTGTGACATGCTCACGCTCTGATGGAAGTCTTGCCTTCTTATATGCTTCTTTTAAAGTTTTAAATCGTATTACTTCCACATCAAGACCATCTGGAAAAGTAGCATTTGAATCTAATGCATTAGATGTGTAATCTAATTTATTATCCAAATGTAGTTTTATTACTTTGTCAACAATCTCAAAGTCTATCACAGGACAATCACCAGTTAGCCTAACTACATGATCTGGATTGTAAATAGAAGCCGCTTGTAAAAAACGACTCAATACATTTTTTAACGATCCACGACAACACTCAACTCCTTCATTCTTTAGCAAATCTGCCAATTTATCATCAGATGCGTCCTTACTAGTTGCAACCAACAAATGGTCAATCATATTTGAAAATTTTACCCGCTCTATCTGATGAATGAGCATAGGTCTCCCCAATATATTTTTTAAAACCTTATTAGGTAAACGGGATGATGAAGTTCTCGCTTGAATGATAGCTAGTATTTTCATTATTCTTACAAACAAGATTTTAGTGATTTATAAATATTCTTGAATTATTATTTTTGCAGACCGTACGCCAGCACCGGATGAGTGGGCACTAAAATAGTCTCTAATCATATCTTCACGTGCACCTTTCTTTTTTTGCCACAATGCCTCTATCTTACTTAGCGGTTGTGAAAGAAACTCCCTAAGATTTTTATGGAAATTTTCTTCATTATCATTAAAAACAAACATGCTCTTTGAGAAACTAATATATGCTTCATCTGTAAGTGGTGAATTTTGTTGCTGATTAATAAAAATAACTGGCTTGTTAGACATAACTGGCCAACTTAATGTACTTGTGGCACAAGTAGTAACTAATATCCTGTGCTCAAAAACCAAATACCTCATATCTATTTTTTTGTTAAAAAGTTCTATATTACCGGCTTTATTCACAATGTTAAGTACTGGATCTATATCTGAATATCTACGGTTGTCATCAGGGTATGTCTTATATCGTATTTTATGTGGAAGCATGCTTAAAACTAATGAAACAATATTGCTCTCATCTATAGCCCTGCCATAATCTGTTTTCTTGGATAAAGATAAGCCCATATGATACAAGTTGCTTGATATATAAACAATAGGAGGGGCTTTATTATTTATTATTGATGATTTCATTCTTGTATGGCGTAGAGGCATACCAACAATATAATGTTTAGATTTATTAAAATATGATTTTTCTTCACAATGTACAATTTTAGAGTTATAAGAAAACATAATATCTGCTACACTGTTGTCAAATGTAATGGGCATTGTATTATTATGCTCTTTACTTATTTCCAAGGTTACACCGTGTTGACTAGAAATTACTGGTACGCTATTTTTTCTACAAACATATGAGATTGCATAGCCCTTTATATTAGCCGGTGCATTTATCAAAACAATATTCTTTGTTTTATCATTTTTTGTAATAATTTTTTCCCATTTAAATACTAATAATTTAAATTGTTTAAGTTGTTGCTCTATATAAGACTTAAATATTGACATAGTAACTTCTACAGAGGATGGAGTTACCCACTCTTCTACTCTTTTACGCACAATCGGTAATATTTCTTTATATAATTCTGTAATATTTATACCTAACTTTATATCTTCATCTTCAGAATTAGATAAGGAATCTGATTGGTACCTTGAAATTCTAACTCCACGCAGAGCTAATGAAGATGCTATTTCTATATTTAACTCATTTTCATTTGGCATAATTACTTCTTTTTTAAAGACCCGTTTGGGGAAAATATTCATTAATTTTATTGCCAACCTATATATAATAGTTTCGTAACCTGCCACCTTGAAACGTCTCCAATAAGAAACACCTTTTGTGGTCAGAACTTCCCAATTGTCATTTTTTAAAGTATAGCTTACTGTAGAAAACAATGGGTTTTGTGAAAGTAGCTCATCCCATGGAGAGTTCATCATATTTCCAGACGGGCCAGTCTCTCCATCTACATAAATAAATAACCTAGAATCAATAAAATCACTTTCATCCAAACAAGCAGCCTTATAAATTATATTCTGAAATCTATGTACGGACTGTGAGATAGTAAGGGCGATTTCTCTATCAATCTCAGTAACGCTCAATGATGCATTAAATATATCTATAGTCAACTTCGGAATTGTACTTCGGAATTTTTCTAATTCTTCAATAGTCCATCTAGATTCAATATTTTGAACATTTGGATCTTGATTCCATAACATTGCTGGAGAACTAGATTTGATAATTGCCGACTCTGGCAGTCCATTTTGATAAGCCCATTCTAATGCTTGGACGCTATCACAAAAAACCACATCATATTTTGACAGATCAACTAAGTTAGTTTTGTGAGATACTTTTTTAGACAAACTTACACCTTCCAGTTTGATGGATTAAGGTAAGTTATATCATTAACTGCAAGATTAGAAAAATCAGTTATATCGATTTTTATTGAAGCGGCATTAATAACCTCTTTCATCTGATCCAACGTATTAACACCAATTATTACCCTATCAATATCACTTATACTCTGCACAAAAGCAATAGCAAGTTGAAGTACACTCATGTTTTGCTTTCTTGCCTCTTGATGAAGCAAGCACAATTTATCCATAATAGGCTCAAACCATGAAGGTATGCTATTAAGTGGCATCAAAAGCAAACCTTGAAGAAAAATACTTCTCACATGAATCTCTACACCATGTTCTTTTAATCTAGAAAGTTGTCTGCCATTAACAAGCCTTTGATCAAGAATATTAACTGGAAGTTGTACTAAATCTATATCATAGTTATTTAACAAGGTATCAATCTGCTTACTGCTGTAAAGTGAAACACCAATTTTTTTTATTAAACCATTCTTTTTTAAGTTATTCATCTCATTAAATAGTTTTTCACCACCTGGCAAAAACAAGTCGTTACAATCATGCACAAGTAAACCATAGATATTTTTCTCCCCTAGTTTGTTACTCGATATTTTAAAATTTTCAAGTAATTCATTGGTCTGCTTATCACCAATAGTATCACCTTTAAAATGTGGGGTTTTAGTTATAACTCTCCAATGCTTATTATCAGAATAATTATGAATAATATCACCAACAATACCTTCTGAATCTCCATAGGACGGTGCAGTATCAAGCATGTCAATACCATTCTTATATGAATATTTTAATATTTTTTCTACTTCAGATTTTTTAGTTTGCCCTAGATTATTAGAAATACCATATAAAACTCCAAACTGAACAGTTCCAAGTGCGATTTTCATAAAACTTCTGGAAAAATAGGCTCTAACTTTGTACTACTATTATTTAATTTTATATCTAGGTAAATTTTAGTATCCCCGCCAAATCCTGCTTTAAAATCACTAATCCCAAGTTCTTTTTTAGTAGGACATCTATCTATGGAGTGGTTTTTAAAATATTGCTCACCAATTTCAAACCATCTGCAACCAATTTTTTTTGCATGCAAAATTGCTGTCCACATAATCGCATGAAAAAGTGGTTTATGAAATAAATCACGACGAGAAGCTGAACTGCCATAGATACAGTTAGTATTGCTATAATTAAAGTACCCTACTGATACCATTACCCCGTCTAACTTACCTAGCACTAAAAATGCCTCTCCATTTTGTACTGCTTCAAACTGCCTTCTCCAGCTCTCTATAGATCTGGTTTCACGTCCTGCTACAAATACATGTAATTCACGAAATTGAAGCAGATGATCCCAATTAACATCCTCACTTGTAACAATAGATAAATCCATATCTCTTAATCCATTATTTATCATGCTAGAATATCTTTTTCTGATATTTCTCCAAAGTATTTTTTTATCTAAATAAAGATCAATTACCTTGGAAAATCCTGGCGTTGCAGCCGCACCTTTTTTTAGTATATATGTTGATAAAAAAGAGATATTTCCACCAATAAGATAATCTCTATACCAAATATTTCCATTTACCTGATATAAATTTTTTTCAAATTCAATAAGAAAGGTTTTAATCAATTTAGCTGTTAATTTTGATTTTTTTTCAATAATAACACATGGTGCTTCATAAAATAACAAGTCTACTTTATTGTTTGATTCCACTGTTGCACCTAAAAAAGCTATTACAGGTGTTTGTTCAAACTGCAGTATAAATGATTTATTATTGAGTTGTTTGCCGCTATCCAAAGGCCTCTGCTTATAGTACTCCTGTTTACATTTACTATAAACGGATGACCTCCATTCATGATCAATATCAATCTTATTTAATAAGTTCCAATATTCTATATTCTCAGATGTAATTATAGTATTCATTTTATTTATGTGGCACAACCTAATAACTATTTTTTATACTTTTTCAAAAAAATATATTAATACTATCAAACCTAACATTATCATCACTAATTTTATTACTATAGCCAAGACAACCTTTGTTTAACAACTGCACCAAACACTCACTACATTTTTACCACACATCTTTCTAGCTATTTATGGAATAATTAAACTGTTCTATTGCAACTAAATCAACCATAATATACGCATAAGTCACATGCTCATGGCAGAAGATTTAAAAATACAACAATTTTATCTAAACTTTCATTGTCTATAGTGGGATAAATTGGCAAAGTGATCGAATGTGCATAATGGTATTCAGAGTTTTCCATGTAAATTTTTTTGTTAAAAAATGGATGCCTATATACAGGTATATAATGCAAATTTACCCCTATACCATTCTCATGTAGATTATTGTATATTTTATTTCTTACCTGCTCTCCATCTCTAATTCTAACTATGTAAAGGTGATGTGCTGAATCCCTGTCTGATTTTTGCATCAATGGATCAATAGGCTTATCCTTTAACTGTCTTCCGTACCATTTAGCAATTTTAGATCTACGAAGTACATACTGATCAAGACGCTTAAGTTGGCTAATTCCAAGTGCCGCTTGAATATCTGTCATTCTATAATTAAACCCAAGTTTAACTTGCTCATAATACCAAGCATTATTCTGATTATTGCACATTTTATCTGGATCACGAGTTATTCCATGACTCCTTAATAAATTCATTTTTTCAGATAAATACAGGCTATTAGTCATTGCTGCACCACCTTCACCTGTGGTTATTATTTTTACTGGATGAAAACTAAATACTGTAATATCAGAATATTTACAACTACCTACTGGTTGATTTTTATACTTTGCTCCAATTGCATGGGCTGCATCTTCAATTATTTTAAACCCGTACTGTTTGCTTAGATTATATATATCCTTCATATCACAAGATTGCCCTGCAAAATGAACTGGTATTACTATTTTTGGAAGCTTCCCTTCTATTTCTGCCAGTACTAGTTTATCAGTTAACTTCTCAACACTCATTAATGCAGTATCAGGTTCAATATCAACAAAATCAATATCCGCACCACAATATAATGCGCAGTTAGCAGATGCTACAAATGTAATTGGAGATGTCCAAAGTATGTCACCCTTGCTCAGACCCAGAGCCAGGCATGCTATATGTAATGCCGATGTACAACTATTAACTACAATAGAATATTCTGCTCCGGCATAATCACACAACTCTTTCTCGAACAAAGGAACAACTGCCCCTTGGGTTAGGAAGTCAGAGTGTAGAACCTTAACAACTGCCTCTATATCATCTTTAATGATATCTTGTCGACCATAAGGAATAAATTCAAATTTTTCCAATTTTATTTTTGTTGTTCTTAACCCATGCTTGTAGTGTATCTATACTCATCCATTCTTCATTATTATCACTCGTATAACTAAAGCCTTTTTCTACTTGTTTGCCGTTTTTAATTAGTTTTTTGGAAGAGGACCAGTTATTGATGGCGGGTAATATTTTATAATAATCATCATATTCATAAGTATAAATAGAGTCATCTTCTCCAATCATTTCTTCATGCAGCTTCTCACCCGGTCTAATCCCAATAACTTTTTGCATAGCATTTTTATCTATTGCTTCTGCCAGATCAACAACTTTCATAGATGGAATTTTTTTAACATAAATTTCTCCTCCACACATATCATCAAATGCCTTCCAAACAAGTTTAACACCTTCCTCTAATGTAATCATAAAACGAGTCATGCGATTGTCTGTAATAGGCAGTATGCCCTTCTTTTTTTCTTTTATAAAAAATGGTATTACTGACCCTCTAGACCCCATAACATTTCCATAACGCACAACTGAAAAACGAGTCTTGTGTTCACCTGAATAAGCATTACTTGCTACAAATAATTTATCTGATGCTAATTTTGTAGCACCATATAAACTGACTGGTCTACTGGCTTTATCAGTAGATAATGCAACGACATTTTTAATATTATGGTCAATACATGCATCAATTAAATTCATTGCACCATGTATATTTGTTTTAACGCACTCAAATGGATTGTATTCTGCTGTTGGTACAATCTTAGTAGCAGCAGCATGCACCACATAATCAATACTATCTAATGCACGATATAATCTTTCTTTATCTCTAACATCGCCAATAAAAAATCTTACTCTTGAGTCATTTTTATATAATTTCTGCATTTCCCATTGTTTCATCTCATCACGCGATAGGATAACAATTTTTTTAGGATTATATTTTTCTAAAGTCATTTGAACAAACGCATGGCCAAATGAACCGGTACCTCCTGTTATTAATATTGATGAATTAGTAAGCATATGTCGCATATTTTCCATTATTAGTGATAATTATAGATTGAGTAACCTTTTGTTTGGCAAAAGTTGTCACGCTTTGTTACTTCAAGATCTGACTGAATCATTCCCTTAACTAATTCTGTAAAAGTTATTTTTGGAATCCAGCTTAATTTTTCTTTAGCTTTAGACGAATCACCTGTAGTGGTCTGACAAACTGTAGTGGTCCGTTAATCTTGGACACATTTCAAGCCACTTTTTCCAATTCAGCCATCTTCTGAGCGGGTGTCATATACCCAATCGCTGAATGAATCC
>Ga0209665_1000704_pt1 | contig 23586 bp, 22 predicted proteins | sample SaaInlV_200m_DNA_2_FD_184675 | JGI IMG/M metagenome (GOLD analysis project Ga0209665, IMG submission 184675) | Marine microbial communities from expanding oxygen minimum zones in the Saanich Inlet - Saanich Inlet SI074_LV_135m_DNA (SPAdes) (version 2) | ecosystem: Environmental > Aquatic >... | reverse complement strand
ATTTGAGGTGCATGCTCGTGTAAGAGTGACGCTAGGGGGCAAGAGCATTTTGGCGACCTTAAACACACTGGAGGGAGATTTGCTGCAGCAGGGAGAAGCTTCTCTGTCAAATTATGCCTGGGAGTTATTGGGGGCAAATGATGGCGATCCCGTCCAATTGTCCCATCCAAATCCTTTGCAATCTTTAAGTTTTGTTCGGTCAAAAATTTACGGGAATAGCTTAAAAAAAGACGAAATCAAGAGTATCATTGGAGACATTGCACTGGGGCGATATTCAGATATACACATCGCGGCCTTTTTAACAGCATGTGCCGGTGGACGGTTAAATGAACAAGAAGTTACAAGTCTTACGGAATCAATGATAGAAGGTGGCCAAAAATTAACTTGGTCAGTAGATACGGTTGTTGATAAACATTGTGTCGGAGGACTTCCAGGAAATCGCACGACGCCTATTATAGTACCTATTGTTACGGCATTTGGACTTACGATGCCGAAGACTTCTTCCCGAGCCATTACATCCCCAGCGGGAACGGCTGATACCATGGAGACGTTGGCTCCGGTGGATTTGGATTTAAAAGCTATGAAGCGTGTGGTAGAGCAGGAACAAGGCTGTATTGTATGGGGTGGTTCCGTTTCTTTAAGTCCTGCAGATGACATCTTAATTGGTGTTGAAAGAGCCATGGATCTGGATAGCGAAGGGCAATTGGTAGCCTCAATGCTCTCCAAGAAAATATCCGTAAGTTCTACTCATGTTCTTATCGATATTCCGGTCGGTCCGACAGCTAAAGTGCGCTCATTCGAAATGGCCCATACCTTAGAGCACTTATTTCAAGTGGTTGCCCAGAAAATAGGCTTAAATCTCTCTATTATCCTCTCGGATGGATCCCAGCCAGTAGGGCGTGGAATTGGGCCGGCTTTGGAGGCATGGGATATTTTGGCCGTTCTGCAAAATAAATCAGAAGCGCCTCAAGATTTGAGAGAGCGAGCTTTGATTTTAGCAGGGAATATCCTGGAATTTTCTCCAAAAGTGGCAGTGGGGGAAGGCAGAAAGATTGCCGAAGATATTCTAGAAAGTGGGAAGGCTTTTGAAAAGTTTCAAAAAATTTGTGAAGCTCAGGGGGGACTTCGAGAGCCTCCTGTAGCCAAGTACACCCACTCTATCCTCTCTCCGCAGAGAGGATGTGTTGCTAATATAAATAATAGGCAATTGGCTCGTTTGGCGAAACTTGCGGGGGCCCCCCACGATAAAGCTGCGGGTGTGGAATTACATGTGCCTCTGAGAACGTTAGTTGATAAAGGGGAACCCCTCGTAACAATTCATGCAGAATCTAAAGGTGAATTGAGCTATGCACTTTCCCTACTAGACCAAATCCCCGAGATTATTCAAGTGGAGGCAGGTGAATGAAGCCTCTCATCTTTAGCTTATTTGAAGAGAACACACTTGCAGATTCGGTGGCGAAAGGGCTTGAGGCTGATCGAGGAAAAATTCTTAGACGGAGATTTCCTGATGGGGAGACCTATCTTAGGGTCGAAGAGAATGTGAAGGGGCGGGATATTGTGGTTGTTGATAGCTTGGATCAACCTGATGAAAAAATATTACCTCTTCTATTTTTCTCGGATACTGTGAAAGAGTTGGGGGCGAGAAGCATTGGGTTGGTTGCTCCTTATCTGGCATACATGAGGCAAGACAAGAGATTTCGTCCGGGGGAAGCTGTTACATCTAATTGTTTTGCGGGGCTGATTTCTAAATATTTCGATTGGCTTGTAACCTTGGATCCTCATCTCCATCGGCATAAAACATTAGATGAAATTTATTCAATTCCCAACTCGGTTGTTTCAGCTGCAGATTCGATTGTGGAATGGATTGGATCACAAGTAGACAACCCATTGCTTATAGGGCCGGATGAAGAAAGCAAGCAGTGGGTTGTGCAGATTGCAGATGCCCTTGACGCTCCTAATATCGTTTTGGAAAAAACGCGTTTGGGAGATAGAACAATAGAACTCACTTTTCCCGATCTGGCAGCTTATAAAGACCATACTCCCGTTCTGGTGGACGATATTATTTCGACAGCAACGACGATGATAGCTTCACTTCAAGAGTTAAAAAAAGAAAAATTTCACCCGGCAGTTTGTATTGGAGTCCATGGAATTTTTGCCGGGGATGCCTTTAAAAAGTTAAAGAGTGCAGGGGCAGAGAGAATTGTTACTTGCAATACAGTTCCCCATGAAAGCAACAAAATAGATATATCTGCTCCCCTTTGTGAAGGGATTTTGCAGCAACTGATCTAGAGAACTTTTTACTTCCAGCGATTATGAAGCCAGAGCCATTGGCCAGGATGCTTGCGAATCCATTGCTCAAGAGTTTCGTTTACTTGTTCCATGATTCTGAGGACATCTTGTTCCTGATTCCCAGTTTTTTTGATCTCAAGGGGTGGATAAATCACGATGTGAAATTTGGGCCCCTGAAGACGTTCTACAAAAATGGGAACGAGAGGGGTATCGTATTTTAGGGCAAATTGTGCGGCAGCGGGGGCCGTCATAGCTTCTTTTCCAAAAAAGGGAACGGAAATGCCATCATTCATTTTCTGATCCAATAACAAACCTAGATGCTGTCCCTGTTTGAGGGCTTTTAGCAGTTTTTTTGCCCCCTCGGGTCCTTTTGGAACGAAAGTCAAATTACTGGCTTTGGTGCGTGAAAAACGTATGAGCCAGTCAATGAGAGGATTGTTGGCACTTCGATAAACAACGTGAAGGGGGAACCCGTATCGCATGATGGAAAGGGCACCAAGCTCCCAATTTCCCACGTGCCCAGAAAAAAATATGCCCGGTTTGCCATCATTCATCAAAAGCTCAATATACTCTGTTCCGGTAACTGTGGTATATTTTGGGTTGCTTAGAATGCGAGGGAGATGAGGAAATTCGCCACAAAATCGTCCAAGATTTTCCCACATGTTAGGGACAATACGAGCAAGTTCTTGCTGGGATTTTTTTGGGAAAGCCTTCCGTAAATTGCTATAGGCTCTATTGGTTACGGGCAGTTTAGGCCCTACGAATCGAGCGAGTTTTCCGCCCACAGCAGAAGACCAAGCAAGGGGGAGTGCCCAAAAGAACCCGTAGAGGAGATAAGCGGGAATGGCTGCTAGGAAGTAGCCCAAATAAGTTTTAATTTTCAGAAGCTGTTTCATTTTCATATGACAAAATAAGTTCCTTCAACCACTTTCTTTGCGAGATGCTTTTCCACTCCAATCTTATGGGAAGAGGAAAGATCCCCTTTTGATGCTTTTTGGGAAGCCGAAAGAAGTCTTTTTCCGTTGTGATCAAACAGGCTTTCTCTTTCCTGGAGCGCTTTTTCAAGAAGGAAAGTTCACGCTTTCTGTATTGGTGGTGGTCGCTATAGGAATGGGTTTCAACGACTTTCCCTCCCAATGATTCAAGGGTCTTGAAAAACTTTTTAGGAAAGGCAATACCAGCAAATCCAATGAATTTTTTTGGGAAACAGGCGGGTGTTTTGGCTAGCTCGGGCACAAGAATTGCTTCGAGAATGGGAAGATCCGGGTGGTTTCTTTTGAGGTATTGCTGAACGTTTTGCTTATCTTCACCAACAATTACTGCCACTTGGGCTCTTTTGAGCCCCTCCTGAAGTGGTTCGCGCAAAGGGCCAGCTGGAAAGAGGCGCATGTTTCCAAAGCCGTTCAAACCGTCAATAACGACAAAAGAACAATCCTTTTGAAGGGAGTTATTTTGGAAGCCATCGTCCATGACAATTACGTCGGCACCTGCTTCCATGGCCTTTTTGGCCCCTTGAACCCGATCACGGGAAATCCAAGTGGGGGCTGTTTGGGATAAAAGGAGTGGTTCGTCTCCTACTTGCCTGGAGCTATGAATCTGTGGATCTACCTTGAGGGGCCCCTTTAAGGCACCACCATAGCCGCGGGAAAGAAAGTGAACATTCAAGCCAAGTTCTTTCATTTGGGTTGCAATGGCGATGGCAGTTGGGGTTTTACCAGCTCCCCCGAGAATTAAATTTCCGATACAAAATATGGGAATTGAAAGATCTACCGGAGTTGTAGAAGATGTTCTAGCCTGGTGGCATTGGCCATACAAATTGGATAATGGACTCAAAAGAAATCCACATAATCTATGAAAGGGACCTGTGTTCCTATACCAAAATGAGGGGGTGCGCATATGATTATAGCCTATAGGAAATAATAGAATCACCTGTTTTAGGTAAATAGGGTTCTATGTCAAGAATGACCCTGTCTAAAACATCATTTTCAGATTTCGCCACATTCCGAGCAGCCGTTTCAAGCGTCCGAACTGCACTAGCATCACTAAAAAGCATGCGAAGCTCTTTGGCAAGTTCTTCTGAACTGTTTACACAAATTGCAGCATTTTCTTGATGGAATTTTTCAATCATGTCTCTGAAATTGTGAGTGTGTGGCCCCCAGAGCAAGGCAGAGTCAAGCATGGCTGGTTCTAACGGATTATGGCCCCCTGTTGGAACCAAAGAACCTCCCATAAACACAATGGGGGATAATCTATAAAATAGCCCCAGTTCTCCAAGGGTATCGGCGACGTAGATGTCCGTATCGGGAAGGATGTCCTTCTGGTCTGAGCGTAAGGCTACAGATAAACCCATACTAGAAAGAGTATCTTGGATGAAAATGCCCCGTTCTGGATGGCGGGGCACAATGAGAGTTAGGAGGTGTGGGATTTCTTTTTTTAAAGCGAGGTGGGTTGCTGCAATTTGCTCTTCTTCCCCTTCATGGGTACTGGCGGCGAGCCATACGGGCCGTTTTCCAATGGTTGAATTCATGTGTGCCAGGGCTTCTGGGTCGACAGGAAGAGGGGCCGCACCAAATTTTAAATTTCCGGGGACGCGAATATGTTGAGCCCCAAGGGCCTTGAGCTTTTGAGCCGTTTCCTTGGATTGGGCGAGAGATATTTTAAAGCACTGCAGGAGATCCTCAGCAAAGAATTTAAAACGGCGCCATCCTTTGAAGGATCTATCTGAAAGGCGCGCATTTACGAGCACCATAGGCACACCATAGTCGTGAGATTCATGGACTAAATTTGGCCACAATTCAGATTCTACCCACAGGATTAGATTTGGTCGCCAATGCCGCAAAAATCGTCGCACATAACGGACACGATCGATGGGTATGTATTGATGAAAGGCGCGGTCGGGAAGTCGAGATTTCATCAGAGCTGCAGAAGTGACAGTCCCTGTTGTCAGCAAAATATGGCATGTTGGGCGAATTTCTAAGAGGCGATTTATTAAGGAAAGGATCGAGAGTGATTCCCCCACACTTGCTGCGTGAATCCATATGAGGTGTCCGGAAGGTTTTTCAAGAGAAGGAATTCCTTTCCTTTCTTTGAAGCGTTTTTTATCTTCTTTTCCAATGAATTTGCGCCATAGAAACACGCTCCACAGAATGGGACTTAAAAGAAAAACAACAAATCGATAGAGTCGTATGACGGGCTTCATGCGGCTACTCCAGTCACATTGCAAGACTGATCAGCCCGTTCAGATATATTGATAAGTTCTCGTTCAATCTGTTTTCTCGTTTTTTCAAATTCTGCTTTGGAATTCGTCTTTGGATGAGGAATAGGGGCCCCCCATAGGAAGATGCCTTTGCCAAAGGGTTTTGCCCAAAGAAAACGATCCCATGTGTTAAATAGTTTGTGACGAGAAACAGAAAAGGCCACGGGTAAAATATCGGCTTTTGCAAGATATGCCATATTCACAATGCCATCTTTTGCTATAAACCGTGGTCCTTTTGGACCATCGGGAGTAATGCCTGTTGTGCCGCCAGATTTTAAAATTTTTAGCATGTTTCGGAGGGCTGCTGTCCCGCCTCGGGTCGAGGAGCCGGCTAGTGTTTTAATGCCAACATGTCCCATGACCTTTGCAATGAGTTTGCCATCGGGATGGGAGGAAATGAGCATGTGAAATGGTCTTTTCCAGCGCCAAGCATAGGCAAGCATCATCAAGCGATTGTGCCAAAAACAGGTGATGAAAGGGCGATTATCTGCGCAGTATGTATTTGGAAACTCTTCCCCAACATATTGCCACCGGCATGTCCAAAACACCACGCGTAAATACTGAGCACAAACCCACGCTAGAATTGCTTGGGTGATGGGATGCTTGAGAATCTGTTTGATTGTGTGTTTCATAAAGCCCATTTAGCCATTAGACATAGGTACCCGTTAGGTCAGACTCTTCTGTCCCTATTCCATTTTGAGAAAATTGCATTTCACAGAGAGTTGCATAGACGCCTTCTTGCTTCAAAAGTTCTTTGTGCCTTCCCAGTTCAACAATTTGTCCATCTTTGAGGACACAAATCACATCTGCATCAACGATGGTGGAAAGTCTGTGGGCAATGATAAGGCATGTGCGCCCCTTCTGAAGAGTTTCTAATGCTTTTTGAACTTTTCGTTCCGATTCGGTATCCAGTGCAGAAGTTGCTTCATCCAACAAAAGGATGGGGGCATCTTTAAGCAAGGCACGTGCAATGGCCAGGCGCTGGCGTTGGCCTCCCGAAAGCTTCACACCCTGTTCCCCCACGAAGGTATCGTATCCTTGGGGGAGTGATTCTATGAAATCGTGGGCGGCTGCGCTTTTGGCAGCAGAAACAATTTCGTCATCTGTTGCATCAACCTTTCCATAGCCAATATTTGCTTTGACTGTGTCGTCAAACAGCATGATTTCTTGGCTAACGAGAGCAATGTTACCTCGCAAAGAAGATAGAGTAGCCTTGTTAACGGGCATCCCATCAATTGAAATTTCTCCTTGCTGAACATCATAAAATCGGGGGATCAGATTTAAGAGAGTCGATTTGCCCCCACCACTCGGACCAACCAAGGCAATGGTTTTTCCTGCTGGAATCTGGAGTGAGATATTGTCGAGGGCTTTCTCATGTCCCTTATTATAGGAAAAAGAGACATTTTTAAATTCAATATATCCCTTGGGTGCGGATAGTGTTTTTGCTTGTGGTAGAGATTTAATCGTGGGTTCCACATCCATAACTTCAAAAACACGGACGGCAGCGGCGAGACCCTCTTGCAGGTTAGCGTTGAGAGTCGCAAGTCTTTTGATGGGGTCATAGGCTAGTAAAAGGGCTGTGATAAAGGAGAAGATGGCTCCAGGGGTGCGTGCACCGTTTATGACTTGTATGCCTCCATAAATGATGACCGTTACGATGGCAAGTCCGCCAATGGTTTCCATAATTGGTGAGGCAATAGATCTAATACGCGTTTGCTTATAGGAAAATTTAAAAATAGATTCGGCAAGGTCGGATAGTCGGCTTTTTTCATAAGTTTCCATGCCATACGCTTTGACGAGTCGAGCCCCTTGAAAGACTTGTGAGAGAAGGGTCATAAGGCTGGCCACTTCAATTTGAGTCTTATTGGTGTTTTTCCGTACGCGTTTTCCAATACGCACGATAGGATAAATTGTTGTGGGGAAGACAAGAAAGGCCACTGAAGCTAACAGCCAGTCTTGATAAAACATGATGCCGATTAGAAAAATAATCGTGATAAAGTACTTCCCAACGGCATTGAGTATGAAGAAAACCAGTTGTCGCATAATGCCCACATCGTTGACACATCGTGACATAAGTTCTCCGGATGGATGATTTTGAAAGAAGGCTAGATCGTTTTTCAGAAGAGAAGCAAAGAGATCCCGCTGGAGATCGGCAATCAAACGGTTTCCTAAAAAGCTCATGCAAATGGATTCACCATACATAGCAGCGCCCCGACCGGCAAAAACGAGCAATATGGTTAAGGCAACGGGATAAAGCATCGTTTCATCTTTTTTCAGGAAGATGTCATTGATAATGGGTTCTAGTAACTTGGCCCAAGCAGCTGTACCCGCAGCGGCAATTGCCATAAAAAGAAAGGCAAAGAAAATCCGTGTGCGATGTTTCCGTATATAGTGCTTCGCTATGCGTTTGCAAATAGCATAAGATGAAGCATTAATAGTTGCGAGCAAAGAAGCCATATTTAAAACATACTTTCCTAAATGTTACCTAGGGTATAGCCAACTTTAAGGGTTTTGTACAAGGTAAAGTTTTGAGTAATAGATTTGAAATGGGTATTGTAAAAGTGAGTTGTCCTTTTTTATCCAATAAAACTTTCTTTCGTTTCGTTAAAAATCAGTCTATAAGTTTCATGTTCTGAATAATAATTGAGGAAGCATGAGTACGAAGGAAACGTTACAATCCATATTTGTTCCCATTAATCGGGCAGGTTGGCCTTTTATTGCCATTTTTTCTGTCATAGCCTTTGCTTTGTGGTTGCTTTCAGATTTTCTGGGATTTGTCGGAATTGTATTGACCCTCTGGTGTGTTTATTTCTTTCGTGATCCGGAGCGTGTGACGCCTTGTCACGAAGGATTGGTTGTTAGTCCAGCCGATGGGGTGGTGCAGATGATACGGATCGTCTCTCCACCAAAAGAGCTGGGTATGGAAGGAAAACGTGTCAGAATCAGTATTTTCATGAATGTCTTTGATGTTCATGTGAACAGAATACCCATTGGAGGTGTTATTAAGAAAATACACTATCATGCAGGAAAGTTCTTTAATGCCTCTTTAGATAAGGCTAGCGAACACAATGAGAGGCAAATGTTTGCCTTGGATCTAGATGATGGTACTGATATAGCGTTTGTTCAGATCGCAGGGCTTATTGCCCGGAGAATACTTTGCTATGTCAATGAGGATGGCAGTGTGAAAACGGGTCAACGATTTGGCATGATCAGATTTGGGAGTCGAGTGGATGTATACTTGCCAAAGGGTGTTGAATCACTGGTCTGTGTGGGGCAAACTGCAACGGCAGGTGAAACAGTCTTGGCGAATTGTCAGGGGAAATTACCGAAGAATCGAATTATTGGAGCTGTGCGTTAAGTGAAAAAGACCGTCTTAAAAGGAAAACCCCTAGCACGTTTAAAGGAAAGGCGTCTCAAGGAACTCGCCATTCATCGTCTCATCCCGAATATTCTTACACTGACGGCTTTGTGTGCTGGTTTGAACGGCATCCGCTTTGCCCTTATGGATAAGTGGGAATTTGCAGTCATCGCCATTTTTGTCGCTATCATTTTTGATACTATGGATGGGCGTGTTGCGCGCTATCTAGATGCTTCAACGCGCTTTGGAGGTGAACTTGATTCCTTGTCAGACTTTGTGAGTTTTGGCGTTGCACCGGCAATCATACTGTATCTTCATACGCTTCAAAATTTTGGCAGAATTGGATGGGGAATTGCTCTTTTGTTTGCCATTTGTTGTGCTTTAAGGTTGGCAAGATTTAATACATTGGATATTGAAGGCACCGAGAAATTACCGGCCCAATTTTTCCGAGGCGTTCCAGTCCCTGCTGGTGCGGTCTTGGCTCTTTTACCTCTGATAATGACACTTGAGCCAGAGGTGAAATATTGGGTGCCGAGTGTTGCCATGGGCATTTCCACAGTTGTTGGAGCCTTGCTCATGATCAGCCAAATCCCCACTTTTTCCCTTAAAAGCAGACGCATTAAGCAAAAGCACGTTTTGCCTCTCTTATTGTTGGTGGTGTTTTTTGTGGGGGCACTTGTAACGATCCCATGGGTTACCCTTTCCATCATGGGTATTGTTTATCTTATTACGATTCCCTTTAGTGTAAGAGCTTACAAGCGGTACTATGAGACAACCACTTATCATTCAGAATAAATAAAGCAAAAAGCCTAAGAGCGGTCCTGTAGGAATTTTAGTTCTTATTATAGGTGATTTCCTAATTTTTCGAATTTTAATAGCATTTCGCTGGGAGAGTTTTAGTTTGTACTTTTCTTGTCTTAAATCATTTTTAATGCTTTACATTTCACCTTTTCTTTATAAATAAGGGGAAATTTAATGACTTTTGGGAGTATAAGTGCTAGTAGCAATAGAGAAGCAGTAATGGCGGTAGTGTTTGAGAGATAGTACTTGGTGGAATATTTAGAAAAGTTGAAAAACTTCTTTCATCCTCATGTGGTTTCAGCTGGGCTTTTGGGGCTTCCAGGTGGACTGCTTTTTGTGTTGATTATGGCTACGTCGCAGGTTTGGCTTAGCGAGTCTGGCATTGATAAGACAACCATAGGACTCCTGGCGCTGGCATGTCTTCCTAATGCGCTGAAGTTTACATGGGCTCCATTTCTAGACCACGTTCGTCTTCCCATTTTAGCAAAGAGGTTTGGACATCGGCGAAGTTGGGCACTTCTATTACAAGCTTGTTTAATGGTTTCTCTTGTCGGTCTTGGATCTATAGAACCTCAAAACGATCTTTTGACAATGGCATTTTTTATGGTGTTGGTCTCCTTTTTTGGGGCAAGTCAAGATGTGGTTGTAGACGCGTTTCGAATCGAACTCCTCCATAAAAAACATCATGTGGCAGGTGTTGCAATCAACGTTTTTGGGTACAGGATTGGTGCGATTATAGGTGGTGCTGGAGCTCTCTATTTAGCCGCTTACTTCGGCTGGTTCTGGACTTATGTCTTTATGGCGATCTGTGTTGGTATTTCATCCATGGCGATTCTTTTTAATGCTGAACCAAAATCAATTTTGACAGATGCCATGAAGGAGAGGCAGGAGCGTGCACTCAATTATTTGAATCAGCGTGGACGTTCAAGAGGATTATCGACACGAATTATGGTTTGGTGCTACGGGGCTTTCTTAGGCCCCCTTACTGATTTTTCAAAAAGAAAGGGTTGGCTTTGGATTTTTCTTTTTGTTCTTATTTTTAGGCTTGGGGATAATCTCATTAATAATATGGCCAACGTGTTTTATTTAAGTATTGGTTTTTCCAAGATAGATATTGCAAATGTCACTAAATTTTTTGGTGTATTTGCTACGATCGTCGGCGGCTTTATGGGTGGACTAGCCCTAAAGAAGATTGGGCAGATGAGAGCCCTTTTATTCTGTAGCATTCTTCATCTGATTTCCAACTACATGATGATTGTTCTCGCTCAAGTTGGGTACAATCTAGAGATTTTTTACCTAGCGATTGCCCTTGAAAACGTCACAGGGGGAATGGTTATTATTGCATTTACCTCCTATTTATTACTTCTTTGCAATCGTTCGTACACTGGGACTCAATACGCACTTTTGTCTTCCCTTTGGTATTTGGGAACCCCTCTTGCGAGCATCGGTGGATGGCTTGCTGATCAAGTCAATGATTGGATAACTTTTTTCTCCATTGCTATGGCAGCAGCTCTTCCTGGTATATTTATCCTCCTTTGGATTACTTATAAATACCCCCAGGTCATGTTACATGACATAGATGAAAGACGCGCAGCGTAGATTTGGAAATCGTAAAGTCTTCCTATTTTTTAAGCATGCCAGTACATTCTACCGTTTTTCTAATTGTATCGGAGGGGCTAGGCAAGTTCATAATCAGCAAGACGCCGAGGATGATGAGAGCCGTACACCCAATCATAACGAATTTGGAAGGTCGCTTTCTGAACTTTCTTTTCTTTGGGAGAGGCTCCATTTTACTTGTGTCTAAATTTTTCTGTTGTTCGGCAAATTCTTCTGGCGTTTCTGTAAAAGGAAGAGCCCCGCAGTCGGAGATGAGATCACTAAGTTCACTGGCAATTTCATCTAACAACTCTTCATGAATACCACGTGCTACCAGACTTGTTCCATGGCCTTCTGGTAAATAGAAAGGATAGCTTCCTATGTCTATGTGGGAGTGTTTTTTTTGTAATTCCGTTAGCGGTTTTGCAACGATGCCTTCGGCTAGGAAACAGTTGATAGTGCGTGAAAAAACTTTACTGCCACGTTCAAGTGTTGGAATCAGCGCCTCAAACATACTGCGCATGATATAAGGGACACCTGCGAGAACGAAAATATTTTCGATCTGGAACCCTGGAGCAGTTGTTTCCGGATTATTGATTAAAATAGCTCCGACTGGCATCTGAGCCATCTTTTTTCGTGAATCGGTCAGATCATCGCCGTAGTGCTCTTCAAGGCGCCTGAGGACTTCTTCATTGTATTCTAAGGGGAGGTCAACGGCTTCAGCAATGCAAGCTGCTGTAATGTCATCATGGGTTGGGCCAATGCCTCCAGTGGTAAAAACATAGTTATAGTCTTCTTTTACCTCTCGAACGGTCTCTATAATTGTTTCATCAATATCTGGAATTATTCTTACTTCTTGCAGATAGATTCCAAGGTCAGCAAGTCCTTTGCCAATGTATTGCACATTTTCATCTGGGGTGCGTCCTGACAGAATTTCATTCCCAATAATAAGGACACATGCCGTGGGATTCTCGCGGAAACTTTTGAATTTTGTCATAGGTCTTTCTTACTCATTGAACGTAGGGTAGTATACTTCGATGAAATTCAAAGCACCACTCCTTACTGGGCATCTCATTCGTCGTTATAAACGATTTATGGCAGATATTGAACTGACTTCTGGAAAAATTATTACGGCCCACTGTGCCAATTCGGGGGCTATGTTGGACCTCTTAGAGGAAGGAAACAAAGTCTGGGTCAGTCCGGCTCAGAATCCGGATAGAAAATTAAAATATACGTGGGAATTAGTTGAGACAGATGGCACCATGGTAGGAGTCAATACTTCTCTTCCCAATGGTCTTGCGGAAGAGGGAATTTTGTCAGGGTTCTTTACGGACCTGCAGGGGTATGACTCGATAAAGCGAGAAGTTAAATATGGCCAGAATTCACGTATAGATATTCTTTTATCAAAAGAAGATGGTTCAAAATGCTTTGTGGAAGTTAAAAATGTGCATTTAAAGCGGGGGCATCGTGCTGAATTTCCTGACTCAGTGACATCTCGTGGGACAAAGCACTTGAACGAACTTATGGCTATGGTGGATGCGGGAGATAGATCTGTGATGGTTTATATTATCCAACGGGACGACTGTAAGTCTTTTAGTCCCGCAAGAGATCTTGATCCTGTATACGGAGACACCCTGGATAAAGCAGCGCGGTTTGGGGTTGAACTTCTAGCCGCGGACTGTAGAGTGACTCCCGATGAGATTGTTCTTAATAGAATGCTACCGGTTGAATTATAATGTGGAATTTAAATGAATATTGACGAAGACATAATCCTCCATGATGAGGCAGATTTTGAGGGAATGCGAAAGGCAGGTCGCCTGGCAGCGGAAACATTGGACTATATTACACCTCATGTTGTGCCTGGAATTACGACAGAAGAGCTCAACACTTTGTGTCATGATTTTATTACAGACCGTAAGGCTATTCCGGCACCCTTAAACTATCGCGGATTTCCTAAATCCATCTGTACCTCTATAAATCACGTAGTGTGCCATGGGATTCCTGGACCAAAGACACTCATTAAGGGCGACATTATCAACATCGATGTGACGGTTATTTTAGATGGTTGGTATGGCGATACCAGTCGCATGTTTTATGTTGGAAACGTTCCTATTAAGGCTAGGCGACTCGTTGAAGTAACCTATGAGTCTATGATGCGTGGGATAGAAGCTGTTAAGCCTGGGGCAACTCTTGGCGATGTGGGAGAAGCGATCCAAAGCTGTGCTGAAAGCCAGCGATATTCTGTTGTTCGGGATTTTTGTGGTCATGGATTGGGAACGTTTTTCCATGGGGCTCCAACTGTCCTGCACTTTGGCCAAAAAGGTGAAGGCCTTGTCCTAGAGGAAGGGATGTTCTTTACCATTGAGCCTATGATCAATGCTGGAAAATATCATGTTAAGATTCTTGAAGACAAATGGACCGCTGTGACGCGTGATAAATCGCTATCGGCTCAATTTGAGCACAGTATTGGTGTTACCAAAGAGGGGGCAGAGATATTCACTCTTTCACCAATGGGTCATACGCTTCCACCATACGAAAAATAAATAGGAGTTCCCATGTCTGAGCATAAAGTTACGACCAATTGGAAAATGAGCAAGCATCCCACCAATGCAAAGACCTATTCTCGGGATCATGAGTGGATTTTTGAAAATGGGCAGGTTGTTGAGGCTTCGGCAGCCCCAACATTTTTAGGGAACCCACAATGCGTAGATCCGGAACAAGCCTTTGTTGCTTCAATTGCCAGCTGTCATATGCTTACGTTTTTGTTTTTGTGTAGCCAGAAGGGATACCCTGTTCATCGATATCATGATGTCTCTGTTGGAACGTTGGAAAAAAATGAAATGGGTAAAATGTCCATAACAAAAATTAAGTTATGTCCTGAAATCACTTTTGGAGAGGGGGCTGTTCCTGCAAGAGAAATCATTGAAGAGCTCCATACACGTGCCCATCAAGAATGTTTTATTGCAAACTCAGTGAATACAGAAATTATAGTATGTTGGAAATAGGGAAGGGATTTGTGACATGCCACAAGAAATAGATTTTGATAAGGAGATCAAATTTCTGGCGATCGCTGAAAATTTGAAAACGGAAATGCGGCACAGCTGGCTTTCAGATGGCCGTCACGAGAGTGTGGCAGAGCATACATGGCGGCTTAGTTTAATGGTTTTGCGTTATGCTCACCAATTGGATCAACCTGTGGATGTTTTAAAGTGCTTAAAAATAGCCATCGTGCATGATCTACCAGAAGCTATCGCTGGTGATATTCCTGTTATGGAAGCTCAGACATCAGAGGCAAAGAAAAGGAAAGAGCAAGCTGAGTTAGAGGGAATGACACGAATAAAGGATCTGCTTGGGGATGGAAATGGTGAGGAGCTATTTGAGATTTGGATGGACTATGAACGTCAGGATTCTTATGAAAGCAAATTTGTGAAGGCCCTCGATAAGCTGGAAGTATTTATTCAACACAACGAGGCCCCTATAGAAACTTGGGAATATGGGGAAAAGGAAATGATGTTCCAAGACAAGTGGCTAAGAAAGTATTGTGCATTTGATAGTTTTTTAAATGCTTTTGCCAATAGAGTTACAGAGGATAGTCTAAATAAGCTCAAGGCTGCAGGTGAGGATCTTGAGGCTATAAAAAAGACGGCTTTGGAAAAAGCGGCGTAATCTGGCCTCCTTTTTCTGACTGAAATAACGCCCATGGAAAATTAGCCAAGACTATTTTAACATCCGTGGAAACTGAGTCGGGCTTAACCATTTGAAATTACAGAAAAGACGATCTTATGGGGGCAATTTTCATGTCGTTCTTAGCTTTAAGAAAAACGTCTCATTTTCTATAGAATTTTCTCGAGAAAAGCTTTTGCTCTCTTAGTCTCAGGCTTTTTGAAAAATGTCTTAGGCGACGAATCTTCTATAATTTTTCCATGGTCCATAAAGAGAATTCGATCTGCAACTTCCTGGGCAAAACCCATCAGATGAGTGACGATAACCATGGTAATGCCGGTATGAGCTAGACTTTTAATCACATCGAGAACTTCCCGGACCATTTCAGGATCCAAGGCTGATGTGGGTTCATCAAAGAGAAGAATTTCTGGTTCCATGGCAAGAGCCCTTGCAATGGCCACGCGTTGTTTTTGTCCACCGGAGAGCTTGGAGGGGTAAACATTTGCCTTATCTGTGAGTCCGACACGTTTCAAAAGCTCTAAGGCTTTCTTTTCGGAACTATTTTTCGACCACTTCTTCAATTTGATGGGGGCGTACATGAGATTTTGCAGCACAGTCATGTGGGGGAAAAGATTGAAATGCTGGAACACCATGCCAATTTTTTGACGGATTTTATCTAAGGCAAACCCTTGCCCACTAATAACAGTGCCATCAAGAACAACTTTCCCAGTGGAAGGTTGCTCCAACACATTGATGGAACGTAGGAACGTTGATTTCCCAGATCCTGAAGGGCCCAGAATAACCACCACCTGACCTTTGGGAATCTCAATGGAAATATCTTTGAGAACGTGGAGATCGTGAAATCGCTTGGAGAGATGCTGAGTCTTAATCACTGCGCTGGAGTCTCCTTTCGAATCTCTTAGCTGTCCAACTAAGGGCCATGACCATCACATAGTATATAAGACCGACCATTATGAGAGGCTCAAAATATACATATTTTTCAGCAGCAATAATATTGGCACGCCTCAGAAGATCGGCTTCTCCTATGACAGAGATCAAGGTGGATTCTTTAAGAAGATCAATCATTTCATTGATGAGAGCGGGGAGAATATTTTTAATGGCTTGTGGAAGAATAATATCTCTCATAGCTGTAGGATAAGGGATCCCTAAAGAAAGTGCTGCCTCCAATTGCCCCTTATTAACGGCTTTAATGCCGGCACGAATGATTTCTGAAACATAGGCTCCTGAATTGAGGGAAAATGTTAAAACGCCTGCTTCAAAAGCTGAAATGCGATACCCGGTCAGTTGGGGTATCGCGAAGTAGAAGAGAGTTAACTGGACGAGGAGAGGCGTGCCGCGGAAAATGGAAGTATATGCATTTGCAAACCATTGGAAGCCTCTTACATGAGATACTTTCATGAACGCAAGGATGATGCCTAATATAAATCCAAACGTGATTGAGATAATCGTGTATTGGAGGGTAACTAGGATGCCCTGAGCAAGAAATGGGAGAGATGGAAGGACAAGGCCAAAATCTAATTTCATGTTAAGGCCTTAGTTAACCTTTAACCACTTATCATGCAGCTTTTGGATGACTCCTTTAGATCGAAGAGCTGAGAGAGCTTGGTTTGCCTTGGCGACTAAGTCTGATCCTTTTGGAAAGGCCATGGCGGTTCCTTCTCCGTTATCTTCATCTATATCTTGGAGGCTAATCTGAGCTTCGTTTGCTTTATGATAGGCTCTAGCTGCGGTCCCATCGAAAATTGCGCCATCAATGCGCCCTGAAAGAAGCTCTTGAATTAGATCCCCTAGTTTTGTACGTGTTTCGACTTCAATACCTTTATGGGTTTTTGCCCAAATCTTTACGGCATTTTCTTGTGTTGAACCCAGTTGTACACCTATTTTTTTCCCCTTGTAATTCTTGAGATTTGGAAAATCTGAACCGGTTGGAAACAGCAAAGCATTCTTGACATAAAAATAGGGTTCGGAAAAATCCACACTTTTTCTGCGCTCTTCGGAGGGGCCTAATCCTGCAACGGCCATCTGAATCCTACCGGCTTGAAGGGCAGGAATAATGCCGGAAAAATCCATATCCTTTAGCTCCATTTTTTGCCCCATTTCTTCTGAAAGGGCTTTTATGAGATCTATTTCAAATCCAACGATTTCTTGGGAACTTCCTTCAGTTTTATAAAATTCAAAGGGGGGATTATCCGCCGAAATACCTACAACGATAGGACGATCGTCCGTAGAAACGTTTGAGTCGTCACACGCAACGAGAAACAATGACATAAGCATTGAAACAAGAAGAGATATTTTTGGTAGGTATTTCATTTTGAGAATTCCAGATTTTGTGTATATGTTTTTTGTCATAAAGCTGTAGAGAAAGCAACAGAAACAAGAGGAGAAAGAAAATGGGACTCTTCTTTAGTCGTTGGTCAAAGTGATTGGAATGCTGTATAAATAAAAGACTTGAAGAAGAAAAGTAAAAATGCTACAAATACTTTTATTTTAAAGTGCTTTGTTATGTTCAATTTTCTTTTAAGAATAGTTTACGTCACTGTATTAGTTTCTCTTTATTTTGGAACTATCGCATCTGCGGCACGATTCTGATCTAATAACTGCATGATTCTTTTGTGAAAAATGAAATCTACTGCAGTATCTCTTTAAACTTTTCGACTAAGTCTAGTCTTTCCCAGGAAAATCCACCATCGGCATCTGGATCCGGACCAAAGTGCCCAAACGTAGCTGTTCGTTCATAGATAGGTCGGTCTAGTTTTAGGTGGTCTCGGATACCTCGCGGAGATAAGTCCATGAGTTTTGGAATGAGATCAAGAATTTTCTGTTCAGGAATCTTAGCTGTATGGTGGCAATTTATGTAAAGTGAGATTGGGTGAGAAATCCCGATTCCATAGGATAATTGGAGGGTGCAACTATCTGCCAAACCAGCGGCAACGATATTTTTTGCCAGGTATCGGAGGGCGTATGTTGCTGACCGATCTACCTTTGAAGGATCCTTCCCGGAAAATGAACCGCCTCCATGGGGAATAGATCCCCCATATGTATCTACAGTGAGTTTGCGGCCAGTTAGGCCTGCATCCCCGTCTGGTCCTCCTATGACAAAGCGGCCCGTGGGATTAATGAATATATTAGCATCGGGACACACCCACCCATCAGGAAGGGCTTTTTCTATGTAGGGTCGCACTAATGTGCGCACTTGTTCTTGGCTCAGGTTTTCACTATGCTGAATAGAGAGCACGATGCTTGTTGCCTTATGGGGTTTTCCATCTTTGTATTGGATCGAAATCTGACACTTCCCGTCGGGGCCCAATTGAGCGAGTTTTTTGTCGTGAATATCGTTTGATATGGTTCTGAGGATTTTGTGGGCATAATAGATAGGGGCTGGCATGTAGGCCTTAGTATCACGGCATGCAAAACCGAACATGATACCTTGATCTCCAGCGCCCTCTTCCTGGTGGTCTCCATTTTGATCTACATGAGCATCGACCCCCTGGGCAATATCGGATGATTGGTCGTGAAGGTAGTTCTGGACCTCAATGTCCTTCCAATGAAATCCTTGTTGCTCATAGCCAATGTCTTGAATGCATTTTCGGACGATAGATTCAATGGTTTTGTTTGAGAGTTTTACTTTACTTTTTACCTCTCCCATTAGGATTACGCGATTTGTTGTTACGGCTGTTTCAACGGCGACGTGGGCCCCGGGGTCTTTTTGGAGGTACGTATCTAGGATTGTATCTGAGAGACGATCACATATTTTATCAGGGTGGCCCCCCATAACGGATTCACTTGTAAAAATATAGTTGCGCATTTATCGCCTTCTCATTCTTGAAAAAAGGAAAGTGCTTCCCTTTAGAAATGCGGATAATCCCAGAATAATCAGCAAAGCAAAGAGATTTCCCCAACGAGCGTAAGCCGGAGGTGTTGATATGGCCTTGGGAAGAGATATGTCGAGGATCCCTTTCTTAGACAATGGAAGGGACCCCTTGATACGTCCATAGGCGTCGACGACACCTGAGATACCGGTATTAGCAACCCGAACCATTGGAAGGCCTTCTTCGATAGCACGGACTCTCGCTATTTGAAAGTGTTGGTAGGGTCCGGTTGAGTTTCCATACCATCCGTCATTTGTTATATTCAGAAGCCACTGGGGACGCGATCCATCTGACGTGACTTCTCGCGGAAAAATAGCTTCATAACATATGAGAGGACTAAAAGTAGGCAGATCTCCCACTTTAAGGCTTTTCAAGCCCTTTCCTTCGGAAAAGTCTCTTGTTCCTTGTGTTACCTTAGAAACGGGGCCTAAGTATTGGATAATAGATCTCCATGGAATGTATTCTCCAAAAGGCGTGAGGTGGGATTTTTCATATGATTCTTGTAGTTTTCCCAATGAATCTACAACCACTAGAGAGTTCCATACTTCGCGATCATCATGGATATTTTCAGCAAGTGTCGTTAGATTTGCGCCAGTAAAAAGGAAAACATTCTCTTTCAATATGGAACTAAGATAACGGCCAACTTCCTCTTCATTTTCTCCAACATTTATGGAATATGGGAAAGCACTTTCTGCCCAAATGATGGCATCTATATGGCGATCACTAGACTGTTTTGAAAGAGTCATGAGCGTTTCAAGATTTGCTTGCCTGTTCGCGGGATCCCACTTGAGTTTTTGGGAAATATTGGGTTGAACGAGCCGTAGAGTTGTATTCGTCGGTTTTTCTTCGGATGAGTTTCTGAGACGGTATTCTCCCCAAAGGAATAAGGAGAGAATGAGACCAAGAATCATAAAAAATGCGAAGGCATTTTCCCGTCTGGAGGGTTCTAACAAAAAGAATGATCCACCTACAGTTATGGCAAGAAAGCTCATGCCGTAAATTCCAAAAAGGCTTGCTCCTTGACAAAGGGATGTATTAAAGCAGAGCGAATAACCCACTAAACTCCATGGAAATCCAGTGAAAGCAAAGGATTGTATATACTCTCCAATTGTCCATAAAATCGCGAAGGCAAGTAATCGAGAGAGGCCTTGCTTGTTGCTTGAACATACGAGTGTTAAGACAATAGCGGGATAAATTGAGAGATAAGATGGGAGAGCGACAAGGGAGAGTGGAATAAACCAAATGTGCTGTGAAAGATCTATGGTGAGAGCGGCAGAAATCCAATAGAGGCTTACGACATAATATCCCATCCCAAAAAACCAGCCGGTAAAGAGGGCAGTCTTTAGTTTCTTGATATTTTCAGAGAGCAAAAGCAGACCACTAATTCCCACAACTAAGAAGGGTAGAGCATATATAGGCGGAAGGCTTAGAGCAGTACATGCCCCAAATCCTGTGGCCCACAGAAAGCACTTTGTTTCTGGAAGTTCTCTAAAGTATGTCAAAAGTTGGAGTATTATTGGCTTAGTGCGAAGCATGGGAAAGGACTTAGCTTTGAGTTTTCTGAGAGGGAGCATCTTTTGTTCGCGTCTCCTGTTTTTGTTTCTTCCCTTTCGGGAGTGTGATTTTCAAACGCTTAATGCGTCTAGGGTCTGCCTCAATTATTTTAAACTTACAACCAGACTTATCTTGGATGTTTTCTCCCTTAGACGGCATGTGTCCAGCCAGCGAGACAACAAATCCACCAATCGTATCAATATCACTACTCTTAAGCGAGAGCAAAATTCCTGTTTTATCTTGAAAATCTTCTATGGGAAGACGACCATCTGCAAGGAGGGAACCGTCGTGATGGTCAATAATCAGTGGTAACTCTTCTGACTCATGCTCATCTTGTATTTCTCCTACAATTTCTTCAACAACATCTTCAATGGTAATTAGACCATCGATCCCCCCAAATTCATCTACTACCAAAGCCATATGTGTTCGGGTTTGTCTCATTTCCAGCAGAAGATCTTGGAGTCTCATAGAAGGAGATGTGAAAAGTACCTTCCTTACAATGCGTCGCAATTGAAATGCTTCTTGATTCTGCCACTGAGCAAACACGTCCTTGATGTGAATCATCCCAAGAATATTATCGAGAGTTTCATGGTAAATGGGGAATCTTGAATAACCTTTCTCTATAAAAATGGGGATCAGATCTTTTAGACTTGTGGCGTCTGAAACGGCTTCAATATCAGCTCGAGGAACCATAATATCTTGAGTTTTGAGTTTTCTTAATCTTAGGGCATTAGCAAGGAGTTTGGCGTTTTCATCTTTGGAAGTCTCGGAAACCTTATCAATCAATTCTTCCAATGTTTCATCAAACGCCTTCTTGCCTTTTTGTCGATGAAGACTCCATATAAGCTTTTTTTGCAGTGTATTTTTTAGCTTTGTTAACAAAGAGTTACTCTGTGGTTCGGGGTCGTCTTCTTTACTCACTTATGTCTCCAATCTCTGTATAGGGACTCGGAATCGAAAAATGTTCCAAGACTTTACGCTCCAAGGCTTCCATTGTGACGGCTTCTTTATCAGATCCATGATCGTACCCCAACAGATGTAGAATACCATGAACAACTAGATGCACCATATGATTTTGTACAGAAATCTTATTTTCTTTTGCCTCTTCGATTGTTGTTTCATATGCAATTACAATATCTCCTAGCAGAGAAATCTGGCCTATTTTTTCATCCAAGGCTGGAAAGGCAAGAACGTTTGTAGACTGGTCAATTTTTCTATAATTCTTGTTCAGAGTTTGGCTCATGGCATCATCTGCAAAAACGACGGAGACCTCCATTTCTTTTGGGAGGTTGGAGAGTTGGAGAAGTTTTTTCTGAAATCCGACTTCAAAAGCGTGAAGTAGAGCTTTTTCAGCACGGCGCTCTAGATCTGGCACAACTTCTAGCCAGTCCGTGCATTCGATCAGGATATCAACTTTAAGAGATGGCTTCATATGATTTTATGATCCTCGAAACTAAGGGGTTACGAACGACATCCTTGTAAGAGAAGTGGACGAAATCGATTTCTTTAATGTCTTTCAGTATCATGACAGCTTCTTGCAGTCCGGATAGTTCTCCAGTTGGGAGGTCAATTTGAGTCATATCTCCCGTAATAACCATCCGTGAATTCTCGCCAAATCTGGTCAGGAACATCTTCATTTGGATATGGGTCGTATTTTGCGCTTCATCTAGTATAACGAAGGCATTGGATAGGGTTCGTCCACGCATAAAGGCTAGTGGCGCGACTTCTATCTCTCCATTATCGAGGCGTTTGATGATTTGATCCATTGGTAACATGTCTTCCAAGGCATCATATAATGGTCGTAAATAGGGGTCTATCTTGTCCCTCAAGTCTCCAGGCAAGAATCCTAGGCGTTCTCCAGCTTCTACCGCTGGGCGAGAGAGGATGATTCTTTCTATTTGCCCAGATAGTAGCATGGAGACCGCCTGTGCAACTGCCAAGTAGGTTTTCCCTGTCCCAGCAGGACCAAGTCCAAACACCATATGGTGACTCCGAAGAGATTTAATATAGTTTGCCTGCGTAGGTGATCTGGGGGTTATATGTTTTCGTCTAGTGGGAATAGAGAGTATTTGATCATCAACTGCTTGTGTTGCTTCATCAGCAGGGGATTGAATAAGTCTGATGGCGGAATCTACTTCTGCCAAATCTACATCTAGTCCACGCGTCAGTCGGGTGTGGAGGGCGTTCAGGACAGCTTTGGCAATTTCAGCAGCTTTGGGTTCCCCCGTAATTGCTACTACATTGCCTCGGGAGGCGACCTGCACCTCGAGCAGTTTTTCAATCCTGGATAGATGCTGATTATGTTCTCCAAACAAGTTCGTCAGCAGGCGGTTGTCATCGAACTCAAGTTGTATAACAACTTCTTTGTTTGAACCGTTTTTTGCCACCAAATTATCTCTTATCTGTAGTTATGTATCTCACCCGTCATGCTATTAGCATGAGCTATTTTGATGAAAACGTCCAGAAGAGATCCTGTTAAATCTCTCGGACACTCCACTTGAACCGACTGGAGATATGGAGTCTTTCCTACGTATTGGTCTTTATGTTTTCCTTTTTTCTCAAAGAGTACGGGCAGTGTTTTCCCGACTGTTAATTTATTAAATCGGATCTGTTGAGCGTTGAGTAGTTGTTGAAGAGCTTGCAGCCTCTCACTTTTCACAGATTCAGAGACCTGATTTTCCATGGTACTTCCAGGCGTGCCAGGGCGAATACTGTATTTAAATGAATAGGCTTGAGCATAATCGATATCCTGAACCAACTGTAGAGTTGCAGCAAAGTCTTCGTCTGTTTCTCCAGGAAAACCAACGATGAAATCGGACGAGAAAGCGATATTTGGACACATATCTCGAAAACGATCGATAATAACTCTGTATTCGTCCGCGCTATGTTTGCGGTTCATTTTCTTTAGAATGGCATCTGAACCTGATTGGACAGGCAGGTGAATAAAAGGCATAAGTACATCTATATCCCTATGGGCTTCAATGAGAGCATCATCAACATCTCTCGGATGGGACGTGGTATACCGCAGGCGTTTTAAATTGGGGACGCTTTCAGCAATAGCCATCGCCAATCTTCCCAGACCCCACTCTACTTTTCCATGGGGTGCTTGACCATGATAAGCATTCACATTTTGGCCTAGGAGAGTAATTTCCTGAACTCCGATGGAGACAAGATGTCGA
>Ga0209665_1000700_pt1 | contig 23709 bp, 22 predicted proteins | sample SaaInlV_200m_DNA_2_FD_184675 | JGI IMG/M metagenome (GOLD analysis project Ga0209665, IMG submission 184675) | Marine microbial communities from expanding oxygen minimum zones in the Saanich Inlet - Saanich Inlet SI074_LV_135m_DNA (SPAdes) (version 2) | ecosystem: Environmental > Aquatic >... | reverse complement strand
AATCTTCAAATTAATGATATGCGGAAATTTCCAATAATAATCCCATCTAATTCTCAACTCACGAAATTTGAAGATTTATTTAACCGTGCTTATGCTATCAAAGAACAGCAATTTTCTGAAGAGATATCCAAAGAAACAGCAATAATAAAACTTAATGAGATTCAAGATGAATTAGATGAGATGGTATATAATCTTTATGGGATTGAGAGATGAATAAAAAACTATTTGTAATAATATTAACAGTTTCACTATTTATCGGTTACACCTTTTTTTACTTTGGAATTTTAACAAAAGAAAATATTGAGATACTTGGCATCTTTACAGCAATTGCAACTTCGGTTTTTAGTATCATTTTATATTTTGACCAAAAAAGAGATGCTCAATCTGAAAATTATTTAAAAGAAACAATCAATCAATTTGATAATGTTGTTGAATTGATTTCAAACAATAATAATAGAGTTAAATGGGTAACAGCAAGTAGAATATTAGCAAGCATAAATTTGTTTTCAGATAAAATTAAGAAAAAAGAGCATAGAGAAATATTTGAAACTCAAAAACTCAAGTATAAAACAATCATTAGTGATATTTTAGAAGATAAAGATAAATCGGGAGCATTCTTTTATGGTTCAGATGATTGGTCTGAAAGTATAGATGAAGCCGCAAAGAAATCTACAATACCTGAAAAAGACCAAAAAGCACAAGGGTTAATTTCAACACTCAAAGGGATTGCAGAAGTATCTTTGCATACCTTGTGGGAGTTTACTTTATTTCCTAAAAATTATGAAGACCCATTAAAAAATGAAGGGTTTAATGATGATGAAATCAATTTTAAGGTGCAGTCAAGGTTTCCAGGATTATTTGACTATTTGAAACACAAAAGAAAATACCATTCAATTAATGGAGAATTAGTTGAATACGAGAAAAAGAGATGATTCTCATAGCCAAAAAAGCCAACCCGCAGGCAGATACCACTGCCCTTGAAACCGAAATAGACCAAATGGTGTATGAGTTATATGGGCTGACAGAAGAAGAGATAGCTATTGTTGAGGGGAGTGCAAAATAATTGTGAATTGTAAATTATGAATGATGAAGTAGAAAAACTTCCAATGTTGATGAAATTACAACAAATAAAAATAATACCAATTTTATATATCCCGTAGAGACGAACGGCCGTTCATCTCTACGGTAAATCGGAATAAAAATAATGACATTATACAAAAATAAATACCGTGTTGAATCACACCGATTGAAAGGTTGGAATTATGCATCTAATGGTTGTTATTTTTTAACCTTTTGCACCCAAAATCGGGTGCATTGGTTTGGTGAAATTGAAAACGGTAAAATGGTGTTATCCAATTTTGGTAAAATTGCAAATGAACAATGGATTAAATCATTTGAAATCTGCGATGAATTGTTTGCCGGGGAATTTGTGGTAATGCCCAATCATATTCATGGGATTGTGGTTATTGATGGTATTACGCCCGTAGAGACGAACGGCCGTTCGTCTCTACCATTAAAACGCAAACCCAAATCAATATCATCGTTTATGGCGGGGTTCAAATCGGCAACGGTTAATAAAATTGATAATTATATTGATTCAAATAAATTGGATATTATAAAATTCAACAGAAAAAACCGATTATGGCAAGGTAATTATTATGATCGTATTATTCGGAATGAAAAAGAATATGAAAGCATTACCGAATATATTTATACCAATCCTGGAAATTGGGAAAATGATAAATTGTATGATTTAACAGAAGCAGAGATTACGATTATTGAGGAGAGTGTAAAATAATTGTGAATTATAAATTATGAAAGACGCACAAAAACCGGATTATAAAAGTTTAATAAATTTAATTGGAGATTTAAAAGATGGACAATTTGTTATTCCTGATTTCTAACGAGATTTTGAATGGAAACCCAATCATTCCATAATTCACCAATGTTTCGTAATTTCCACCAACATCAGGAACGTACTAATTAAGTATTAGTACTGCCAACCGACCCCGCAAGATGCGGCGGCACGGTGGTTTGATCCATAAACGGTAGATGCGCCCAATAGGGAAACAAATGAACCGCTTGATGTTTTGGCGGTTTTTTCGTTTATAAATCTTCCTGCTGTGTTAACCATAATAAAAGGAGAACAAATCATGCATAAAAAAATAAATGGAATTTTAGATGGTATTCAAACAATCAATAATAAATGGATAGCAATGGATATGAAACTACGGGAAGAGATTCTTGATTTATTGCCAAAAGCCAAACGGGCAGAATATGAAAAATTAAATACGGATGACTTGTTCCACTTGGCAGGCACACTTTTAGAAAAATCGCATTTTTATTCATAAAAATTATCCACCAGACTGTGTAATTTACTGCACGATAAAATGTTTTATTGCTTCACAAAGATAAGAAAAAGGGATAATGTTCAAGTTTATCAATCGCTCTAAAATCCTACTTTATGGGATGCTCCTCTCGTGCATTTTTGCGCAAGAGGGCACCATTTCTGGATTTATTTTTGATGAAACATCCAGAGAATCTCTCATCGGCGCCAATGTATATCTAAAAGGCACAGATATGGGAACGGCCACAGATGGGCAGGGCTACTTTGTATTATCAAATATTCCAACAGGCCAATATGATTTACTTATTTCTTACTTAGGTTTTGAATCAAAGCATGAGCAGATCCAAATGGAGGAATCGGGGAAAATAGTCTTAGATATTGAATTGAAGCCCGCTTTGGTAGAAATGTCTAGTGTAGAAGTTTCTGCAGAAAAGCTTGCACGGAAAGTAAATATTCAAATCAGTCGAACCAACTTGAATGTGCGTCAGCTAAAAACGGTTCCTCAAGTGGGCGAAGCAGATTTGTTCCGCACTTTACAAGCCCTTCCCGGCGTTTTGACAGAATCAGAATTTAGTACAGGGCTCATCATTCGCGGTGGGAATTCAGACCAAAATTTGATATTACTAGATGGTATCACCGTTTATAATCCGTCCCATGTAGGTGGTTTTTTCTCCAGTTTTATATTGGATGCGGTTAAAGAAGCCGATTTGATGAAGGGTGGATTTAATGCAGATTATGGCGGACGGCTTTCAGCGGTTTTGAATGTGCGAAGTCGAGACGGAAATCAGAAAAAATTTAGCGGAAAAACTTCTCTATCTCTTTTGTCGTTTCAATCCACTTTAGAAGGTCCGATTGGGAAAGGGGCTTGGCTCGCCGCAGGAAGACGGACGTATTTCGATCAAGTTTTTAAAGGAACACAACTAGAATTCCCCTATTATTTTTGGGATTTACAGGGGCATATTTTCCAAGATTTAACATCTCAAGATCGGATTTCAATCTCCTGGTATGCAGGGACGGATGATTTGTATTGGGATGAATTCCAACTAGAGGGAAAATGGGGAAATGAGACCATTAGCTTGAATTATCGAAAATTGTTTGGACAAAAATTGATCGCCAATACCTTGCTCGCCAAAAGTCGATTTGATATTTTGTTTGGTTTGGGTGGAGATGCAGGTATTAATGAAAAAGATTATATTGATGACATGACCTTTCGCTCCGATTGGACCTGGTTTGCCTCTCAAAAATCTCAAGTCAAATTTGGTTTGGAGTATAAAGATTTAGATTTTGTTTATACGGCCAGTGGATTTGGGCAAGAATTGTATAAATCGATTACAGCAACGGAAGAATTTGCTTCATATGTCAAATTGAAATATTGGGTGAGTCCCGCTTTGCTATTGGAACCAGGCTACCGTTTGGAATATTATGGACACAGCGAAACTTCAATTTTTCATGATCCGAGATTCTCCCTAAAATATCTATTGACGGATAATCGATACATCAATTTTTCCATGGGCCGATATCATCAGTTCATGGAGACAATTCAGGATGATTTTAATCCCAAAATTTTAGATGCATGGTTTGCGGTTGATTCTTCAGTAGAACCGGCTTCAGCGGAACAATTTGTTCTTGGCTATGAAGAGTATTTTTCAAACAATATCCGCTTGCAAATTGAAGGCTATTATAAAGATTTACACAATTTACTGACCTTTGTGGATTCTCGTTCTACCGAAGACGATGGGATGTCCAGTGAGAATTTGGATTCCTTGGTGGATGTTGGCGATGGTTATGCGTATGGGGGAGAATTTTTTCTTCAAAAAGAAGTGGGACGTGTCAATGGATGGGTAAGTTATGCTTGGTCTTTATCAAGAAAAACGCTGAACGGAAAAGAATATTATACCAATTGGGACCGACGTCATGTTTTTAATGTGATTGGGAATATTCAGTTGAACAAAAAATGGTCCGGAAATTTCAAATGGACGTATCAATCGGGTCAGCCCTTTACGCCTATTTTAGGATATTACGAAGAGCATCTTCCCGGAGGCTCTATGTCGGATGTTTTTTATCGCACCATTCCCGGCGTAAGAAATTCGGGACGTTATCCTAATTATCATCGTTTAGATATGGGCTTCACACGCAAAATAAATAACAAATTCATGAAAGGTGAATTTTTTATTCAAGTCGTTAATGCTTATTGGAAAAAAAATGTGTTTAGATATTTTTATGAATTTGGAAACACGTTTAATGGCTTAGATGATGATGGCGATTGGGACATAAAACTTCACGATGAAAATGGGAATGGCAAACCTGATTGGGGCGAACCCAATGTGGACGAAGCAGACGAAGGAACACCTCAATTGCAGAAAGTAAATGGCTTGCCTATTATTCCAACCTTTGGTATCTCGGTAGAGTTTTAATATGAAAAAATTATTAATCTGGCGGACAACAGTCGTAAGTAATTTTCTTTTTCTTACCATGCATATCCCACTTTTGCAGGGGGATTTATGGGGGTTAATAAAAAATGAAAGAAAATTAAAATTACCTGTCTGCATAAGGACACGCACAGGCAGACGTTTAACTCTCTCTGGTTTAATGGCACAAACGCTTCTTCTGTTTATGATTTTTTTTTGGAGCTGTGAGCCGATTGATGAAGATGTTTCATACGAAGAAAAATTAACCGTTTTTGCCAATTTAGAGGCGAATTTGCCTTTAGCTTTTGACACGGTTTTTGTGTCTTACTCTCATGCCATTGACGAAAAGCATGAAGACAATGCGAAATGGATGGAAAATGGGACGGTTTATATCATTCATGAAGCTGACACGTTTTATTTCCACGAATCGCCTGACATGCCTGGTCGATATGCTACGAATGATTTTTCGCATTTTGTTCAAGGGGGCGGAAGTTATTCCCTGTACGTGAGCGACGGCATAAATCATGTTACGGCCCAAACCATTGTCCCTGATTCCATTGTGCTGGAAAGCGTTTCAAATGATTCTTTATGGCAATGTGGCGATGACACCCGTGTGGAGGCTATTGATATTTATCCTTTTGGCATGGATGACTTAATGGCATTTTGGGGTGGATTTGGAAATCCCGACATTATGCGTCATGATACGGTGGTTTACAAAAAAGATGATTGTTATACATCAAGCTTTACGTCCATGCCTTATTTTGTCGTCAGGTGGCAATCAGACTCAGAGCCGGGAATGATGCGGAATATCAATGTGGCCATGGAAGATACCACGAGTAATTTTATCATGGATACTTCTTTTTCTGCTCTTGCTTTTAAAGGAGCGCCCTATCAAGATGAAGCAGGGAATTATTATCGAAGCAATCCACAAGTGTGGAATTTTTCTCAGCCGGATCTTTATTTTTCTTGGTTATCTTTTAATTATTACGGATTACATCTGATTATGATTCAAAGCACAGATCACGCCTTTTCAGATTATTATAAAGGAGATCCTATGTCGTTTAATCAATATGTTTTACCCGATAGCAATATCGAGGATGGATACGGACTTTTTACGGCTACAAATACATCCGCATTTTTTGTTTATATTGCCCGAGAAGAGTAGAGAGTCTGTAAAGTTGACCCAAAAACCTTTTAAAGATTGAAAGACTCATCAGACTTACAGACTTTTTTCCTCTGAATCTCGTGCCTCGATTCAACCATTGACATAGACGATGAACTCCATAGCTTTGGAGTGAATTGTCTATGTCAATTCTACGCTGAAGCATGAAGCGTAATTGAGCCCATAAAGTTGAAATTTGACAAGGTGAAATAGTTCATGAGTAAACTACAAGCTTTCCGTTTTGCTTCAATTCCAAGGTGTGCGAATTGAGTAGAAATCGGGAATCCCGTGTTTTTTGTGGCGAATAATCCAGGCTATAAAGTTAAATCCATCAACCTTTCTACTTTATAAACTTATTACTCAATGAATATGATAAATATAAACCAATTCTCCGCCTAAAAATGCAGTAACAAGAACGGTCGCAGAAAGCAATCCGAGGAAAGCGAGAATCAAATAATTTAACTTTCGATTTATAATTTTTTGAAGATAAGCAAAAAGCCAAGCCACAAAAAGTAGGATGGTGCTCCAGGTTGTTATGTTTGCAAAATATTCATGGGTTTCAATTTCACCGATTTGAAAGGCAGTAAGATTCAATAGAGATGCTTCAGCGATCTCGCCGGTTTGGCTCGATATCACTGCAAATAATGTGGCCACGCCCATGAGCCAGAGTCCGGCATTTTTTGGTGAGAGATTGGGGGCCAACACTTGCAATAACTGAAAGCCAAACGCAAGCACAATGCAAACGATAGGAAAATGAACAAAAGCTGGATGTAAATGATCTAACATAATTTCATAAAAAAAGCCGCCAAGGTTTTATCGAGACGGCTTATAGTAGTCCGTAGGAGAATCGAACTCCTGTTGCCAGGATGAAAACCTGGAGTCCTAACCACTAGACGAACGGACCAATTATCAAAAGATTTCACTGTGAAATCGGGTGGAAATTTATAGCGATGATTTCTTCCTGCCAAATAATTTTAAGTCTATTTTGAAATATCTAAAATATCGAGCATTTTGCCAGATTGATGAAGTTCAATCACAATATCCGCTCCACCAATTAATTCTCCCTTGACGAATAATTGTGGAATAGTTGGCCAGTTTGAATATTCACTTAGCTTGACGCGAATCATTGGATCATCCAAAACATTAAGATCTTTGAACTCAACGCCATAATGATTTAACACTTGCACGACAGAATTTGAAAAGCCACACATGGGCATTTCTTTTGTGCCTTTCATGTATAAGATAATTGGATTCGATTCAATGTCGCTTTTAATTTGTTCTGCTAATTCCATAATAATGATTCCTTTATTGTTTTTTCCATTCAGCATTTGTGAGCGTGTTAAGCTGCAAGGCATGAATTTCTTTTGTTAAATGTGCGTCAAGTGATGCGTAAACCATTTGATGTCGTTTGACCAATGATATATCTTCGAATTCGTCTGAAATAACGATAGCTTGAAAGTGATCACCACTGCCTCTGGTATCAACCACTTCTACATGTGCATCTTTGATGCCCGCTTCGATGAGCGCTTTTACTGCTTCTTCTGTCATGATTTTTTATCCCTAATTGAGGTCTATCTTTTTTGACCGTATTATTGCATTTGCAAGCGTAAAAATTAAGTGTTTTCTTTTGATCTGCCACCATTAAAAAATTTCGTCATCATAGCCTAAAAATGAATCATTGTTTCAGTTGCAAATTTATATCCATCACTTGTTACATTCATTCTGGATGCCGGCTCGATGGTCAGCATGACAAAAATGAATGTGGCACGAGAAGGATTCTCGTGCCACATTCACCCACGACCAAGATAGTCGTGGCACTTATTTAAGCAGAATCAATTTCAAACATTTTGGACAGATATGCCTTGCCCGACAAAGCCCAATAACGTAGAAACAAAAATGAATTATAAGCATTAAATTGAGCATAAGATTTACGTCATAGTTTGTGAAAATTCTAAAAACCTATATCATTTTTTTGGCTTTGAGTGCTTTAAGCTTTTCCCAAACCATCAATGGTTTTGTGAGAGACAATTCCAACGGAGAGCCTTTATCCTACGCCAATGTGTTTTTGCAGGAAAGTAATATCGGTGCGGCGACAAATATGGACGGCTATTTTGTGATACCAAAAGCACCAGCGGGGGCGCATAAGTTAGTCGTATCCATGATTGGTTTCGAAATCCAAACAATGACGATTATTTTAGAAGACGGAAAAAATTTCCGAAAGGATTTTCGATTAATCCCCGTAACCCTTTCGGGCGAAGAAGTAATAGTAACGGCCGAAAGACAGAAGTTTAGAGAAAGCGTTGAGCCAAGCCAAATTCAATTGAATATGAGAGAGATTGAACGCCTTCCTTCTTTTGTGGAGCCGGATATTTTTCGTATACTAAAATTACTTCCCGGCGTTCAAACCATGAACGATTTTTCCAGCGCACTTTATGTCCGAGGATCAACGCCGGATCAAAATCTCATTATGATGGATGGTATTACGGTTTACAACCCATTCCATTTGGGCGGAATCTTTTCTACCTTTAATACGGATGCGATTAAAGAAGCTGATTTTCAGGCTGGTGGGTTTCCTGCACGATATGGCGGCCGAATGGGCTCCATTTTAAATATCATCAATCGAGAAGGAAATACGGAAAAAGTTTCAGGTCGAGCTAATATTTCTATGATTTCGAGCAAAGGCATGATCGAAGGGCCTCTCCCAGGAAAGTTAAAAGGGTCTTGGATGTTGGCTGGACGTCGAACCTATTTTGATCTATTTACAAAACTGGGGACCTATATTGCTAAAAAGAAATATGCTGACGAAATGGAAGGAGCACCCAATAATTTTTTCCCTTACCACTTTTATGATATTGAAGGGAAAATTAATTTGGATTTGACAAATAATCACCGTTTAACCTTTAGCACATTTATCGGCGATGATATTTATGATATGTCTTTTGAAAATTCATATCAAAATGATCTTTGGGATGGGGGCTATCGGGAGTCTAATGAAACATTTTCCTTTGATTGGAAATGGGGAAATCAAACTAACAGTCTCACTTGGCGTTGGTTAATATCGCCAAAGATGGTTTTAAAAACGTTTGCTGCGTCGAGTCGATTTCGATTTTGGATTGATTTAGATTCTCATGAATGGGGCAAGAGAAAATATGACTATTCGGAAGAATCAAACTGGGACAATACCTTTTATTTTGATGCATTTGATATTGTGGACGACAAATCATTGGAGACAGAGTTTACTTATACACCGAATGATAAACATACTATTACCAGTGGATTTCAAGTAAAAGATATTGGATTTAATTTAGGATTGATATTGGGCACATCTTGGCTTGGAGAAGATTCCATCAGCATTTCTATGAAAGATACAGTTTTATGGATGGACCAGCCTTCACAAGAAATGGGCTTATATATTCAGGATAAATGGCATATTACATCTAGATTATCTACCCAATTGGGATTTCGACTTTCTACTGCTTCGGCTCACGAAGGCATATTCTCTGATCCGCGAGTTGGTTTAAAATATCTCATCGATGATGATACGTCACTTAAATTAAATTGGGGACGATATCATCAGTTTATGACCATTGCGAACCCGCAAGATGAAAACTTAAGATTTATAGATATTTGGATGGCCATTCCAGAAGAGAATAAAATTCCTTTTTCGGATCATACGATTTTGGGCATAGAACATTTAAGTGCGAAAAATATTTTATATCGTTTGGAAGTCTATCATAAATCTTTTGATAATCTCATTACTTTAAAGCAAGGCAATCTCTTTTTAGAAGGAGATGATGGGATGATTCAATTTAGTCCGTTCAATGATTTTTATGAGACAGATGCTTATGCTTATGGATTAGAAGGGTTCATTCAAAAGAAAGCTGGAACAGTAACAGGTTGGGCCGCTTATACTTATGCTGTCACAAGGTGGAAAACTGAATTACACGATTGGTATGCTCCAAAATTTGATCGTCCTCATATTCTGAATATCGTTGGTGATTGGCAATGGACACCCAAAACGCACATCGGTTTAACTGTTTCTTATGCAACGGGAAATCCATACACAGAAGTTCAAGGTAGGATTCAAAATTGGGGTGAAAAATATTGGATAAATTACTTGAATTGGTGGCAGCGGGATGGGCTGTTAGTTGGAGAAAAAAATGCTGCTCGATTTCCCGATTATTTTAGAATTGATGTGAATTTCACTAAGCGAAAATCCTTGAAAAATGGTGGCTTTAGAGAATGGTATTTTCAGATTATTAATGTGACAAATCATCTAAATGCCCTCATGTATATTTATGATACAGAATATGATGAACAAACAGGGCAAGCCCTTGGCATGCGAAGAGCGGGACTTCCTATGTTTCCGATTTTCCCAACTTTTGGTATGAGGATTCAATTCTGATGAGAAATATACCTTTAATATTAATTGCAACTTTTTTTATGTCTTGTGGCGATTGGGGGTGGCAGTCAGTGGAATCTGATCATGAATCTACTTTGAATGTCTTTGCTTTGTTGGTAGCAGAACCAGATAGTAGCTACGGGTTTGTGATTGTGAATCAAACACTGCGCCTGCAAGATATTGAAAATGTATATCTCGGATTAGATACAGTTTATTATGGTCCCGATTCCTCTGAAGATTATTATGTCTATGATTTACATCAATCTAATTATTTGGTCATGGATGCTAATGTTACGATTTCACATAGAGATACAAGCTGGTCATTTTTGCTTGAGCCTGGTTTTTCTACTTATGATTATGAATCCAAATATATTGATACAACAAATACCTTTCATCCTATTCCCGGTGAGACCTACACTTTATTGGTGGAAACGCCTGATGGTCGGAGTATTAATGGAAACGTAACGGTGCCGATTCGTCCTCACATTCGAGAAGAAAGTGTGGCGGATTCTGTCTCTAATAACGCACCCTATTCTGTGGTTTTTGATCCTGTATTAGATGATGGCAATTTTAGAATAAAAACGTATTTATTTGACACTTATCATCGTTATTGTGGCTCGAACCAACAAGGACTTATTTCGTCAAAAACGGATACAATTTGGACATCGAGAGTAAAAGACTGTGGAGATTGGTGGGGCAATGCAGAAGATGGACCTGTTGCATTTCAAATTACTTTGGAATCCATTGAACCAAATTATTATGCTTATTTTATAGAAAATGGCGATGAGAATGAATTCCTTTCTTTTATTTTGGGTGATGGTGGAAGCACAGGAAAGTCATTTGGAATCGAAGGTGGATACGGTTTATTTGGTGCAATCTCTTCAGATAAAATAGAACGTGTTTTTGTGCCTTAACTATTCTTGTCTTAAACTCGCCCCAACAATTAGGATGAAAAATTGAAACTTATCTCATGGAATGTAAATGGCGTGCGCGCTGTTGTTAAAAAAGGATTTTTAGATTGGTTAGATTCGGAACAACCCGATATTCTTTGCTTGCAAGAAACCAAAGCCCATAAAGAGCAATTAAGCAACGAAATTTTAAAAGATCATGGCTATCATACTTTTTGGCATTCAGCTGAAAAGAAGGGCTATTCTTCTGTGGCGACATTTTGTAAGGAAGAGCCTCTTTTTGTCCAAAAAGGCTTGGGGATTGAAAAATATGACCGAGAAGGACGCGTGCTTCTAACAGAGCATAATGATTTTCTACTTTATAATATATATTTTCCCAATGGACAAAAGGACGATATTCGCTTACAATATAAATTAGATTTTTATGATGAATTGCTCCCTATTATCAATGAGCAAGTGGAGTCTGGAAACAATGTGATTGTAACGGGAGATTGGAACACAGCACATCACCCGATTGATTTAGCACGTCCACAAGCGAATGAAAAAACGTCTGGATTTATGCCCATCGAACGAGAACGACTGGATACGTATATGGCACATGGATGGGTGGATACATTTCGGTATTTTCATGAAGAGGGAGACCGCTATACGTGGTGGTCTTATCGCACGGGAGCACGCGATCGAAATGTGGGCTGGCGGATTGACTACTTTTTTGTAAACAAAGAGATGATAGAGTTATGTTCTGATGGTGATATTCTTCACCAAGTTTTAGGTTCTGATCATTGTCCAATTTCCTTAAATTTAGACCTATGATAAATAAAAAAGATATAACACGCAATTGGCTTAAGCGTTACACAGGCACAGACCCGGACGCTTTTGGGGAGCGTATTCTCGTAACCAATTTCCAGAATTATGTGGAAAAATTTGCGAAGCGATTTGATGTACCGATTCAAGGAATTGGGGGTCCTATGACTTCTGCAACAAATACTGAGGGATTGTCAATTATCAATTTTGGCATTGGGTCTGCCAACGCGGCGACGATTATGGATTTATTATCCTGCATTCAACCAAAAGGTGTTTTGTTTTTGGGCAAATGTGGCGGATTAAAACGCTCAACCGATTTGGGTCATTTTATTTTACCCATTGCGGCCATCCGTGGGGAAGGAACCAGTGACGATTATTTCCCAAAAGAAGTCCCTGCCATGCCTTCTTTTAAATTACATAAATATGTATCTGAACTTTTGGTGAAGCACGATTTAGACTATCGAACGGGCGTTATTTATACCACGAACCGGCGCGTGTGGGAGCACGATGAAGATTTCAAAGCTTATCTAAGAAAAATTTCTGCCATTGGAATTGATATGGAAACGGCCACCATTTTTATCACTGGATTTGCCAATCGCATTGACCGGGGAGCCTTGCTCTTGGTTTCGGATACACCCATGATTCCTGAGGGCGTTAAAACGGAAGAATCAGATATGGAGATTACACGGAAATATGTGGATCTCCATCTTGAAATGGGCATTGAAGCCATGACCCAAATTAGCGAAGAAGGGGAAGCCATTAAGCACTTTACATATTAATATCTCAGGCTTACAGCTCGATTGTTTTCCTGTAAAAACGATTTGGAATTTATTGAACGTGCCTCTGGATATTTTAGCATTCGAATTGTAAAAATGCCCATGAAATAAGCATCTGCATCTTGCGCGCCAAAGTCACTTTTCACGCGATTATTCACACCGCCAGACATACTTGTGGTCGTTTCAAAAGATAAATCAGCGTTTCCGAATTCCCGTTTTTCTACATGTTTATAACTATCATCTTTGATTAAAATAAAATGCTCAAATCCGCTTTCAAGCGTTATTTCAGAACAACGATAAATTAAGCGCATTCTGACAGCATCTTTATTTTGATGTTGATTTCCTCGATATTTAACTTGAATTGTGTTTTTATCTATTTCTACTTCGCTATATCCACTGGAACCATTTAAGGGACCATAGCTGGCTGAACAGCTTATAAAAACAAACAAGGGCATTAATAACAAAATAACCATTTTTTTATCTGGTTTTGTTTTCATTGAATTAAAATAATTTATACTCATAAGCTGTTTATCCTTTCCAAATGCAAAAAATCATTAAAATAATTAGGACATTAAATCCACACCAATGGCATCAGCAAAGACCAGTCCTTTTTTTGTCAGGCGAATCATGTCGTTCTCAATATTAATACAGTCAGACCATTTTTTTATCGTTTTTTCTAAGGATTCCTTTTCCACATAATCTTGGGAAATCCCTTGAATCATTCTCAAACCAAACCCAATTTTTTCATTTAATAGTTGATTCTGATTTAAACTTTCTGAAAAGGTGACGGGAGATTTTCCCGTTTCTATTTTGTCCATGTATCCGTCTAAATGTCTAATATTTGACCAGCGATTTTTTCCATCAAAACTATGGGCAGAAGGACCAAAACTTAGATAAGGATCAATATTCCAATAATGGAGATTATGTTCACAAGCAAAACCTGGTTGAGAAAAATTCGATATCTCGTAAGCAGGGTATCCATTTTTTTCCATGAGTTCATGCGTTCTCAAAAACCATTCTCCCGCCAAATCATTTTCTGGCATGGTAACTTTTTTGTCTTTCACCAGTTTAAAAAGCCCCGTTCCCTTTTCTAGGGTTAAGGTATAAGCTGAAATATGTTTTGGACTCAGATCAACAACCTGTTTCAAATCTCGCTCCCACGTTTCCCGAGTTTGTCCTGGAATTGCATAAATCAAATCACAATTGATATTATCAAATCCAGCAGTTTTGGCGTTTTTGAACGTTTCAAAAACAGCATCAACGGAATGAATGCGCGTGAGGAATTTCAATAAAGTTTCATCCAAAGATTGAACGCCCATTGAGATTCGATTGATGCCCAAACTGCGAAAGTCTTTGAGTCGCTCCAAAGGAGCTTCACCAGGATTCGCTTCAATCGTGATTTCCTCTAATTGGGAAATATCAACTTTTTTTTGGAGCGCAGTTAGGATTTGTTCTATAAAAAGTGGGTCCAATAAACTGGGCGTTCCACCGCCGATAAAAAGGGTATCAAATATCCATTTTGAAGTATCAATCTGACAAGCATCAATTTCTTTCAACAGCGATTTGATAAACCGAGGAATGGCATCATTTTGGTCCGCGATTGAATAAAAATCGCAATAAGAACATTTGGTTAAACAAAAAGGGATGTGGATGTAAAGTCCTGCTTTTATCATAGCGGAATTTAGTGAGTATAAAACTTTCCATTTTTCACTTTCTATTTTGACCTTTTAGCTTCTTGTTGTTTGAAAATATTGTGTCGAAATTTATGAATGAGTATTCAGGTAAAAATCATCCAGTCTTCCTCAGAAATGGAGAAGGCATTTCAGATTCGCACCGTTGTTTTTGTGGAGGAACAAAAGGTTCCCATGAACATTGAAATGGATGAGTTTGATAAAAAGTCCATACATATTTTGGCAAAATGGAAAAATGAAGATGTTGGAACCGCACGCTGGAGAAAAACATCCAATGGCATTAAACTTGAACGTTTTGCTGTGCTAAAAAATTTCAGAAACAAACAAATTGGAACGGCATTAGTCAAATTTGCTTTGAAACAGATAGAAGACACTGAAAAAATATATTTAAATGCACAAGAAAGTGTTATTAAGTTTTATCATCAATTTGGATTTATCGAGGAGGGGTCTCGTTTTTATGAAGCGAACATTTCCCACAAAAAAATGGTATTAAAAAAGAAATGAATCACTCACCTAAACAATCTGCATTTCGCCGTCTAATGGGATATGTGGCGAAGTATACCATCCCAGTCTCTTTATCGGCGGTTGCTTCTATTCTTTTTGTCTTATTGAATAGTCTGTCTATTTGGTTGACCGCATCTTTAATCAATAGTATTCTATCAGATTTTTCTGAATTAGCATTTCAGCAAGCAGGGTGGGCTCAAGATTTGGGTGCACTTACGCTCAATGAAAAATTAAAATATTGGACGAATGTCCTGATTTTACGCGAAACGCCAATGGAATCGTTAAAAGTATTATGCTTGACAATTTTGGCTGTGTTTATGACAAAGAATATTTTTCTATATTTGAAAAAAGTTTTACTCACATTTGTCCAATTGCGTTTGGTCACTGAATTAAGAAATAAGCTTTATGCCCATATACAAACCTTATCTCTTGGGTTTTTCCATCATCGTAAAACAGGCGAAATATCTTCGATTATCATCAATGATGTCCAAAGTATGCAAGTAGCTTTTTCAACAAGTTTTCAAAAAATATTGGTGGAGCCTTTTAATATTATAACATTTATTCTTCTCATGGGAATCATCAGTTTCAAGTTGACGCTCATTTCTATTTTAGTTCTACCACTTGCGGGCGTGTCTATCGTTTATATTGGGCGAAGTATTCGTAGGAAATCAAGGCGCACGGCGGTGCAAATTGCGGGCATTATGAACATCATTTCAGAAACCCTTTCTTCGATTCGAGTTGTCAAATCTTTTTCAATGGAAAAGAAAGAGTCGAAGCGTTTTGCAAAAGAGAGCGAACACTTTTTTAAGCTTCTTTTTCGTCGAGCAAGATTGGCTCATTTTACCCCATCTATCACAGAAACTATTGGTGTTTCAATTGGTGTGGTTTTACTTTGGATTGGCGGCATGGATGTAATTCAATATCAAGCCATTACATCAGAAGATTTTATCCGCTTCATCCTTTTGCTATTCTCAGTGCTTGCGCCCATTAAATCTCTAACCAACGTGAATGTTCAAATTCAAACGGGTCTCGCTTCAGCTGAACGAGTATTTGCTTTGATGGATATTGAGCCAGAGATTGTTGATTCTCCATCAGCAAAGCAAATTGAAAGCTTTAAAAATAATGTTCAACTTGAGCATGTATTCTTTCAATATAATGATGAATCAGAACAAGTAATTTCTGATATTTCCTTTGAAATTCAACGTGGAGAAGTGGTGGCGCTTGTCGGCCCCAGTGGTGCAGGAAAATCCACCATTGCAGATTTGATACCCCGTTTTTATGATATTGATTCTGGCTCTATATTGATTGATGGAAAACCCATTAAAGAAATCCAAATTCAATCCCTCCGATCTCAAATGGGCATTGTATCTCAAGAAACAATTTTGTTCAACGATACGATTCGAAATAATATTGCATATGGCATAAATTCGGCAACAGAAGCAGAAATTGAATCTGCCGTAAAAGCAGCAAATGCTTGGGAGTTTATCGTTGAATTGCCTGAAAAATTGGACACAAATATCGGAGAAAAAGGAGCAAGACTTTCAGGGGGGCAGAGACAGAGAATTGCGATTGCCAGAGCCCTTTTAGCCAATCCGCCCATTTTGATATTGGATGAAGCGACATCCGCCCTAGATACAGAATCAGAGCAACTGGTTCAAGAAGCTTTAGATAGACTGATGAACGAAAGAACCGTTTTGGTGATTGCCCATCGTCTTTCTACCATTGTAAATGCAGATAAAATTATCGTTTTGGAAAAAGGAAAGATTGTAGAAATGGGTTCGCACAAAGATTTGCTCGCAACAAAAGGTTTATACAAAAAGCTCCACGATATTCAGTTTAATGACCGGGACTAAAACAGATTTTTTAACACATAGCGCGTTTGATTATAAGTCGATTATATTTGATTTTGATAGCACCATTATCAAAACAGAAAGCTTAGATAAGCTCGCCCAATCCGCATTAGCAGATCACCCAAATCAAAAAACTATTTTAGGCAAAATTCAGGCCATCACAGTAGCAGGGATGAATGGAGAAATCCCTTTTGACGAATCCTTACCACAACGGATTAAATTATTTTCCGCAAATCAAGCCTTGATTCAAAAAATAGGAACAGCCTTAATCAAGGATATTTCAGACTCTTTTCATCAAAATCGTCAATGGATAAAAACAAATGCTGAATGGATTTATGTTGTTTCTGGAGGATTTCGTGAAATCTTGCTTCCTGCTTGTATTGATTTAGGTTTTAAGGAAAACCATATTTTTGGCAACGAGCTTTTCTACGATACAAACGGACAGATTACGGGTATCAATAAAAAGAATCCCTTAAGTCAGGTTCATGGTAAGGCATTGCTTCTAGCATCATTAAGTCTGCCCAAACCCATTGCCGTCATTGGTGATGGCATGACCGATTTTGAAATTGTTGAGCAAGGACAGGGTGATGTGTTTTTTGCTTTTACTGAAAATATAAGAAGACCACTTGTTGTAGAGAAATCATATCTTCCTCTTCATTCTCTAAATGGATTTATAAAATATTTCCAGATAAGTTAGTCTTTTATATTCAACGAAGTTAAATTTCAAAGTGTAAGATTGGACGATTTTGATGTTTATACTATACGATACAAGTCCGAGTTGGATTTATCCAAATGGCTCATCCGAGCATCCATTAAATCAATAAATAAAAGAGGGGAATAGCGATGTCATTACTCAAAAATACCTTAAGCCACAAAATCCCTGACTGGCGTTATGACGCAAAAATATTGATTGAAGATAAGGGGAATGAAATTATCGGAAATGTGACCCTTGCCCAGGTTTATGGTGGGATGAGAGGCCTCAAAGGATTGGTTTGCGATACCTCATCTGTTTCGGCGGATATGGGACTTATTATTCGCGGTAAACCTTTACTTGAAATCACAGATATTCTTCCAGAGGAAGTTTTTCATCTCTTGCTCACTGGCGATTTACCAAATGAAGATCAACTGAAAGATATTCAAGATCAATTGAAAAAGCATGAGGCCGTCCCAGATTACGTTTGGGATGTGCTCAACGCCATGCCAAAAGATTCTCATCCGATGGCCATGTTTAATACAGCCATTCTTGTCATGGAAAAAGAATCTATTTTTCACCAAAAGTATGACAAAGGATTGAAGAAAAAGGAATATTGGGAAGCAACCTTAGAGGATGGAATACGTTTGGTTGCCAAATTACCAAATATTGGTGCAGGGATTTATCGCATGCGATTTGAAAAAGGGGATCGTATCGCCCCAGATGCTTCTTTAGATTGGGGGGCAAATTTTGCACACATGCTTGGATTGCCCGATCCAGATGGAAATTTGAAAAAATTGATGCAATTATATTTAATGCTTCATTGTGATCACGAAGGAGGGAATGTTTCTGCTTTTAGTGCCTTAACCGTTGCATCAGCATTATCGGATCCATATTATGCTGTTTCAGCAGGATTAAATGGATTAGCGGGCCCTTTGCATGGATTGGCGAATCAAGAATGTCTTCATTTCGTACTCGATATTAAAGATCATTTTGGCGGCTCGCCTTCTGTCGAAGACTTGAGAGAATTTTGTTGGGAACGTCTCCACGATGGACGTGTTATTCCAGGATATGGACACGCGGTTTTGCGGTGCCCTGATCCACGATATACAGCATTCATGGATTTTGGAAAAGCTCATATTAAAGACGATGCAGTTTTTGACATTGTGAAAAACCTATTTGAAGTGGTGCCTCCTGTCTTAAAGGAACAAGGCAAAGCCAAAAATCCATGGCCCAATGTAGATGCAGCGTCAGGCTCTTTGCTCTATCATTATGGAATGAAAGAATTCAGTTTTTACACTGTTCTGTTCAGTATTTCACGAGCAATGGGAATGATCTCTCAAATGGTGGTAAACCGTGCACTTGGTATGCCTATCACACGTCCAAAATCTGTGACCATTGATTGGCTCAAAGAGAACGTCTAATCCTCAATGAAAAAAACGCATTAAAAGCCTTCGCTTTTGAAGGCTTTTTTGTATCTTTATTCGAACATATTCCCGTACATTCATTTTCTTATGAACGAACAGAGGATTCATCTCAATACAAATATGAAGCACATCATCAAAACTATTTTCATTTTTATCCTTGTACTGAATTATGCATTTGCTGATTTATTTCATCAAGTTCGCGTTTTTGACAGTTCGCAAGATGCCCGTCAATCTTTCCACGAAATGGGTATTCCCACAGATCATATTCGCATCAAAAAGGATGTATTTATAGATCTAACGGTTTCAGATTTACAGCTCACCCGATTGCAAGAAGCAGGATTTGTCTATGAAATTTTACAGGAAGATTTAAGTCAATATTTCCAAGAGAGATCAATATCTTCACCAGAAAGAGAATTCCCTTTGGGGTCTATGTTAGGCAATTATACTTGGGACGAACTCAATACACGTATGGATGATTTACGCGATTTATATCCGGACCTGATTTCGGAAAAATATATTATTGGCACATCAGTAGAAGGACGAGAAATATGGGCTGTGAAAGTATCAGATAATCCGAATCAAGATGAAGTGGAGCCAAAAGTTTTATTTACGGGACTCACTCATGCGCGCGAACCGCTTGGCATGATGAATCTCTTTTATTTTATCCAATTATTATGTGAAAACTATGGAACAGATTCTGAGTTGACCTATCTTGTAAATGAACGAGAAATGTGGTTTTTGCCCGTTGTGAACCCGGATGGTTATGTTTATAATGAATCCATAGAACCGAATGGCGGAGGTATGCACCGGAAGAACCGAAGCGATTCCAATTGTGGTAATGGAACAACGCGAGGGATAGATCTCAATCGAAATTATGGATATAATTGGGGATTAGATGATCAAGGTTCTTCTCCAGATTCTTGTAGCGATACTTATCGAGGAAGTGAGGCTTTCTCTGAGCCAGAAACGCAAGCAGTGCGCAATTTTATTTCTAATCATCCTTTTAAAGATGTGCTCCACTACCATTCTTTTTCCAATGTATTAATTCATTCTTTCGGAGATGCATCGTTGCCCCTGGAGCCAGATTTGTCTACCCTGCGAGAGATTGGGGAAGAAATGACACGTCATAATGGATATCCTGTGGGCACGGGATTTGAACTCATCGGCTATACGGTCAACGGCGATGCGGTGGATTGGACCTATGGAGATCAAGGCATCATTTCTTACACGCCAGAAGTGGGATCCTATTCCGATTATTTTTGGCCGTCAGAAGATAGAATCATTCCATTGTGCGAAGACCAAGTGCATGCAAATAAATTTTTTGCACTTGTGGCTGGCTCGGATTTTAATGTTTACGATGCCACGATAAATTCCGGCGATGTCCCCACAAGAACTGATACGCTCAATGCTCAACTTGCCATACAAAATCGTGGATTGTCGGATTCAGAAGGACCTGTTGTTATCTCCATTGAAGCACTGAATGCGTCCTCCATTCTTTTTGATTCGGGGACAGAATATTCATCTTTATCTGCACGAACACGCGTCGATTGGGATACACAAATTCTTCCTTCCTTATTCGCTTCAAATGGAGAAGAAATTGGAATGATTGTTTCTATCCATGATGATGTGAGTCTATTTCATTTAGATACGATACGTTACATTGTCGGCGATTCAGAAACAATTTTTTTCGATACCTTTGAAGATGGTATGAGCCAATGGAGTTCTGATTCTTGGGGAATAACAAGCGAAGGCGTTGGAGATAATTCGGGTATCACAGATAGTCCAGACGGGAATTATGCTCCCAGTGCTGAGCATATTTTAACCTTAGCACAAGAGGTAGATTTTACAAATTTGACTCATCCCTTTATTTCATTTGATGCCAAATGGGAGATTGAAGACAATTGGGATTTTGTTCGATTTCAAGCATTGACTAGCGATGGGTGGATTTCTTTAGCAGGAAATTATACCGTTATAGGTAATGGGCAAATGGCTCAACCAGCTGGCGAAGCTGGATATGATGGCGAGCAGAGTAATTGGATTAGCGAAACCATTGATTTATCTCAATTAAATAATTTAGTTCCAGAAAGTTTTCGGTTTGTACTTACGAGCGATAATTATGTAGAACAAGATGGATTTTATATAGATAATTTTAGAATTTACGGATATATTTCCAATCTATTTGGGGATGTAACGATGGATCAATCTCGGGACATATTTGATGTGCTGACTTTGGCGGATTTTATCATTGGATATGACAATAATGAACTTACAGAAATACAAATATCAGCAGGCGATTTGGATGACAATGGACTTTTAGATATGTCCGATTTAAACTTACTCATTTCAATCATAATGGAGACAATAGAATGAAGAAACTCATCTTTCTTTTAAGCCTTTCAATGGGCTTTTCAACTGAACTAAACCTATCGCGATTCGAGCCAGGTATCCGAGAAAATGGTCGAATTAGAGTTTGGATTTATTTTCAAGATAAGGCGAACTTAGTTGCGCCAGTTTTAAGCCAAAGGCAAAAAAATAATCGCTTGCGGGCAGGGCGTTCAACAGAAGCCAATTGGTATGACATTGCTTTGTCAGAAGTTTATCTTAATCAAATTGAAGCCATGGATATTGATATTTTAAGAGAGAGCAAATGGCTCAATGCAGTTTCGGTTTTGGTTAATCAGAGTGAATTACTGGCGTTAAATGAATTATCATTTGTCAAAAAATTGTCACCTATTCATCGAATGGCTCGACCTAAACTAAAGAGAACTTCACAGCCAATTTTCCTTAATATGTCCAGAGAAGACACTCTGGCTTATGGTTATGCTCAAGCGCAAATTGAGCAAATCAATGTGCATACAGCCCATGAAAATGGATATTATGGTCAAGGCGTACGCATTTTGGTTATGGATACAGGATTTGATTTGACTCATACTGCTTTTGATTCTTTAAACTTGATCGCTCAAAGAGATTTTATCAATAATGATGATTTTACGGGAAACGAAACAGATTCAGAATTTGCTACAGGACAAGATTCTCATGGGACAGCGGTACTCTCGAGCATGGCAAGTTATTATCCAGATTCTTTGATTGGCCCCGCTTTCAAATCAGAAATATTGTTGGCAAAAACAGAAATGGTGGCGGAAGAGATTCAAGGTGAAGAGGATAATTATGTAGCAGGTTTAGAGTGGGGAGAAGCCAATGGCGCACAAGTGGTTTCCACATCTTTGGGCTATTTGGATTGGTACACGTATGATGATATGGACGGAAATACCGCTGTAACCACCAACGCCATTGATATTGCTGCTGGGCTAGGATTATCTTGTGTTACGGCGGCAGGAAACGAAGGATATAATTCTTGGTATTATATTATTGCGCCAGCAGATGCAGATTCTGTGATTGCGGTTGGTGCTGTTGATGTCAATGATAATATTGCCTATTTCAGTTCTTATGGTCCAACATCCGATGGACGAATCAAGCCAGAAATTTGTGCCCGTGGTGTAAATACTTGGGCCGTAGAACCGGGGACAGACACGTTTGACACGTATAGCGGAACTTCTTTGGCAACACCTTTGGTGGGTGGAGCGGTCGCAGTAATTTTGAGCGCCCATCCTGATTGGTCACCAATGCAAATTCGAGAAGCATTGATGATGACAGCGGACCATCAAGCAAATCCAGACAATCATTATGGTTATGGGATAATTGATACTTGGGGAGCGATTAATTATTCCACAGTTTCCACAGATAAGGAAACGGTTGCTCAGCATATTTCAGTTTTAAAAACCTACCCGAACCCATTCAACCCAAGCGCAACGATTCGGTTTTCTGTAGAGAAGGGATTTATCACGTCTCTACATATATACGATATCAACGGCCGTATGGTAGAAACATTGATTGATGGAATCGTAGAATCGGGAATACATGAAATCCAATGGAATGCTGGGAATCAAGCCAGTGGAATATATTTTGTGCGATTGGAATCTGGAGATGTTTTTGAAACACAAAAAATAGTATTAATGAAATAGGGATAAATATGAAAAAATTAACAATACTAATTCTTCTGACTCTGCAAATGGGGATTTTAAAATCTGAAGCGGGACAGCTTATCGAATACAATCATCAGTCCACCATGAGCTTGGATGATATTGCAATTATTTTATGGATGGCTGGCATTAATCTTGATACGGAATACGGTATTTCTGTTTATGATATAAAATATGAGACGGAAGGAGAAGGAGGCTACATCGACACCTTAAGTGGTTTGGTTGTATTTCCCGATTCGCCCATGGAAGCTTTTCCTATGATTAGCTATCAACACGGGACAGCGGTACATGATGGAGATGCGCCGTCTTTGTCGGGAATTTCTGTGGCAAACCCAGAGGTTTTTTATATTGCATTGGCTACAGCACCTTCGGGATTTATTACCCTTTTCCCTGATTATGAAGGGATGGGAAACCTGAATAAATTTCACCCTTACATTACGGCTGAATCTTATGCCCATACTTTAGTGAATATGTTGCGGGCAGTGAAAGAATTATCCTCTATTTTAGTTTCTACGAATCCATTTCAATTTAGCGATCAAGTTCATCTCTTTGGATATTCTGAAGGTGGCTATGCAACCTTGGCAGCCCAACGAGGAATTGAATTAGATTATGCCGATGAGTTTACCCTTACAAGTTCCATTCCTATGGCAGGACCTTATGATTTAGGAGGGACCATGGTAGATTACCTTCTTTCTTCGC
>Ga0209665_1000694_pt1 | contig 23765 bp, 29 predicted proteins | sample SaaInlV_200m_DNA_2_FD_184675 | JGI IMG/M metagenome (GOLD analysis project Ga0209665, IMG submission 184675) | Marine microbial communities from expanding oxygen minimum zones in the Saanich Inlet - Saanich Inlet SI074_LV_135m_DNA (SPAdes) (version 2) | ecosystem: Environmental > Aquatic >... | reverse complement strand
CTAATTGTGCTTGTGACCCTTTGGGTGAAATTATTAATTCTCTTGATTTACTCAATTTTTTTCATTGCTTCCTTTGCTGTTCCTTTTCTGAAAATTATTTCGGCTAATGCTTCTACCATTTTTTCAGGTGTTTTATGTGCAAAGATGTTTCTACCATATGTGACTCCTTTAGCTCCTGCAGTCATTGCATCTTCAGTCATTTGAAGAATATCTAAATCTGTTTTAGCTTTTGGTCCGCCAGCAATTACAATTGGAACTGGTGTACTTTTTACAATTTTTGCAAATGAATCGATATCACCAGTATAGAAAGTTTTTACAATATCTGCACCACATTCTGCTCCAATTCTTGCAACATGTCCAACCACTTCTGGGTCATGTGGATTTTTGATATTTTCACCTCTTGGATACATCATTGCTAAAAGTGGCATTCCCCATCTGTGACATTGATCTGCAGTCATTCCGAGCTGCTCTAACATCTCTGGTTCTTCTTTACCTCCAATGTTGATGTGTAATGAAACTCCATCAGCTCCCATGGCTGCTGCTTCTTTTACTGTTCCAGTTAACATTTTACGATTTGGTGCTAATGATAATGATGTACTACTTGAAAAATGAACTAAAATCCCTATTTTGGTTGGTTTTGGTAATGCTTTGAGAATTCCTTTGTTGATGATTACACTTGTGAGTCCATGTCCTTCACATTTGTAAATTGTATCTATTGGGTTTTCAAGGCCTTCAATAGGTCCATTGGAAATGCCGTGATCCATTGGAATACAAAGCATTCTACCTTTTCTAAGAATTCGATTAAGTCTAATTTGATTTCCTGATACCATGATTTGATCTGATTTTTGAGCCCTACTTAAAAATAACGTGAATCTGTGAACTCGTATTTCTCAAAAATTGCGCACAAATCACTCATTTTGTTTATTTCTTTTTCTGTTCATTATTTCTATCAAGGATTAAATAGAAATTCTAAAGGATTATTATTACTTGAGTCAGACAACTGAGCAGATACAAAAAAGTGATATCAAAGATATTTTAGATAATTCTCTTCATGGGAAGAGACCTGGCCCTGAAGATATTTTGAGATTATTAGAGTCTGATGACGTTCATTTGATGGGTCTTACTGCTGGCCATCTAACAAGAAAACAATTTGGCAAAAAAGCATCTTTTGTAAATAATATTATTTTGAATTACACCAATGTCTGCATTACTGATTGTAAGTTTTGTGCATTTTACAGATCTCCTGGCGCTGAGGATTCTTACACCTTAACTCTTGATGAGATTGAAACTAGAGTCAAAACATCTTATGATATGTTTAAGATCAGACAAGTTCTGATTCAAGGTGGCCATAATCCTAATTTGAAAATTGAGTATTATGAAGATGCATTTAGAATGATTAGAGAGAAATTCCCAACAGTTGGTGTTCATGGATTATCTACATCTGAAATTGATATGATTGCAAGAGTTGAAAAATCATCTACTAAAGAAATTCTATCTAGATTAAAAGATGCTGGACTACAATCAATTCCTGGAGCTGGTGCTGAAATCTTAACTGATTCAGTTAAAGAAATTATCAGTTCTAAAAAAATCTCTAGTGCTGATTGGATTAGAATTATGGATGAGGCACATACCTTGGGAATTCCTGGGTCTGCAACAATGATGTATGGTAGTGTGGAAAACAATAATGATATCGTTGAACACTTTTCTAAAATTGTAAAACTACAAGAAAAGACTAAAGGTTTTATGGCATTCATTCCGTGGAATTTTGAACCAAACAATACCTTGATGCAAGAGGAAGGTACTGTGGACTATGGAACTGGTGGAACTCAACTATTGAAAATGATTGCAATATCTAGACTGGTACTTGATGGATTAATCCCTCATATTCAATCTTCATGGCTAACTAATGGAGTTGGTATGGCACAACTTGCATTACAATATGGTGCTGATGACTTTGGTGGCACCCTCATTGGTGAGGAAGTAGTCTCATGTACTGGTGCACGTTCAACTGAACTAACTGATAAAATAATCATTGATGCCATCCATCAAATTGGCTATCAGGTAGAAGAGAGAGATAATTTCTATAATCCTATCTCTGTATTATAATCCGTAACTGGACCATTTAGAATCTACTAGATCTTTTGTCTTATCATCAACTTTGACTTGTTGTTGGATTTCTCTCTCATATCCTTCTTCTCTAGTTTTTTGAGTTGCATCAATCCCCATCTTGGAACCCAAGTTTACTAGTGGTGATGCTGGATCTAGTGTGTCAGTTGGAGTGTTGTTAATTATCACAGTATCTCTTGCTGCATCTGCTCTGGTGGTGATTGCCCAGATTACGTCATTGAGATCATGAATATTGATGTCTTCATCTACTACTACGAACATTTTTGTGAGTGATAACTGTCCCATTCCCCAAAGACCCATCATGACTTTTTTTGCTTGGCCTGGATATCTTTTCTTTATTGATATTATTGCAAATCCTTGGAACCATCCTGCTGCTGGCATGCTAAAGTCTACAACTTCTGGATGGAACATTTGAATCAGTGGTAAAAATGAACGTTCAATTACTTTACCAATGTATGCATCTTCTAGGATTGGTTTTCCGACAACTGTTGTAACATAAATTGGATTTTTCCTTCGCATAATTCCTGTTAATGTGAATGTTGGATATGGTTCAACTGGTGTATAGTACCCTGTGTGATCACCAAATGGTCCCTCATCTCTAATGTCTGCAGGATCTACATATCCTTCTAAAACAATCTCTGCATTTACTGGGACATCCAAATCGATTGTTTTACACTTTACAGTTTTGATTCCTTCTTTCCTTGTAATCCCTGCAAAGAGATACTTGTCTAATCCTTCTGGAACTGGGGCAATTGATGAAAATATTGTAGCAGGCTCTCCTCCAATGATAATTGCAGTTGGAATCTTCTCTCCTCTCTCTTTTGAAATATCGCTGTGGTGTGCACCTCTCTTGTGTTTTTGCCAGTGCATTAATGCATGAGTTTTATCAACAATTTGCATTCTGTAAACTCCAAGATTCCTAACCCCTGTTTCTGGATGTTTGGTTGCAACTAATCCTAATGTGATGAATCGACCTGCATCATCAGGCCATGATTTTAGAATTGGTATGTCATCAAATGATGCATCACTTGATGTAATCTCAGTTACTGGTCCACTTGTTTCTGCTTTAGGAAATGATGCAGTCATTTTGGTAAGTTCTGGAAGTTTTTTAATTTTATTTAGTAATCCTGATGGCATATCCATCTTTGTCATATCTGCAATACGTTGACCGATTTCTGTAAAGTCGGTCATTTCTAATCCGATTTCTAATCTTTTCATAGAGCCAAATGCATTTCCTAAAACTGGCATATCGTATCCTTTTACATTTTCAAAAAGAATTGCTGGGCCGTCTGAGTACATTTCACGTCTTAAAATTTCAGCAATTTCTAAATCTGAGTCGACTTCTGTTTTGACTCTCTTTAATTCTCCGTGTTTTTCAAGTTCAACAATGAAATCTTTGATATCTTCTATTCCCACATTGATTCTCTAGTCAGATCAAGTATAAGCTTAACTGGTTTTACATTGGTGGGAGTTCTGTTTTTCTATCATGTCCACCAGAACCGAATTTACAGTAAAAGCATAATTCTGATTCCATGTACTTTAGTTGTTCAACTTGAATTGCTCCAAGTTTTAATGCAATTTTTGTCAAAATTCTATACTTTAATGGCATTGCAGGAATTACTTCATCCAAGTATACTCTGTAATGATCTGGGCAGAACTTTAGAGTAACCTTTGATGGCTCTTTGCCTTTTTCATTAACTTGCTTTGTATAGTTGATCTGTTCTCTGATGTATTCGTGCTTTGGACATGGACAGTCTTTGCCTCCGGGATGTTTGTAGGCCGGAGTATTCTTCCAATCAAAATCTGGAAATTCTTTCTCAAAGTCATCCATGCCATCAATTACTCAAATTAGCATATAAAACTTGATCAAAATTAGTTGGCGTAATCAACCCAAATGTACATAAACCCCGAATTGACCATCAAAATTATGGCAGCAGCTAAAAAGCAAACAAAACAAGATCTTGAGAACAAGATTGCCGAATTAGAAGCAAAGATAAACAAACTTTCTACTCAGCTAGATTCAAAACCTGCTGAAGTAAAGCCAGCAGAGACAAAACCTGCTGAGGTTAAACCAGCAACTACAAAACCAAAAGGTACACTACCTAAAGGATTTGGAGATAAACCTGCTGAAGTAAAACCAGCTGAGAGACCTGCAGCAACTACCAAGCCAAAAGGTACACTACCTAAAGGATTTGGAGATAAACCAGCTGAAGTAAAACCGGCAGAAACTAAACCTGCTGAGACCAAGCCAAAAGGTACACTACCTAAAGGAACGGATACAAAACCAGCTGAAGTAAAGCCAGCTGAGAGACCTGCAGCAACTACAAAACCAAAAGGCACTTTGCCAAAAGGATTTGAAGAAAAGCCAGCAGAAGCTCCTAAACCAGCTGAAACTACATCACAACCTCCAGCAACTGTACAAGAAGCATTAGAGAATGCATACATGACTGCTCCTATGACATCATTCCATGATTATAGAGCAAAAGTCACAGGATATTCTCCAGCTCCTAACAGATACTTTGTCAGACTAACTGCTCCTGTAGGTAAAGTCCCAACCAAAAATTGGAATGATCAAAAAGCAGTAGTAACAGGTTACACTGCAGCATCAAACCAATACTTTGCAACAAGAGCAAGAATGGCATACCATCCTGCTGATAAGAGATTTGGAACATTTAGTGGAATCAATATGACAGTTGAAGGCGTTGATGCACCAGCACAACAAACACCAACTCCAGAACCACCAAAGCCTAAAAGAGGCACACTTCCAAAAGGTTTCTAATTCAATTATACCCTTTATTTTATATTTTTAAAAGTAATATTCATCTCTGATCATATTCTATATCATACATGGCTCCAAAAATTAAATGTCCTAACTGTCAGCAAAATGAATGGTTTGAAAATAACGAACTAAGCTATCTTCCAACTGTTATGAAAATGGATGATGGAACTTATGCTGCAGATCCTAATAATGGAATCCATGTTAGATTGTGGCGTTGTAACAATTGCATGTATGTGTTGCAATTTTGGGAACCTGATTGATGAAAAACAATTGTAATTTTTACAAAATATTGTTTAATTTTACTAATTAATTTGAATAAAATTTTTGGATGATCAAAATGTAAATAAACAATGCGATGTTTACTGTAAGGAATGGCAGCAAAAAGCAAAGCAAGTACAAAAAAGGATTTAGAATCCAAAATTGCTGAATTAGAGGCAAAATTAACAAAATTAGCAACACAACTTGAAGCTAAAACCGCTCCAAAACCAGCTGAAGTAAAACCGGCAGAAACTAAACCTGCTGAGACCAAGCCAAAAGGTACACTACCTAAAGGAACGGATACAAAACCAGCTGAAGTAAAGCCAGCTGAGAGACCTGCAGCAACTACAAAACCAAAAGGCACTTTGCCAAAAGGATTTGAAGAAAAGCCAGCAGAAGCTCCTAAACCAGCTGAAACTACATCACAACCTCCAGCAACTGTACAAGAAGCATTAGAGAATGCATACATGACTGCTCCTATGACATCATTCCATGATTATAGAGCAAAAGTCACAGGATATTCTCCAGCTCCTAACAGATACTTTGTCAGACTAACTGCTCCTGTAGGTAAAGTCCCAACCAAAAATTGGAATGATCAAAAAGCAGTAGTAACAGGTTACACTGCAGCATCAAACCAATACTTTGCAACAAGAGCAAGAATGGCATACCATCCTGCTGATAAGAGATTTGGAACATTTAGTGGAATCAATATGACAGTTGAAGGCGTTGATGCACCAGCACAACAAACACCAACTCCAGAACCACCAAAGCCTAAAAGAGGCACACTTCCAAAAGGTATGGAACAAACACAGCAAGCACCGCCACAACAATCAACAACTGACGATGGAAAATCTAGAGGGGAGAAACTTGCAGATTATGAAACAGATTACTTGCAAAGAATAGAACAACAAAAAATAGATGATGAAAAAGCCTTTAATGAATTACTAGAAGCAGAATCTAAAGCACGTTCTACAGCTAGTAGAGGTACTTTACCAAAAGGGTTTGAACCAAAACCTGAAACTGAAGCACCAAAAGCATCTAGAGGCACTTTACCAAAAGGTTTCTAATCTATTAACAATCTTTTCTTTTACTTTTTATTTTGAATTTAGAAAATCCTCTAGAACTTCTTTAGAATGTCCTGCAGGTTTTACCTTGGGATATATTTTGAAAATTTTCCCTTTCTCATTTACGAGAAATGTGCTCCTCATTACTCCCATGTATTCTCGTCCCATGAATTTCTTCTTTCCCCAAACACCAAATGCATTTGAGACTTCTTTATCTACATCTGCTAATAATGGATATTTGATTCCCATTTTATCACAGAATTTTTTGTGAGAGTCAACATCATCTGGACTTACTCCGATAATTTCAATTTCTTCTTTTTGGAATTTTTTATAATCTTTAGAAAACTCGTCAGCCTCTGTAGTGCATCCTGGAGTGAAATCTTTTGGGTAAAAGTAGATGACGTGTTTTTTGCCCTTAAAATCACTGGACTTTACCTTGTTCCCATTTGCATCATTAACTGTAAATTTTGGAACAGAATCGCCTTCAGAGACCATGTGTTTTCAAATGAAATAATCTATAATTAATTACTTTTTGAGATCAATAGATCCAAAATTGAGGTCGAATCTTTTATATGGATATGCGCGAGGCTTTTGCTCATGGTTAGTCCTAAAAGTTGGCTTGCAGAAGCAATTTCGACATTTGCCTTGGTCTTCTTTGGCCCACTGTCTGTAATTCTTGCAGCATCCGTTTTTGGAGAAGGACTATCTATTGAAGCAATAATTATGATATCCTTAGGTCACGGTGCAGCAATTGCATTGATGGTATATGCATTTGGACATATTTCCGGCGCTCACATTAACCCTGCAGTAACAATTCCTATGATGATTACAAAGAAAATTGGAATTAAAGATGGAATTGCATATATCATATTCCAAATTATTGGTGCAATTGTAGCAACTGGTACTTTGGTTGCATTGTTCCCAGAAATTGGAAAACCTGTTTTCTGGGGTGCACATGGTGGTCCAAGTGCTTTACTTGGAGGCAGTATGATGTCTGGATTAATAGTTGAAATTATCTTGACATTCTTTTTGGTAACTGTAATCTTTATGACTGTAGTTCATAAAAAAGCCCCAAAGAGTGTGTATGGTGCAACAATTGGTGGAATGATATTCTTACTTCACTTGGTAGGTGTTCCTTTAACTGGTGCATCAATGAATCCTGCTAGATCTTTATCTCCAACATTATTCTCAGGTGATACAGGATTATGGGAAGTACAATGGCTCTATTGGGTAGGTCCAATCGTTGGTGGTATCATTGCAGGTTTGATAATGAATTATATCTATACCAAACCAGCTGAAAAAGAAGTATAATCCTAACATTTTTAAAAATTTGAATTTTAATTTTTCTATATGACTTCTGCTGAAGAAATTTCTAAAATGTTCGAGGGAGAATCTCGAAAATTAACTTCTTTGTTTGATACTGTAGATTCTAAAACTGAAATGAATATTCATGAAATTGTGGAAACATACTATCAAGTCATGAATATGTCTTCTATGGCTACAATGCTCCAAACACAGGCTGATTCTGAGCCTAAAGAATTGATTGAAAAAATCAGGCAAACTGAAAAACTAATCTCTGAAAGATTTGATTGTATAATCCACCCAAAAATTATGAAGGATCTATCTACAACAATTCAAGAAATGACAAAAAGTTTACAATCTGGAAATTCTGAAGAAAAATCAAAAGAGCAGATTGAATCTAATGCAAAATTGTTTGAAGAATTACGTCAAACGATGAGTACTAAAGAATTTGTTGAACAATATGAGAAAGGAATTTCTCATGATCAGTGATATTGCAAAAAATTTAGTTGAATTAAAACAAGAATTTGTTAATCTCTATGATGGAAATAGTCAAATTCAAGAATTAATCCCAAAATCAACATCCGAATTATTCCCAATTGAGCAATCTCATTTGGATTTGTTACATGAATTTGCAATAAAGAATCCTATCTACTACAATTCCATTGAGAAAAAAATTGGCTCAGTTGATTGTATCGTATATGAGGGAGACATTAACAAATATTGGCTAAACAGTATTCAACACGGTTCAAGCAAAGCTCCTTTTTCTCCTACTTGGATAATGTCTGGATACATTGGAGCAATGTTTGCAAAGGAATTGGGATATTCTGAAGTGATTGATATTGGTTCAGGTGATGGACGAATTGCGTATTGTGCAAAAATACTTGATTTAGAATCATACAGTATTGAAATTGATGATATATTGGTTGATTTGCAAAACCAACTGACTTCCACATTGAACTTTCATCCTTATTGTGCAGATGCTACTGCTTTTGATTATTCTTCTTTGAATCTTTTACGACCTATTTTCTTCATTGGAGGATTGGCACAAATGGGTGGGACTTTTCTTGCAACTGGAGTATTGGATAAAATTAATTCCATATCCAATTTAAAACAGAATTCTGGTTGGGTATTTGCAGGAACTCTATCTCAAAAATATGTTCAAGATCCTAAAAATGAGGCTGGATGGGGAACATTAATTGAAAAAAATAATCTAAAGTCAATTCAAAATGTTTCATTACCTGCTGCTTGGACTATTCATGAATATGATGATGTTCAATACATTTTTGTAAAATCTAACTAATAGCAATCCAAATTAAGCGTAAATTTCCAAAACTCTTTGGACTCGTTGCATAGCTTGGATAGTGCGATTGCTTGCGGAGCAATAGGTCGTCGGTTCGAATCCGATCGGGTCCGTATTTTATTCCATATTGTATTTTAATACCTTTGAAATACCCAAGATGTGATTCGAAAATTACTTTTAATCATATTTGTACTATCATTTGCTATTTCATTTTCTCCTGTATATGCACAACATCATTCAGGATCAATTGCACCTCCAGTTGATTTTGATGGTTTGAAACTGGCTTTAATTACTGCATTAACTCCAGAAGATTTCACATTTGGTGATTCAGAAAAACCACATCTCTCAATTAGATTATTTGATAGTGATACTAATACAAATATCAAAAGTGTAACATGCCGTATTCAGATTTTTCATGGCGATAATCTTGTTGCAAATGAATATTTTTTTGATGAAGATGGAAAATTAGATTTAGAAATCAAACCAAAACCTGGATGTTTGAATCAAGAACTTTGGAAGTGTACAACATACTATGGTGAAAAACATCCTATAGCCGGTGGCTATTATGCACGAGGAGATTCAATTCCTGTTATACAAGGACCTGTTTTTGATAAGAGTGGAGAATACACTGTAAATGTGTCCATTGTAGGTGCAACAAATCCCAAAACCATGACTACAAAAGATTTGCTTTTTGAGACATTTGTACACATACCTCAAAAAGAAACTTTTCTGATAAATGCTGCAAATGCTCAGGAATACCCAGTTTCAATAAAATCCTATAATAGTGAAACTTTGAATTTTAAATTTGATGATTTATTAGATTCAATTTCTTATGAAACGGTTCCTACTCAAGAATATGAGTATCAACCAAATTCGTATATTGAACAATTAATTATTTTAGACAAAGATTTTTCATCCTTCAAACAAAACTATGATGTTGATGTCTTTGTAGATGGAACTCAACTGGATTCTGAATTTGTTAAATTCGATGCTTCACCTCCAAATCATAATCTAATCCAATTAAAAATTCCGCGTGACTTCTATTCTGAGAAAAATAATAATTCATTAAACATTAAAGTTTCATCTGGAGATTTAATTGAATTCAGTGTACTACAATTTGAATTTGATAATAATATCATTGCAAACGTGTTGAGGGATTCAAAATCTGAATCGGGTAAAAACATACCATTCACATTCTCGTTTTATGATACTAACAATAACCTTGTAAATGATATTTTGTTTGCATATAGTGTAACTGATTCATCTGGACAAGAAATATGGTCAAATATTGGAATTGGTGAATCATACATTGGTATTTTAGCTAACAATGGCATTACTCAAGAATCAATCTTCATCCCAAGTGATGGACAGTATCAATTAAAATTAATTTTAACAGGTCAAAACTCTCAGAACTTTGAAGATTTTTTTGTATCTCAGTTGAACTTTGATATTTCTGGTTCTGATGTAAAAAAGAAAAAATCTGGTGAAATCCCATCATGGATCAAAAACAACGCTGGTTGGTGGTCAGAAGGTTCAATCGATGAAGACTCATTTCTACAGGGAATTCAATTTCTAATTAAAGAAGGGATAATAGAAATTCCAAATATTGCTAAAACTGCTGAATCTCAATCATCTGAGATTCCATCATGGATCAAAAACAACGCTGGTTGGTGGTCCGAGGGATTGGTATCTGATTCTGATTTTATTTTAGGGATTCAATTTTTGATATCTAGTGGCGTTTTGGTAGTATAGTTAGACCCTGCATTCTATGTGTGTGATTATTGATTTTTTTTCCTAAACTCTGATAATTTAGTAGGATAAACAATATCCTTGGATTATGAAAAATTCTGCTCTCAAATTTTAGATATAGATCCTAAGATTAGATTTGCCACAGTCTTTGATGAATGGTCAGTCAAAGTAGGAGGTGGAATGAGAGATGGTGTGGAGAGTTTACTCTCTGAACGTGCATCAAAAGAACTAGTCAATCTTGCAACATTTGATTGGAAATCTAGAAAAGATATGGCTAAAATGTTGGGAAAAACCAAATACACACTAGCCGAATATGAAACGATTAAACGTTTTTCATTTTATCTTGGTGATGACTATTTACTTCTTGTAAGTGCAGAAAAAGACTGTGATACTAATTTGGTAGTTGATCAAGTAATCCAACTATATTATGAAAATCAAGTTTGATGATTTGAAAAGAGACTTGAATCTTTTTATGAGCAAACAATGAACAAGTATTATGGAATTAAAATCTGAAAAATCCATTAAAGAATATCTTGAAAAATTACCTGATGACACTATAATCAAATATTATCTTGATGTAGAGTATAGTCCATTTCCAATTTTAGTTATTGAAGAATATACTAGACGATTTAAACGAAAATCTAAAAATGAAATCATTAAAGATCTTAAATTACAATCACGCCTTGCTAAAAAGAAAACAAAAGAACTAGGAACTATGGCAAAAAAACACAAATTGGTTGATGATGTCACTAGAGAGAAATCTGAAGAAATAATTAAACAAGCAAAGAAGAAAGGCTACGAAATTAGTGAAAAATTAGTTACGAGAGGGAGTATTTTGGGCTCTAGATTAAAAAAGAAAACAAAATCTACGATAAAATCTGGAAAGAATCTAAAATCATCATCTAGTAAAGATCTTGATTTGTTAAAAAAACTTGGAGACTTGCAAAAAGCAGGAATAATTACCAAGAAAGAATTTGAAGAAAAAAAGAAAAAAATCCTTTCAAAGATTTAGAAAATTAATTGGATGTTTTATTTGATAAAATTTCTGTGTTGAAAATAATAGTAATTTCCAATTTTAATGTCTAGTGGCCCTGCATCGAGAGCCTTTACTCCTTCCATTAACACCATTTGATAACCTTCTTTAGTAATTCTATCAAATTCTTCAAAAAATATTGTCTCATATCCTTTCTTCTTCCATAATACTACGATTGCTTCAGTTTTTAGTTGAACAACTTCTTTGCTGCGCCAAAGTGTTTTGATTCTTTTTGCATGCCCTACCATCTGTTTTTTATCTTCTTGATATTCGGTATGGAGTTCTTTTTTCACATCTTCTTTAGTTATGTTATCTGTCTTGGTTTTTTTAGAAAATCTTTCTTTAATTCCCATACTGTAATTCTATTTTTCTTGTTTTAATACATTGTCCATTTGATGTAAATGAAAGATAAGAAAAAAATCCAACTAATGTGATGTTGGACTTGCTCTTCCCGAGCCTGTTTTAGAATATTTTATTATGAATATCTTAAATATTATAATTCCTTAAGCAAGTAATGAGTCGTGAAGATTTCAATTACTCTTCTATTTTGATTCAAGATATTATGACTAAAGCATTAATTGCTGTTAATCGTGCTACTACTGCATTACAAGTAGCAAAAATGATGGAGCAAGGTGGAATAGGTGCAATACTTGTAAAAGATAATGACAATCCAGTTGGTATTGTAACTGATAGAGATTTTGCAACAAGAATTGCAGCAAATGATCTTCCATTAAACACTGCTGTAGAAAATATAATGTCTACTCCATTAATTACAATAAATCACAATGAACCAATTTCTGCAGCTGCTGAAAGAATGACTAGTAAAAAGATTAGAAAACTAGCAGTTACTGAAAATGGTAAGATAGTCGGAATAATTACTTCTACAGACTTGGTTACTCAATTAGCAAAATGACTAGAATGTTTTTGTCTTTCTAAGAAAAACTGTAACTGATGCCATGTAACATCCTGTTGCAATAACTTCTGAAATCAATGATGCCAAGTATGACTCAATTCCAATTTCAAGAAAATAATACAATGTTGGCCATCTTATTCCAAGATAAATAATTTCACCTACACCAAATGATGAAATCAAAGCTAGTAATTCTTTTTTAATTAATTTTGATTTCATAGATTTGTATCTTTCTTTGTTATCTAAATAAAATAGAATGGAGAATATTCCAAAATAAATAATATACCCAATAATTATTGTAATTGTTGTATTAAGATAATTCTCTTGATCTCCAAGTAATTGCGCTGCAACTGCAGATAATGATGCTGAGATTACAAAACAAATGAGAAAATTTCTGTTAATTTGTAATAATTGTGGATTTATTTTCATGGTGTATCTTTGGCAACTGTTATTTTGAATCATATCATAAATCAAACTATGAAAAAGAGATGTCTTTGGGCAAAAGATGAACCTAATACGACATACCATGATGAGGAATGGGGAACACCTCTACATGATGATCAAAAATTATTTGAATTTTTGATATTAGAGGGTGCACAGGCTGGCCTTTCTTGGACTACTATCCTGAATCGTAGGGATGGATATAGGAAGGCATTTTCTAATTTTGATGCTAAAAAAGTCTCAAAATATACTCAAAAGCATGTTGAAAAACTACTCCAAAATGAATCCATAATCCGAAATAAACTAAAAATTAATTCTGCGATAAATAATGCAAAATTGTTCTTAAAAGTCCAGAATGAATTTGGAACTTTTGATAAATATCTTTGGGATTTTGTGAATCACAAACCAATAAAAAATAAATTCAAAAAATTCTCTGATTTGCCTGCAACTAGTGAGATTTCAGAAAAATTAAGTAAAGATCTTAAAAAACGTGGATTTAATTTTGTAGGTCCAACAATTTGTTATGCGTTGATGCAATCTGTTGGTATGGTAAATGATCATACGTCTGATTGTTTTTTGTATAAAAAATAATTTTTAAGGAAGTTTGTTTTGATTTTGGTATGGCTGACGGGAAATTTGCAACATCTGTATCATGCATGGATGGGAGAATTCAAATTCCTATAAATAAATGGATTAAAGAAAACTATTCGGCAGATTTTATTGATACCATAACTGAACCTGGAGTTGATAAAAACATCGTTGATGTTATTGAATCAATCAAAAGTAAAGTTGGGATTTCAATAAATGCACACAAATCTGAACTAGTTGTTGTATCCGGTCACTATGACTGTGCTGCAAATCCTGTGTCTGATGAAGAACACATTACACAAATCAAAAATGCGGTTAAAGTTATTTCTTCATGGAATTTGAATGCCAAAGTAATTGGCATTTGGGTTGATGGTTCTTGGACTATTAACACTGTTTAAAATAATGAATGAAAAACTTTCTAGATTTTCAAAGACTGCTGGTCCTGGAGTCTTGTTTGCATGTACGGCCATTGGTGTTTCTCACCTAGTACAGTCTACTAGGGCTGGGGCTGATTTTGGTTTAATGATTTTGGGATTTGTTATTTTAGTAATTTTGTTAAAGTATCCTTTCTTTGAGTTTAGTTCTAGATATGCTAATTCTACTCAAACAAGTATCATTGATGGGTACAAGAAACTTGGTAGACCTGCATTGTGGTTGTATTTTATACTGACAATTGCATCCATGTTTTTTGTAACAGGTGCTGTAGGGTTTGTTACTGCAGGATTTTTTGAAAATCTTTTTGGAATTGATTATCTTGGTGAATGGACTGTAGTGATATTGTTTGTAATCTGTGTATCTATTTTGGCTATTGGAAAATACAATGTGTTGGATAGTATGATTAAGATAATCGCAATCGTTTTGCTTGTTACTACAGTTTCTGCATTTTTGTTTGCAATGTATAATGGGCCTGTTGAACAAGTGTCTGGATTTCAGCCAAAAGATTTGTGGGAAATATCTGGAATCTTTTTCTTGTTAGCTTTAATGGGTTGGATGCCAACAGCTGTCGATCTATCGAGCTGGAATAGCTTGTGGACTGTGGAGAGAATGAAACAAACTAACTATAGACCTTCACTTAAAGAAACTCTTTTTGAATTTCGTTTAGCTTATTTGATTACTGGTATACTTGCAATAATGTTTGTTGCATTAGGTGCGTTTATTTTTTATGGCTCTGGAGAAGAACTCCCGAACAATAATTCCCTTTTTGCACACAAAATTGTTACACTGTATACTGAAACAATTGGTGATTGGAGTTACATCATAATTGCAGCTTCTGCATTCACTGTAATGTTTGGAACAATACTTGCAGTATTTGATGGATATTCTCGTTCCTTGCAAAAAACCGTAGAATTGATTTTTACTAAAAAAGAAGACAAAATACGCACAAAATTCAGAACTTTTTACGTAATTTTTCTAATTATTCTATCTAGTGGGGCGTTTGTAATTATTTCCCAATTTCAAGATAACTTGAAAGATCTAGTTGATTTTGCAACTGTTTTGTCCTTTGTAATTGCACCTATCATTGCAATTTTCAATTTTAGATTAGTAACTGGTAAATTTTTAGATAAAGAGCATCAACCTTCCCTTTTATTGAAATTATTGAGTTTTGCAGGAATAATATTTTTGTCCGGATTTGCAATCTACTTTTTAATTACCAAATTTTATTTAGCATAAAATTATTTCATTTCTGTGATGAAAAAGATTTTTCTTGTTTTAATTCCGTTTATTCTATCTATTGGACTTGTTTTCCCTTTTAGTTATGCAGTGGATTATGATTTAGAATGCCCTGAAAATAAAGTCGTTATTGTTAGAACTACTAATCCTAATCCTATTTGTGTTTATGATAGTACTGCACAACGTTGGGTTGAAATGGGTATGGCTGAATTTGTTACTTCACCTTCTATTGATGATATTGTTAAAGAAAAAATTATTGATGACATGCCTAAAGAAATCCTTGTAGGTGACATACCTGTTGATAGTGCTACTCTTCCAGATGTGTTGGGTTCTTTTGCTGAAGCAATTTCTGATTTCCATTATGATAATATCCCTGATGATCTTTCACGTGCTCAATCTTACCTTGTTACATTTTCTAATGGAGATTTTACAGAACCATTGATTATTCAAACATTTTCAAAGGTTGATCCTGGAGATGGCTCTCACATTCTCACATCTTTTCAGAAATCTGGATTTGATACTTATTTTTCTCTAGCGTCTACTCCTAGTGCGGACAAAATTGAATTTTACAACCTTGTAGCAAAATCCATCAATCCTGGGAAATCTCCTGAACTATTTGATGTAACTGTGGATGTTTTAGCTGGTGATGATTCTGTAATAGTTTCCACAAATTACTCCAAATGTGATGTTACTGGATATCTTCCTTACACTCAGGATTTTCTTTTATTCTATCAGTTTTCTGATATGCTTGGAAGTGAAATTCGAGATAAAACAACCATCTATTGTAATGGTGTAGACTTGGAGGTTTACAATGAAAAAAATGAAAAAATCATTTCTAATGAATTACTACCTTACATTCCATCTTCAGATGACAGTATTCAGGGATACATAGTTCATTTCAGTGGGCCTAATTTTGAAGGATTAAACACTGTAGACACTTTTTCTGATTTTTCTCCATCAATTAATTTCATTGAATCCCCTTATGACATTATTACAATTCCTGGTAATCCGTTAGACTCTACACCTCAATTCTTTTTAGAATCTCTTCCAAGTGCTGACAAATTAGAATTGTACAAGTATTATGCAATGTATGTAAATCCAGGTACGCCGCCTGATCCTGTTGATGTGAGTATTGATTTGATTACAGGTAATGGAATCGTCTTACAGCGATGGAATTACAATGATTGTTCTTTTTATGATTACACTTCATTTCTTGAAGACAGCTTTCTGAAATTCTCTTATGCTGAAAAACCTGGACCTGAAATCAGGGATAAAAGTGAATTTACTTGTGCAGGATATAATTTAGAAATTTCTGGGGATGATCCAATTCCAAAATTCCCTATACGAGATGTTAAAAACAATGAACAAAAATTTGATATTTCTCCAACTGTTCCAAAAATAGGTGATAGGGCTGACTCTTTTAGAATTTCTGTCTATGATGGAGAGTTTGTACAAACTCACTCTTCTGAAAATTTGCAAAAATATGAATCCCTTAGAAAAGATCGTGGCCCCTTAACTCCCTTAAATCATGCAAAACAGTTTGATTATGGATTCACAATTGAATCATTGCCTGAAAAAGACAAAGCAGCATTTTACGAATTTATCTCCAGATATGTTAATCCTGGAAAATCGCCAGAACCTTTTGATGTTTCACTTGATATGCTAACTGGAACAGGGGATATTCTATATGAAAATCAATATACAAATTGTGGTGCAATTGATTTCTTGTGGTATTTACAGCAGGGTGCATGGGTTTTCCAATTTTCTGAAGCAGAAGATGGTGAAATTCGTGAAAAATACATCTTTTATTGTGAAGGGTATGGAATTAATTTCCATGAATAATGTAGAGAAACTATTTTAAGAATAATTTTCAAACAATACTATGAAATTATCTCCTAAAATGAAAAAAGCTCTAAATGATCAAGTGACTCTTGAAGCCTCTGCAACAAACAGCTATCTTGCAATGGCATCGTGGTGTGAAGTTACAGGATATCAGGGAGCTGCAAATTACTTTTACGCTCAGTCTGATGAAGAGCGAACTCACATGCTAAAAATAGTTCGTTATCTTAATTCACTTGGAACCATTGCAACAATCCCTGCAACAAAATCTCCATCCGGTTCTTACAAATCACTTGAAGTGTTAATCAACACTGCACTCAAAAATGAACAATCCGTAACTAAAGCAATTCATAACATGGTGGAGATTGCCCAAAAAGAAAAAGATCATTCAACATACGTTTTCTTGGAATGGTTTGTAAATGAACAAGTACAAGAAGAAACAAAGTTTGAAACAATTTTACAAAAGTTTGATCTACTTGGCAGAGATAAATTGGGGATAAATGAGATTGACAAGTTTCTTGCTACAGAGGCTACTGCACCTGCAGATCCTGTAGCATAGATTTTCTAAAATAATTAATACCTCGTTATTTGCAGGCATATCATGACAGTTGTTGTGACTAGAAAACCTGGTGGAATCACACAATTATTCAATACTGAAACTGGTAGAGTCACCTACAAGTGTAGAGCAGAATCAGCATTCATGTCAATTGAAGCATTTGGAGGAATTGTAAAATTTAATCAAAAAAATGCTATAGCTACTGTCACTGGACACATCACTGAACTTGAATCATGTGATGTCTTAAAGAAAGGTCACTCTGAATACAAAGAAGCATTGACTAGTATTGTTACAGCACATAAAGAATTTGCAAAAAGTGCTTCTGATTCATATCAAAAAGAAATTCAGGAACTAGAAAATAAATTATCTGCTCTTTAACTTTAACCGTAAATCATACAATGTTCGCATTCACAAACTTCTTGTTCTTTTGATTTCTTTAGGCATTTTTTATGTTGACCTGCTTGGCATTGCACACAAATTTCTTCAATGTTCTCAACACTTGTGTATTTTTTAGACTGATCAAACCCAAATCCGCCATCTTTTGGTCCTACCATGTTTTTACTAAATTGAGACTCTATTTCTACTTCACTAATTGATTGCTGATTTTATTGCTTTTTGTAAATCTATTTTGTGGGTCTCAATTATTCCTCGTATTTCAAAAGTATCTACGTATCCTCCAGCTGATGCTCTGGTTGCTTTGAGGAGATAATGTAAAGATCCTTCTTCAATTTTCCCTACATAGTATCCATAGAGAAAATCTGCTTCATCTTTACATTTCCAAATTTGTTTGATTGCTGGGAATGTCTGCTTAATTTCAGTGGGGATTTCTAGAATTCTTCTTTGAATGTATTGGTCTAATGATTTTCTAATTGTTGAATCTTGGAACAATTCAAAATCTCATTGATGTCATTACATTTTAGTCCTTTTTCTTTTCATCTTTAACCTCGTCTGGCTTATCCCACATGTGCATTGTACCTCTAACCATGAAAGATCCTACAATTATGGCAACTAACCCTGTAACTATGAATAAAAATAATTTTCCAATATCTTTGATGCTTGCCACATAGTATTCACTTAATCTATCTAATTATAATTGTCTGAGATGGGTAATTAGATTCAATAATGAGTCTGAAAAATTCCTCTCAAATGTCTAAAATTAAACAGATTGCAGCCTGGGTTGCAATTATTGGTGGCGGAATAGGATTTTTCTTCTTCTCAATTGAGATGGCCGAATTTATGCGATAGTGTGAAAACTAAATACATTCAATTTTAAAATATTATTTGTGATAACTACAGAAATTAAGAATTTTTTAAATTTACAAAAACTTGGATATGTTGCAACTGTCTCCTCTGATGGGAAACCAAACATCTCTCCAAAAGGTACTATTATTGGATGGTCTTCAGATACACTTGCTTTTGCAGATATCCGTTCACCTGACACCATGAAAAATTTAATTGATAATCCTAATGTGGAAATCAATGTAATTGATCCTCTTCTTCGCAAAGGATACTTGTTTCAGGGAACAGCTAGAATTTTACAAGATGGTGCTTTGTATCAAGAAATTCTAAATCATTATAGACAAAATGGAATTAAAAGCCCAATTAACTCCATCATCTTAGTCGATATTTCATGCGTATCTGATGTAATTTCTCCTTTGTATGATCTTGGGATTTCTGAAGGCGAAATAAAATCAAAATGGCAAAAGCATTTTTCAACTCTATGATTTATCAAGTGATTTTGTAGTTTTTTTAAGACTCTCTAAATCTTTTTTTGTTTTTTCATGTTCTATTCTTTCTTTTTCTAATAATGATTGAACTGTTTCTAGTTCTTTCAGTGTATTGTTGAGTTTTGATTTTAATGAGCCCACTACTGCACTTGCAGCCTCGATAATTCCTGCAGAACTTTTCTGACTTTCATTATTTACGCCGATGAACTCTTTTTCAGATGTTGTGAGAACGCTAGTGTCCTCAAAAGTATCTTTTTTATCTAATTCATTTTTTGCATTATATAATCTGGAATTTGCTTCTTCTAATTCTTTTCCAACTTCTACTTGTTGTTTTTTAATATTGTGTAATACTGCTTGTTCTTTTTCAAGTTGTTCTTTAATTTCATCATGTTTTTTTGTAAATTCACTCAACTCTTCTTTTATTTTTGAATGATCTCCTTCTGTCTTGTTGAATTTTTCTACTGATTTTGAATCTTTAATTGACTCTGATTTTTTGGCTTTCTCTCGTGTTTCTCTATATTCTCGTTGAATGATATCTAATTCCATCTTTTTTTGATTAAGTTCTTTTTTTACTAGCATCAAGCTGCCAACTGTTGAATCATATTCTTCTTTGACTGTGGTAATTCTTTGAGTGATTTCATCTAGTTCTGTTTGTTTTTCTCTGAACTCTTTTTGTAATTTTTCAACTTCTTCTTCTAGTTCTGTTTTTAGGGTTACCTCTGCATTGTTATCTGGTATGTCTTCTGCTTTCTTTTTACCAAAAAATCCCATATCTGTACCTGCCTTTCTCCAAAAGATGAACCTTTCTTATCCTTGTTTTACTCGCCATCTGAAAAATTTCAGATAGAATCCAATACTCCCAATTGCAATACCTGCAATCCAGGCAATGGGGCCTAATCCCATCTCATTGGTGCTCTCTTGAGGGGCGAGGAACAACAATAATGCTCCAAGTATGATTAATGCAAATCCTCCACTGTTCTTTGATTTGTTATGTTCTCCGTGAACCATGATTAAACATACTCTGAAAGTGTTTTTGCTACTTGCTTTCGTCCAATGTCTGAGATGAATGGGCCGATTTTTGGTCCTCTTGAGGTTCCAAGTATGATTTGATATAATATTTTAAAGAAATCTTTTGGTTGAACATCATTTCCTTTTGCAATTTGATATATTGTATTTTGAATATCTTCTAGTTCTTCATCCCCATTTAATGCCTCTACGAGTAATCTTAATGCTTTTTTTGCAGTGTCATCTAAATCAATTTGAATTTTTTCTTGTTCATCAAATTCATTTGAATAGTTCCCTGCAAGTTCGATGAGTTTTTCTATTTCTGGCTCTGGGTTTTTTATTACTCCATAATCTAATAATTTTTTCATTACTCGTTCACTTCTATTTTCTTTGAAAATTTTTGCTAGTTCAATTAATAATCTATAGTTTACATGTGTGCTTGATTGTTTTGGGGGGTTTAGGAGATTTACATATTCATACAATCCTTTATTTTTTACTAACTTTGCTTGGTTGTCTACTTTAATTCGTCCAAAGTAGATATCTTCTAATTCATTATATTCACTCATCAATCCTGGAATATCATCAAACCCTAGTTCTCTTGCACCTGTAATTCTTTTGTAAAGTAACAATAAGATTGATTTTGGACTGCCAAACTCTAACCATTTTTGAGCAGTAATTACATTTCCTAAAGATTTCGAAATCTTTTTTCCACCTTTATCTAAAAACATTTCATACTTTACATGGTGTGGATGTGGAAATTTTAAAATTTCATCTGAAACCCAATCATTTACTTTAACTGAATCCATGATATCTTTCCCATATGCTTCAAATCTAATGTCAAATGCTGTCCATCTTGCTGCAAATTCTACTTTCCATGCTAATTTTCCAAGGTCTTTGCCGATATCTGCCTCGCCTACATGGCCACATCCTTTGACCATTTTGGAACCAATTTCTGTATCGTGACAAGTATACTTTACTTTCTTTTCATCTGCAATGTATTCAGAAGCTTCTGCTGTATAGAGACGATTACAGTTGGCACAAACTGGAAAATATGGTAAATATTTTTGATATTTTTCTTGTCCTACTAATTCTGAAATCTTGTCTCCAATTTTTGCACTGTTTTGTAGAATTGTGTGAATTTGATCTTTTAGTAATCCTTGTTTGTAAGTGTCAACTGCTCTTCTAAATTCATATTTTATTCCCACCTTGTCTAATCCATCTAATAAAATGCTGCTCATGTGCATTCCGTAAGAGTCATGACATCCATAAGGATCTGGAATTAACGATACTGGTTTTGCAATATGTTCTTCTAAACCAAATTCTTGCATTCCTTCAGGAATTTTTCTTAATCCATCAAGATCATCTGAATATGCAATTAGTTCTGATTTGTATCCTAAATTTTCTAATGCAAGTTTAACTCCATAAGCTCTTACTGCATCTCCTAAACTACCCATATGCGGAATTCCAGAAGCTCCTAATCCACTTTCAACTCTGAGTAGATCTGTATTCCTTCCTAGTGCTTTTTCTCGTTCAAGTAGTTCTGAAGCTAATTTATCAATCCAAGTTCCTTTTCCGATAATTTTCTGTTCTACCATGTTATTCCTCTAATCCAATGTCTTGGACATGTATGGCCCATATAACGAATACCCTAATTTTTGATAATATTCTCTTGTACCTACTGCACTAATCACTAGAAGTTTTTTGGAATCAAACTCTTCTTTAGATATTTTTTCAGCTTCTTTCATCAAATTTTTCCCTAATCCTGCATGTTGAATTTCATTTTCTTCTTTTTCTCCTAGTTTCAGTGATTTTCCATATACGTGGATTTCTCTCACTATGCATGTGTCTTGATTAATTTCATCTCTATGTGCATCTAGACTTGGTTTTCTTAATCTCAAAAACCCGTAGATTGATTCATTCTTGTCTTCATATGACAAGAACACCTCTTTTCCGCCTGATGAATCATAATTAATTCTGTTTAATTTTACATCGCCTCCATCTGTTTTGTTGTTGGATAGGCCTGCTTCTCTACACCTAATGCATTTGCAAGAAATTCCTTGTTTTGCAAGATTTTGATGCACGATTTGTCTCAAATTTCCTGATTTTGGGCCTGCGATAATATCTTTTGAAGCAATTTCTCTTTGAACTCTCATAATTCTTACCCATTTTGGAACATTTCTTTTGGCTTCTGTTAGAACTTTGATCATGTCTTCATCAGAGTATGGTGTGTATTTTCCTTGCTTGTATTCTTCGTATAATGGTGTATTTTCAATAACTAGTGATGGATAAATTTTCAACATGTCTGGACGTAATTGTGGGTCTGAAAATAATTTCTTAAAATCTGCAATGTCTTCTTCTGGTTTCATTGTAGGTAGTCCTGGCATCATATGTGCTACTAGTTTGTAACCTGCATCTTTTGAAATTTGAAACGATTCTACTACATCATTGTAATCGTGACCTCTGTTTACTATTTTGTACACTCGTTCTTGTAGTGATTGAACTCCAATCTCGACTCTTGTAATCCCGTAACTTAACATCAAATCCACATGTTTTTGTTTACAATAATCTGGTTTTGTTTCAATTGTAAATCCCACATTTCTTATTGATGCATGCTCATTGTTTGATTTTGCTTGCTCTAAATCTTTTGAATCTGTTCCATTTAATGCATCATAACATGATTTGATGAAATCTTTTTGATAATCTTTTGGCATGAATAGGAATGTTCCGCCGACAATTACTATTTCCATCTTAGATGGGTCATGTCCAAATGCAATTAATTTTTCAATTTTTGATTTGATTTGTAATTTAGGATCAAATTCGTTTGCAATTGCATTTAGCGATGATGGTTCTTTCCCTGTATAGCTATTAGGAGAATTAAATTCAATTCCTCCTGGACAATACGTGCATCTTCCGTGTGGACATGCATATGGTTTTGGCATTAATGCAACCACTGATACTCCTGATGCTGTTTTAGCTGGTTTTCTAATCAATACTTTTTTTAGTTTATCAAAATCTGAGTCCTTCACCATCGATAATATTTCATAATTTTTTGGAATTCTTTCTAGTGCGTATTTTGTACAAATTTTTATAATTTCTGCTTTTACTTGCTTTTTGGTTGGTTCTTGAATTATTAGTAGATTCTGAGTAATCTCACCACATGCTTTGGATATGGCTGGGTCAAGCTTATTCATGAATGTTCATTTTGATTTGGACATAAATTCGTTAAATAATTTGGTATGTCTGATATCTATTTACGCCTAGTTGTCTTTCTTTTAATCGTCTTTCTAGCTGGTTTTCTCTTTACTACACTCTTTCTAGCTGGTTTTCTCTTTACTACCTTTTTCTTTACTACACTCTTTCTAGCTGGTTTTCTCTTTACTACCTTTTTCTTTACTACACTCTTTCTAGCTGGTTTT
>Ga0209665_1000666_pt1 | contig 24468 bp, 32 predicted proteins | sample SaaInlV_200m_DNA_2_FD_184675 | JGI IMG/M metagenome (GOLD analysis project Ga0209665, IMG submission 184675) | Marine microbial communities from expanding oxygen minimum zones in the Saanich Inlet - Saanich Inlet SI074_LV_135m_DNA (SPAdes) (version 2) | ecosystem: Environmental > Aquatic >... | reverse complement strand
CTCTGATTATCCATGATATTTTGACTGGATCTAGTTTCTGCATGACTAGATGATTCTTGCTTCTGCTCCATACGTATCGTGATTTTAGTCTAGAAATGATGGGGTGAACTAATTTCAGGATAATAGAAAATATCTTTCCAAGAGAAAAAGATATTAGGTAAAAATATCGACGATAGATATGGAAAATCGTTCAATGCCAGTATGTTTTACTGAAAAGCAATTCAAAATGATCGAAGAATTTGCCAAGAGGAATGGTATGCTTAATGCAAGCCAAGCTCTTGAAAAAATCTTAAGTGAATAAACATTTTTTGTTATTTTTATTTTGTTTACATTTATAGAATATATCATATTATGAGGATCAATGGGTCTATTTAGCAAAAAACCGTCATTTTGTAGTGTTTGTAACAAGGAACTTACTCACAAACATAAACCAAAAAGAGAATGGAATGTCAAGGGGCCCCTATGTGGAGATTGTCATTTTGACAAATCAAAAGAATACTATGAAGGGAAAGTAAGACAGCCATGCGTCATATGTGGAATGACACAGAAAATTACAGATTTGTGGGAACCCAGATGGCAGTGGGATATGGAAGGTTTGTTATGCAAAAAATGCTTTGAACAAAAAGAAGAAGATCATGGAAAGAAAAAGAATTTTTGTTCTCTATGCGGAGGTAAAATTGGACTCATCAGATACAATCCAAAAGGTAACTGGAAGATAGAGGGTCAGCTTTGTAGAATGTGCTGGGATGAAAAGAAAGCAGAGTTTGGATAAAAGTGGGATTTTTTAAAAAAATTAAATGTAAAGTTTGTGATAAGAAATTTTCAAAAGAAGAAGAAGTGATGAATCATAAACAAATCGTCCATGGGAAAGATTTGAAATATGACTGTAAAGAATGCAAAAAGTATTTTTCAAACATGGAAGATATGAGAACCCATTTACAAAGAGAGCACAGTTACAAAAAAGACAGATAATTAAATTGCTTTTACTGTTTTAACTACTGGAGGTCTATCTTTTGTGAATACTCTGAAACCACAAATACATTTGATTTCAGGCAATCTAGATAATTCAGAATTTAAAACACTGGTACCACATCTTAAACAAGAATAACTTACATCAAAAGTTTCAACAGGTGTTTCTTCTACCTCTTCTTCTTCTACTTGTTCTACTTCTTCAACCATGTTAATCATCAAAATTTCTATAATTTAAGGATACCAGATTATGTTAGAGACAATTCAATATAGACATCATCAGGAATTTTTAGTCTCATTAGTTGTCTAATTGCTTTATCGTCAGCGTTGATATTGATAATTCGTCTATGCATTTTCATTTCCCATTTTTCATAAGTTTCAGTTCCACTGCCACATGGTGATTTTCTTGTTGCAACATGTAATCTTTTTACAGGGAGTGGAGTTGGACCTTTAACTTTAACACCGGTTTTTTTACCAATGCCCATAATCTCACCACATACACCATCTAATTTAGGTAGACTGGTAGAAGTGAGTTTAACACGGGCGGTTTGTGTCATAAAATTCGCCTACGGTGTGTACTTCTCAGTAATTTCCTTGACAATTCCTGCTGCGATAGTTGCACCCATATCTCTAAGTGCGAATCTACCCATTTCAGGGAATTCTTGGAATGTTTCAATACAGGTTGGTCTCACCGGTCTGATTTTTACAATTGCAGAATCTCCAACTTTAAGGAACTTTGGATTTTCTTCTTCAACTGCACCAGTTGCTGGGTTAATCTTTTGGAGGAACTCAGTAACAGTTGCTGCAACTTGTGTAGTGTGTGCGTGCATTACTGGTGTGTAACCAGGAGCAATTGCTGTTGGGTGATGAATAACAATAATTTGGGCTTTGAATTCTTTTGCAACATTTGGTGGTGCATCAGGAGTACCAAGAACATCTCCTCTCTTGATATCTTTCTTCTCAACACCTCTAAGGTTGAAACCAATGTTGTCACCTGCTTCTGCAGATGGCATTTCAGTGTGGTGTGTTTCAATAGATTTGATTTCACCAGGAGCGCCTGAAGGCATTACAACAATTTTGTCTCCTGCTTTCATAATTCCTGTTTCAACTCTACCTACTGGTACAGTTCCTACACCTGTGATAGTGTAAACATCTTGAATTGGAACACGTAGTGGTTTACCGACTGGTTTTTCAGTAACAGTAAAGTCATCAAATGCTTCTAACAAAGTCTTACCTTTGTACCAAGCCATGTTCTCTGATTTCTTGACTAAGTTATCTCCCTTCCATCCAGAAACTGGAATGACAGGTACGTTTTCTAGTTTGTAACCAACAGATTTTGCTAAGCCTTCACCTTTTGCTTTGGCTGCATTGTATGCATCTTCTTTGTATTCGACTGCATCCATTTTGTTGATTGCAATAATTAGTTGGCTTACACCGAGTGTTTTTAGCAAGAATGCGTGTTCTCTTGCTTGTCCACCTGCAGCAATTGCAGTATCGGTTTCACCTTCTTTTGCTGAAAGTACTAGAATGGCGGCATCTGCTTCAGAAGCACCAGTAATCATATTTTTAATAAAGTCCCTGTGACCAGGAGCGTCAATCAAAGTAAAGAAGTACTTTGGAGACTCAAACTTTTGGAAAGCTAGATCGATTGTAATACCTCTCTCTCTTTCGTCTTTAATATTATCCATAACCCATGCATACTTGAAAGTATCACCTTTTCCGGTCTTTTCGGATTCGGCTCCGTGAGCTGCAATAGTTCTTTCATCTACAACTCCGAGATCCATCAAAAAATGACCCATAGTAGTTGATTTTCCATTATCGATATGTCCTGTAACAATCAGGTTCAAGTGGGGTTTGTCTGCCATATGAAAAACCTCACTGAAGGCATTTATTAGCGTTATGAATTTTTGAAGAAAAATTAAAGAAACTTCAATTAATTACAGATCAGATGACTTTGCTAAAAGCACATAAATCAAAGAGATAAAAATTACTTTTATGAAAATTACAGTTTCAGTTATCAAAGCAGATGTCGGCGGAATCGGCGGACATACAAAACCTAGTGACGGCCTAATCAAAGCAATTAGAGACACCGTTGAAAATTCAGGAGATTTACTTATTGATCATTACATAGGATATTGTGGAGACGATACTCACATCGTCATGACTCACAAACATGGTGTCGATAATGAAAAAATCCACAAATTAGCATGGGATGCATTCATGGCAGGTACCCAAGTGGCAAAAAATGAAGGATTGTATGGAGCAGGTCAAGATTTGCTAAAAGATTCTTTTTCAGGAAATGTAAAAGGAATGGGTCCAGGAGTTGCAGAATTAGAATTCGAAGAAAGACCTAACGAAGCATTTACTGTTTTTGCAGCAGATAAAACAGAACCAGGTGCATTCAACTATCCAATCTACAGAATGTTTGTAGATACATTAAGTAACACAGCATTGATTGTAAACAAAAGCCTAGCATCAGGTGTTGTAATGAACATCATGGATGTAGAGAAAGCACAAATTGCATCATTGCGTTTATGGGAAGATAAACCAACCATTGAAGCTGCATTAATGTATCCAGGAAGATATGTTGTAGATTCAGTATACACCAAAGAAGGAGAACCAATTCTCGATGCATCTACTGATAGATTACACAACATTGCAGGAACATATGTTGGAAAAGATGATCCAATCATGTTAGTAAGAACTCAAAAGAATTTTCCAGCAACAGAAGAAGTGGGAAGTATGTTCAACAATCCACACTATGTTGCAGGTAACACAAGAGGTAGTCACAACATGCCATTAATGCCAGTGAAACTAAACTCGGCAGCATCAATCAACTTTTGTATTCCAATTGTTGAATCACTAGTATTCAGTATGCACAATGGTAAATTAGTAGGACCATTTGATGGGTTCTCAACACCGGATTGGGATTACATTAGAGAAATTGCAACAAAGAAAGCAATAGCAATTAGAAGTCAAGGGTTCATTCATCCCGCAACATTAGTACCATCAGAATTAGAATATGCTGAAGGCTACAAAGCAAGAATGAGTATTCTTGAAACCAAGATGAAGCCAATGGAAAAAACATCATCAGGTGAAAAGAAAGAAAATTACGAAGATCCAGATTAGTAATTTCAGATCTTGCAAATCATAGGAAATAGTTAAATCAAAAAAGATAGTACCTGTATCAGGTCATGAATGCTTTTCAAAAGGTGTTTGATTGGAAAACGTATATTTTCACAGCATTAGCAGTCATATCTTTTTCAAGTTTTGTAGCAGTGTTATTTGGACAAACTATTCCAGGAATCATTTTAGCATTTTTCAAAATTGCTGGAGAATACGTAGTATTAGGATCAGTGTTTATTTTTGCACTCGCGTGGCTCCTTAAAGCAAAACCCAACAATCGTCCAAAAGAATACGCCGTAGTACCATTTGATGTGTATGGTAAAAAAAGTAAGATTGATGGAATACGAACAAATTTCAAAACACATGATGTTGCATGGAGTTTTATGAAACAATACAAAGAATCATATCCATTTTACAACTTTGCACTAGTCTCAGATCTTACAAAGTCAGATAAACCAACAATTTTCAGATACATCTAATTCAGACTTTTATTCAAGATTACATAGAGAAGTGAAATGGAGTTTTCAATTTTAGCTGAATCTTTTAACAAAATGGAATCCACTAGAAAAAGATTAGAATTAACACAATTTTTAGTTGAATTATTTGAAAAAACGCCTCACGATGTAATTTCAAAAATAGTATATCTCATTCAAGGGAAATTAAGGCCAGACTTTGAAGGAATCGAGTTAGGGGTTTCAGAAAAATTAGTGTTGAGAGCTGCAAAAAAATCATTAGGGATAAATGAAAATGACATAATTACCACATTAAATAAAATAGGCGATCTTGGAACTGCAATCTCAAACACATTAGAGAAAAAAACACAGACAGGATTATTTGATTTCGGGATTGATTCAGACACATATGATGAAGCAATATTTGACACCAAAGCCAACACAGTAGAAAGAATTTACGAAGTATTATGGTCAATTTCTCAATTAGAAGGTGCAGGTAAAAACATTCAAGATAAAAAAATCAATTTTATTTCTAGCCTATGGAATAAATCAAAACCAACTGAAGTAAAATTTGTAACAAAGTTACTACTTGGAACCCTACGACTAGGAGTTGCAGAAAATACAGTAATGGATGCATTAGCAATAGCATATTCAGGTAGTAAAGAAAATAGGAAAAAATTACAACATGCATACAACGTTACTAGTGATTTAGGTAATGTTGCAGAGACCATTGCAACTAAAGGCATAGAAGGAATTGAAAAATTTGAAATCATATTATTTAATCCAATCAGACCAATGTTAGCAGACAGAGTCAAAAGTGAAGCAGAAGCTATTGAGAAAATGGGAAATGAATTTGCAGCTGAATACAAACTGGATGGTGAAAGAGTTCAACTTCACATCGAAGGAGAAAAAGTTGTATTATTTTCTAGAAGTTTAGAAAGAATTGAGAGTTATTATCCAGACATTATAGAGAAAATCCCTAAAAACATTCAAGCAGATAATATAATTTTAGAAGCTGAAGCAGTGGCAATAAATGAAAACACAGGCGAATTTTTACCGTTTCAAGAATTAATGCATAGAAGGAGGAAATACAAAATAGAAAAAGCAGTTACAGAATATCCAATTAGTGTAAACTTTTTTGATGTGCTATATTGCAATGGAAAAAACTGCACAGAGTTAAGTTACAAAGAGAGAAGAGAAATATTAGAAAAACATGTCAAAGAAGATGAATTTGCAAAATACATTCCAATGAACATAGTGAAGAATGAAAATGAAATAGAAGATTTTATGGAAAATAGTATCAATGCAGGTAGTGAGGGTTTGATGCTCAAAATATTAGATAAACCATATCAAGCAGGGTCTAGAGGAAGTCACTGGTTAAAACTAAAAAGAGAATATAGAAACGAGTTAGGAGACAGTTTAGATCTTGTTGTGATAGGAGGATATTTTGGAAAAGGAAGAAGGACTGGAAATTATGGAACATTACTTTTAGCAACATATGATGAAGATGAAGATGCATTTCCTAGCATTTGTAAAGTAGGCACCGGGTTTACAGATGAATCGTTAGATCAACTTTATCAAATTTTGAATCCCAAAGTTTCAATTAAAAAAAATCCACGTATCATTAGTGAAATGGAAGCGGATGTATGGTTTGAACCTGAATTAGTAATCGAAATAGTTGCATCTGAAATTACTCTCAGTCCAATTCACAAAGCAGCAATGAATGCAATTAGAAAAGATACAGGATTAGCTTTGAGATTTCCAAAATTTACTGGAAAAATAAGAGTTGAAAAAGCTGTTGAGGATGCATCAACAAATGAAGAAGTCATCACATTATACAAAGGACAGAAAAAAATTGCTCATGATAAAAATTTGATGTAATTTGCGCTCAAAAAAGTTCTAAAATCATAGAGGATTTAAATTACCTCGAGGTTTTTTCACTTATGTTATGTATAGTGGAGAGCTTGAAGTTCAAGCAAAAAGAAAGGCTATAGCAGTTTTACAAGACGAAATCAACAGAATTCTAAATGCATCTAGAGAACTCGCAACACTTCCTGAGCTAATGATGAAAAAAGACAAAGCAGGAATAAAAAACACATTAGAACAAATTTCAACAATCGAAGAAGAAGTTGAAAACTTGAGAAGAAAAATTACACGTGAAGTTGCTGATGTCGGAGGTTTAATCATGAATAGAGAAAATCTTTTGAATACAGCATATACAATGGATGAAATTGCAGGTTACATTACAGGCATTTCATTCAAACTATCAAATGTAAAAATTACAACTCTAAAAAGTGCAAAACTAGATACAGACATCACAAAACTGATTGAATTAGTTGTAGACGAAGTTTACAAACTAAATGAAATCATTCGTAGTCTCAACACAAACACTGCAAACGCTATTGAATTGGCACAAGAAACACAAACAATTGAAAGAGAAATTGATATAAAATACAGACAAGCAACAATGAAACTCCTAGCATCATCAATCACCGATACAAAAGAAATATTGTTGATTAAAGATGTTATAGAAGGAATTGAAGAAATGTCAGATAAATGTCAAAGAGTTTCAGATTCTTTCATATTGTTAGCACTGAGCCTATAATCAAACAAAATCCTTACACTTTTACTTTATTTTTAATTTAGAACAACCACGCATTTTACTAAAGAATTCATATACAGACAGAGGTCTACAAGGTTATGAAAAGTGAACTAATTGAAAATAGGATTATAGTGTGGAATATAGAAGATTCAAAAAAACTTTTCAGTCAAGGGTATTATGGAAAACCTATCGGCATACCAAAACCAAAAATTGAAGAAATAGATGCACCGCTAATTTTAGATTTGATTGAAGGATTATACCTATTAGAAAATAAAAAAATAACAATAGCAAAATCTAAACAAAAAATCACGCCAGAACAATTAATTGAAATTTGTAAGAAAGAAGTTTTTGAATTTGATAAAAAATATCTAGTATACAAGAATTTTAGAGATAAAGGATACATTATCAATCCCGGAATTAAGTTTGGATGTGACTTTGCAGTGTATGAAAAAGGTCCAGGTATTGATCATGCACCATTTTTAATTCAAGTGTATACCAGAAGTGAATCAATTTCATCAACAGGGATTGTTCTAGCAGGAAGGCTAGCAACTTCAGTTAGAAAACAATTCATTTTAGCAATTCCAAAAGGCAAAGATAAAGTGGACTTTTTAGCATTAGATTGGTGGAAAGCTTAAACAGATTTTATGTGACCAGCTATCTTATCATAAATTTCAAAGAGTTCTTTTGTGATTCCAAAAGCAATATGATTATCCCATTTACCTCTAATTCTCACTGCTGCATCAGTAGGCTCTACATAGATTGTAGCATCTTTAACAGATTGTTTTGCTATCATTTCGTTTAACTCAATATCAGCATTTAATTTTGATGCCAAACTTCCTGAACCATTCCATTCTACTTTGACCACAGTTTTTGATGCAAAATGACCCTTTGTAGTTAGTTTAGTTTTTGCAACATAATTGGAAAAATTAGAACCTGTAGATTTTCTTACTATGAATTGAGCTTGAAATCTATCTAATGCGCCCCAAGGGAGTGGATTTGGATCTTGCATGATTATCCCTTTTGAATTATTTGTATTGCGTCAATGTTTGAATTCTTGACATCAATACACCCCTTGTTAGTTACCATTCTAGGTGTTTGAGCAAAATATCTACTATAGTAATCATCTTTTTCAATTTCGTCAGTTCCAATTTCTTTAGCTTCGGAATCTACACCGATCTCTTTTAGCATTCCAGAAAATTTTTCAGGCCATGATTGGTAGACAAATGTGTCTGACTCTGTATCATGCATTATTCACCATGAATCTTACCCACAAATAAAGATATCAAGAAAATATTGAGTGTGGGGATCAATCAAAATAAATATCACAAAAGTTCTGTCAGTTTATCTATGCTTAAATTCCAAAATAAAATTGCCCTAATTACAGGGAGTGGTACTGGAATAGGCAAAGCCATTGCTACAAAATTCATTGAAGAGGGAGCTAGCGTCATAATTCTTGGAAGAAGAAAAGAACCATTAGAACAAGCAGCAAAAGAACTGGAAGGAAAAATTCCTCAAGGCACCAATGCTTCAGTCAAAATTTTTTCAGGAATAGATGTTGCAGATGAAACAGCAATGAACAACATGTTTGACACACTAAAAAATGAAAATTCAACAATAGATTACATAGTTAACAATGCAGGGGTTTCAGGACCCGTCACATGTTTTGCAAATGCATCACTTGATGAATTTAAAAGTACAATTGGAATTCATCTAACTGGAACATTCTGGGGCTCAGTTCAAGCACTAAAAGTAATGAAAGAGGGAGGAAAAATAATTACAATTTCTACATTTTTCACAGAAGAAAAACCATTAGAACAAAGACCATACAGATTTAGAAGTCCATATACTGCAGCACAAGGGGCAAAAAATAGATTAGCAGAATTAATGTCATGGGAATTAACAGATAAAGGAATCATATCTATTGCAACAAATCCAGGGCCAGTTCATTCAGATAGAATTTACAAAACAGTGTATCCAAAAGCAGCTGCAGAATTTATGAGAGTCAGTGGATTTGAGGATTTAGTTCCAACTGAAGTAGATGAAGCAAATAAAGAATTACTATTACTTTTAGGTGAAGACGAAAATGTAATTAAAGATGGGATTGCAGCTGCTGCAACAAAACTTGCAAATGGAAAAGACATATCAAAACTTACAGAGACATTCACTAATTTATTAAACAAAATTCAAACTATTGCAGAAAAAGTTCAAAACAATACATCACACATGATTGCAAATAAAGAATTTCTATCACAAGGACAAGTTGCAGAGACAGTTCTCAATTTGTGTGATGATGAAATTGCAAAAATAATTAACGGTAAAGTGATTCCAGGAGACAGAGTATTTTATCCAGTTAAACCACATATTGGAACTTCGACACCAGGAGTTCATCAACCAGACTTTACAGGAAAAGCAGTTGTTTTCACAATTGATGCAACAGACAAGACAGATGCAGAAAGAGTAGAATTTTTGGCACAACATGTTGAGAAGAACGGAGGGAAAGTCGCTTGCTTCATATCACAATCAACATCAACTGAACTACAAGAATACATCAGTAGTAAATTCCACTCACATGTAGTAGACATAAAGAATCCAGAAGAAGTTGCAAAATGGCTAAACACTGCAAAAACCAACATCGGAGAAATTCTAGGTGTGATTCACATAACTGGAAAACTTCCAGACATACCAAAATTAACTGAAGTCTCAAGACCAGTCTGGGAAGCATTAACTGAAAAATTCATTTCCACTCCAGCAACTGTTGCACAAAGAGCACTAGAACAATTTGTTCCAGGCGGAAGCAAAGACCCACGACTTTACAAAGATGCCAAAGGTGCAATCATGATCATCGGTCCAGATTTACCAATTGGTAGAAAAGTTACAGGTACTCAAAGGGCACAAGTAGAAGTTTTTAGAGGAGCATTAAGACCATTTACAACTACTGTCAATCAAGAACTAAGTGATGTTCTAAAGTCAAAAATCAGAATGTTTACAATATTCCCAGGGACAGTAGCAGGTGCAGAGCCAAACAATCAAAAAATCGCAGACGCATTTAATTTCCTAGTGTCTGAAAATGCATCATCATCAGCAGAAATCGTCTTTTGTGTTGATGAATCAAGATAAGAATGAAAATATTTTCAGAGTTTAGAGTAAACGATACATTTCATTCCACATGTAGTATTTCAGATAAAGAACTAGGAGAATATCTAAAATTTTCCAGAGTAAAAAATGCATTTTTGGAAGATAAAAGAAAAGGAGAACAACAACTAGTTTCAGGGCGAGCTATCTTATCAAGAATGGAGGGGGAATTTACAAGACTGAATCAAATCTATGGGAATGATATAATTTTTCTAGGAACTAATGGAGATCCAGAATGGGGAAATAGAAACACCAGATTTCTCAAACCATTGTATACAGATCAAGTGTTAAAACTAAAATTCACAGTTTCAAAAATAGAAGACATTGATGAAGAGTTTGGGAAAATTTTTGTAGATTATGAAGGAAGGTCTCAGGATGATGAAATCATTGTAATATCAAAGAACAGCATCTACAGAATTAAAAAAGAACCGCATAGATAAAATATAAAATTAATCTTCTAATTCTTCATCATTTCTTCTTGCAGGTCTTATTGGGATATACATTATTGTCATGATAGTAATTTGTAATTTTTGTATATAATAGAGACGTAGGAATCACACTTTGTTTTAGAAAATAACAGGAGAGCCGACTAGTCTCTCCCGCCCTTAGGTCATAAGACCTAATGAACAATTTACATTACAAAATTTGTATAAAAGCACACTAGAACTATTGAGACTAGAATCCCAAAACATTTCCAGATAGAGAGTCAAAAAACAGTTTTGCAGCTGCAATTACAATTACTGCAGAAACAAGAATTTGTAAATAGCGTTCTTTGATGTCAATGGATAATCTTGCACCAACTAAACCACCAATAAAAGAACCAATTGAAAGTAATCCTGCTTGAATGAAATCAGGATGGCCAAGTAAACTATGAACTATCACTCCAGATAAAGATGCAAATAATAAAATCATTTGAGATGTAGGGGCAGCTTTTTTCATTGCCATCCCCATTCCCACAACCATTAATGGAACGAAGATTATCCCACCGCCAATACCAAAGAAGGAAGAAATTACTCCTGCAAAAAAACTTGCACCAATTGCAAAAACAATCACCTGTTTTGAGATTGTTTTCTCTTTGTTCTCAATTTTTTTTCTTAAAAATATGTATACAGCTGATGCAATCAATACAAATCCAAATAAGATTTTAAAAATATCAGGTGCAACATCAGTAGATATTATTGCACCTAAAACAGTTCCAGGAATTGAAAGTAATCCAAGTTTGAGACCTAAAGAATACTCCATTCGTTTTTGTTTTGAATAAGATATTGTAGAAGCAGTAGCGTTACTTAATGCAGCAAATAAACTGTTACTAGCTGCAACAGTTGGTGGAAATCCCAAAAATGTTAATACAGGAACTACAATAATACCGCCACCAAGACCAATCATAGAACCTAAAAGTCCAGCTGCGAATCCCAAAGGAATTAGCCATAGTTGATCAATCATTGTAATGCCAATCAAAGAATTTTCTATTATATAATTAAACTACTTTAGAATAATCAATGTCTGCAAAATAGAATTATCCTTTGTAGTTATTTCTAAAAGTATCTCATGACCTGCCAAATCATCGATTTTAGATTTGATATCACGCTTGTTTGAATCAATGTAAAAAGTTTGTACCCCCTCTAACCATGTAGAAATTGTAGGGTAATCATCAGATTTTTCTTCTTCCCAGCAGTCACAAACAAGAGTTTCTATCATGGCCTCAAATACTGCAAAAACTTCATCTTGGTTTGATTCAAGAGAAGGAGTTTCAAGGTTAGCAATTGCCAGAACAGGAGACTGAACATCCCCTCCAATATGGATATTCCCAAGGGGAGTTCCTTCGTAATCCAATACCGCAGTAGTAGTACAATATTCTACAGTTCTTGGAAGTCCCTTTTCAAAATAAGTACAGTATTGACTAATTGTATGATCAGTGATTGCCGTAGGAGAAGAGACAAAAATATTATGCACTTCTAAATTATTTTGAATTTTTTCAATATCATAATAGGTAAATCCTGCATTAGATGTTAAGTTAGATTCAGGTGTTGAAGATGTATCATTTGATAATAAAAGAAAAGCAGAAACAATAATTACAATTCCCACTAAAATTGGGATTACAATCATCTTATTCATAAAAATTAGATTTTTTATTCAAAAATAAGGCTTTGCAATATCATATTGAAATAATTGTTAATTTTGAATCATGAGTAATATTATTTTGATCAATGAAACCAGCAGTCACTTCAAGAACATATGATGCTTCATTATCTGGAACTACACTCTGACAAGTAGTTATTTCTACCACAGTTTTGCATGGAGGGACTCCTTTTTCAATATGTACAACGTTACCATCCTGATCAAACCAAATCATATCTAATGGAAATTGCATATTAAGCATCCACAAAGAATACAACCCAGGATCTGTAAATACAAAAATCATTCCTTGATCATAGGGTAGTTGATCCTGAAACATTAATCCACGAACACGTCTTGGCTCAGAATCTGCAATTTGTACTTCTAGTGCAACATCATCAACCAAAATTGTGCCACGAGGAAATTCAACTGATTCTAATTTACTATCACTTGGAAGAGTCAACATTCCAATAACTCCAATTATTACTGCAGCAATCGTGATTGGGATTAATGCTTGAGCACGAGTTGTCATGAATTAATTGATTTTGTTCCTTTTAAAATGTGTTAGATTGCACATTATCTTTTGATGATCTAACCCCAACAATCACAACTACTGGAATTCCAAAATATATCAAGCCATTAAGAACAATTAACGACACACCAATGAATAACATAGAATTTTCAGAATCAACATACCCCATTAGGGATAAAGAAGATAGCATCGGAGTTAGAGATAGTTTTACCATTTCACGGAAGAATGGGTTTTCTCGCTCATAATCAGCAATTACAGGTGAGAATGAATAATAGAATTCGTTAAATGAATTCATGAAATTTGCACCTAATTCTGTTTGTAATAGAGAATTATCTCTAATTTCTCGCAATTGTTGCACTTGTGGAGCAAGTTCTGAGCCATAAGTTGCAGTTGCAATTAGACAGCCACCACCATTGTTAGAATCAGGAATATCAACGACGTTATTTGCAGGTAATATTCTGTAAATGGTTCCCTGGCTTAGAGATACAACATAAAGAAATCCATCCGGACCTCTTTCAATATCAGTAACACATCCAAATCCAGTTCCAATAATAATCTCATCCATGATTTCATTTTTGTTTACAACATTATCTTGAAGAAAAGTACTAGAAAATTCAAACTCATCTCTATCTTCATTTAATTCAAATCTGTAAAGATTTCCAGTATTACAATCCCCTACAAAAAGAGAATTGTCATAAGTATCAATTTCATGAAATCGAGTAAAAGATAATCCTGTTGGCGCCACAACTGTTTCCCAAGTAAATTCTGGATCATCATATACATAATCCTCATAGCCTGGAAGTTCTGCTAGTTCTGTTTCAGTTGCAGGGCCCATAATTACTATCCATCCACTATTAAATTTCTCAGGAACTAAATTGATTTCATCAAAATCATCATCTCCATTTTCAGTTGCCCACAAATTCCCAGTTACAGGATCAATTGCCAGCCCAAAACTATTTCGAATACCCATAGCAAAATAAGATTTTTCTGTTTCTAGTTCTAGAATCACACCATTATCTTTGAAATCAATTTCAGAATCATCTAACCACGCTATAGGCTTGTTTTGTAAAAGTGAATATCGTAAAGTATCCCCAATTACGACATACACTTGATCATCCAATCCTGCAACCATTGCACCTCCATTATGAGAAACATTAGAAGGTAGTTCTTCAAGAAGTGTAGGATTTATTAATTTTTTACCATTCCAATCATACTTGTAAATTCTATTACCTAATGCATCACCTCCATCTTTTTCAGATTCTGTAAAATAAAGATAAACAGATGATCCAACACTAGTAATTCCAAGCATTCCTTTTTCACCCACAGAATCTACATTCACATCAAGTACTGGTTCTAATTGTAATGTTCCATTTTGAATTAAACGAACTTGTCCATCAGTTTTTTGTAAAAATAAAATATCATCTCCAACAAAAGTCATTGTGGTTATCATACAACACAAATCTGACACATATTTTTCAACAATCAAATCTTCAACATTCAATGTCGGCTCATCAAAAATTCCTGCAGAAGCATAGGGGAGAATATTTACAAAAATAAATCCAATTAAGAGTATAGGGATTATGACTAGGAATTTCATTTAACTCAAATCTTTGTTTTTTTCATTGTATTTTAGCGTCTCATCTAAAGGCACAACAATTGTTCTATCTGAGCCTTTACAATAATTTTTTCCTTTGAAATGCTTGTGAATTTTGATTTTTGCCATCATGACACTATCTATTCCATATGCCCCATGATGATCAGAAATTTCTTGGCTGACAACATGACAAGGATTTGAAACACTACACCATTTACAGATAATTCTCATTTTTTTCTCACTGACCATAGAATTTCTATATGAATTAGAGCCTTAAGCGTATTGAAATTTAGAATTTAATCTTGACTTTGTAAATTTCAACGAAATTGTTACCCATAGGATTATGAAAGTTTTAATCAACGACCATATCATCATAACACATGGTTGATCTTAAAACATATGAAAAAATAAATGAAGAAATTAAATTCACCGAAGAAGAAACAGCAGAGCTTTTGAAGCTGAGTGAAAAGGAAATATTAGTTCTAATTCTTTCTGAATTAAAAAAAATAACAGCAAATACTGAAAAATAATGCAAAAAGTGTTTAGAATCTAGTCATCGAATTCGTAAAACATCCAGGATAATCCACGTATCTCTTCCCATGTGTCATCTTTCATAATATACATAGATCAAATTCCAATAAAACAAGCGCGTACAATTACTACGAAAGATCTTTAAAGTAAAAACCAAACTTTGATTATGCTAGATTTTAGAAAATATCTAAACTGCCCAGATTGTAAAAATTCTCCACCCTATTGCACTACACATAGAAAGGAAATAAATGCAATACTTGCAGAAAAATAAGTTGTAATCACAGAGATTGTTACTACATTACTGAATTTTTAAAATCACTGATTGTAGACATGTTATTTTTTGTCTGATGACCAATATCGTGAAGAGTTGAACTATTGTATTTTTTCTCCAAATATCTTCCAGCAACAATCATGGGTCCACCAATTGCACAAGTAACACCAGTTGGTTCAGGTACCCATAACATCAAAAACCCTATTTTTTGGAGTTTTTTACCCGGTGCAGGTGCTTTTTGTAAAGCCCCCAATGAGCGAGCGGTGTGGCCATCATCCATTCCAGAAACTTCAGAATAGAGATTTGCTCTACGTTTAGCAGAATCAGAGAATTTCTTTAATTTATCAAGACGTTCCTTTAGGGGATCAACCATTCCAACTTTGATTTAGAAGAAATTAGTTAAGAAACAAAGATCAACTCATGTCACATTCAAGTCAACAAAGAGTAGCTAAAATTAACGAAAAGACACCCAATTATACTAGATTTAATTTAGATACAAAGATACATGAAAAATAAGGATTCTAAAAGACTAGATTCAATCAAAGCAGCCCATGCATCAGAGAGAAAGCGCTCAAGCTCAAGAATGGAGGATTATTTGGAAATTATTGGGGAACTAGTAGAATTGAAAGGATATGCTACTACTTTAGATATTTCAAGATACATGAATGTCAGTGCACCAAGTGTTACCAAAATGCTTCAAAGACTAGATGAGAATGGATTTTTAGAATATGAAAAATACCATGGAATTAATCTTACTGATAAAGGAACGCAAGTTGCAGAAGGAATAAGACAGAAACACGGAATATTATTAGAATTTTTTGAGATTCTAGGTGTCGGATATGAAACAGCCAACCAAGATGCAGAAGGAATTGAGCATCACCTAAACCCAAAAACGATTAAACAATTAAGAAAGTTCATTACTTTTTTGAAAGCAAATCCAAAAATTATTGATAATTTTAAAAATCTTTAAGATATAATTTAATATCGTTTTGTGAAGATGAAAAATCCATTAATGTTCGTGCCACATCAGAACGTTTTGGGATTTTAATTTGTCCTTTTTTCCCAATTCTAACAGATGCAATAAATTTTTCATTGGCATAGATATCAGCATGCATTGAGGTGAAATCCCTATTGACAGTAAGTTGAATTGTAGTTTTTGATTCAGAGAAACTAAATGGTAAATCATTAGATGTTAGCGATATATCATCAGATGATTTTTCAACAACATCGATATGGACTTTTAGTAATTTTTCAATTTCATTAATGTTTGAGCCTCCGCGTCCAATAATGGATGCAATATTTCGCTCATTAACCATAACTTTGACTCTATTATCAGATAAAATTTCAACTTCTGCATTTGGATCATACTGCCTAAAAGTTTCTTTAATTTTATCCTCAGCAAGTTTTTCTATTCCAATTTTATCTACTTTTTTCCCTACTGGAACTATAACATTTTCTTCACCGAAAGTGTAAATTTCATGTTCTAAGACATCATTCTCAAAATTTCGAATTTCAATTACAGGTCTAGCCAAATCAGATTCAGTCATACCAGTTGGAACTTTTACTTTTAATTCCAAATCATATACTGTTTTGATTTCACCGTCTTTTACAAAAACCACAGTATCCAAAACATTTGGAATAATCCCCAACTCAATTTTTCCAATGAATCTCTGAATTGCATCTAATGGTGAATTTGCATGAACGACACCAACCATTCCAACTCCAGTTAATCTCAAATCAGCAAAGGTAACAAAATCTTCTCCTCGTCTTACTTCATCAAAAATAGTATAATCAGGTCTAACAAGTAATAAAATATCAGCAGAATTATCAAAACTTCCATCTAGTTTACTGTATTGAGTTACTCCAGAATCAACTTGTAAATCTCTTGGGGATTCAAATGTTTTTACAATTTTTCCCTTTTTATGATAAAAGTTTGCAAGTCCTGATGCAAGTGTACTTTTACCAGAACCAGGTGCACCGGAAATAACAATACCTTCTGCACTATCAGAAAACCGTTCCATTAATTTTTCAGAAATAGAATAATCGTCAAGAGATAATTTTACAATTGGATGAACTATTGTAATTTCAAAAGATTCTGAAAAAGGTGGATACGTAATTGCAATTCTATAATCTTCATGTTGAACAACAGATGCACCAGTTTTTGATATTTCCAGAGTGCTAGAATCATATATGTTTACAACGTCTAAAATTTGGGATGAAATCATTTCCAAATAGTCTTTAGATAAAAATTCATCATTTAATTTTGTCAATACAAATGCTCCAGGTTTTCCTTTTTTTGCTAGAGGGCATTGATTTTCCTTAAGATGAATGCTCATTGTTTCAGAATCAAAATATTTTAAAAATTCCAGAGGTTCATTTTTTATTTCAGATTTTAAAAATACTGTTTCAACACCCTCTGCCTGAGATACTAAATGCTGAACATGATCAGACGTATACAATACTGCATTGTTTTCTTTAGCCATATCCACTATCAGAGAATCAATCCTACCACTACTTGCAAGCTTTACATCATCTGAAGAAGGATGAATTCCACCAACGGTAACACTTAGCCCATAACTTCCAGACAGTGATTTGAGTTTTCGAATTTTTTCAAGACCGATGAACCCTTGTTCTTTTTTCTTGGAAGCCTGAGATTGTAACTCATCAAATACAGCTTGAGGAATAATGATTTCAAAATTTCTAACACTCCCAGATTCAATTTGAGATACAAGTTGGCCATTGATAATTACACTAGTATCAGCTACAATTTTTGACAAATTTCAGATCAATTCCTTAGATAACTAATACCCTAATTTACTTTCTTAAATTAACGACTTAATTGATTCTAAAACACCGTTAAAATCAAAGGGTTTTGATATGTATGAAGATGCACCACTGTCCAAACATTGTTGAATTACTTTTTGATCATCACTTGCAGTTATTAAAATAATTTTTGCATCAGGGTCATATGCAATTACTTCTTTTACAACAGTAAATCCATCTTTTTTCGGCATAGCTAAATCCAATAATAAAATTTGAGGATTATGTTGCTGATAGAAATCAACGGCTTCAGCACCGTCTGTCGCCTCAATAACAACTTCATGTTCACCAATAGACAAAATATCCTTCAAAACAAGTCGAATTGCATCAGAGTCATCTGCAATCATAATTTTTGCCATTTATTTTCTTTAAAACTCCACATTAAAAAACTTCAGCATTCAAATTTTGACTAGAGTTGTCTTATTTTCTCATTAATCTGACTAAAATCGTAATCAATCTCATTCATTGATTTTCTCATGTGAATAATAGATTCAAGCATCAAAGTAAAAACTCCAACAATATTTTCACCATCAATTATTTTCTTAAAAATGTCATCTAGTGACGAAGATAAATCACCAAGAGGTTCTTTCCCCATCATAGGTGCTAGACCTTTAATTTTATGGGTATGCTTTTGAAATTTTGAAGCATTTTGAAATATATCAATATCATTTGCACATAATTTTAAAATATTTTCAATAGAGTCAATATCATCAGTTACTTCTTTAGTTGCAACAGCAATAAATTCATCAGACATTATACATCATTGAATAAAATTCACCTTTTATTTTTATAGTGTACGATGGGTGTTTTTTGATATGAAGATAGTTAGTAAGGCATATGTTTTGATAGCTATTCTCATTGTTGCAGCAATTTTTAACTTATTTTTACTATATCAAGATGACAAATCAGATACATCTCAATCATACTCTATCATAGGTGCAGGAGATGTAAAAGTGAAAGCAGAATCAATTTCAGGTTTAGCTACATCAGTTGCAAACGGTGTATTAGAAGATAAAGAAAAACTTGAGAAAGAAATTGCATCAGTTCAATCAATATTAGTAACAATTAGAAACGGAGGGGAATTCAAAGGTCAAACATTAGGAACAATCCCAACATCACTCATTACAGATTACAATAATGTACTATCATCATGGGAGTCTTACAAATTAAAAGCACTGATAGTAGAAGAAACATCAGTATTTGATTTTGAAGCTACCAATGCCATGAACTATGTCTTACAAAAAAATCAAGAACTAGTACTTGTTACAGACAAATTAAGTAAAGAAATAGACACGCTAGATAGAGACTATAACCCACACAAACAAATTGCAAAAGAGTTAGCTGAATGTGCAAAAACAATAGGGCAACAAAGTCTCCTCATATCCATTGGAGAAGGGGAAAATGCCCAAGAAACACTAGAAGAAAAGAATTTACAATTTGAAATAGGACTAAGGAAATTACTACAAATATCCACATCAGATTTAGATGTAGAAAAATTTGGCATGACTCATGAAGAATTAATTCCAATTCCAAGAGAAAATTCAGAAGCACTACGAGATTTAGATCCACTTTGGGAAGCAATTAAAGTAAAAATTGAGATATTACAAGAAAGAGCATTACTATCACCCGAATTTAATTCAGCAAAAAATGAAATGAATGATGAGAAGAATATTTTGTTTGACAATATTGATGAACTTCTTAATGCATGGAATACAGAATTAACGTCTCAAGGATCAGAAGAACAAATCATCGTACAAGTTCTCCTAGTAGTAGATATTGCAGTATTCTTTTTGGTGTTGTTTGTCATTAGACAATCCCTATTACCTCTAGATTCAATATCCAAAGCACTCTCCAGAGTAAAAGAGGGAATATACGGTGAGAAAATAGAGTATTCAGGTACAGATGAAGTAGGACAGCTCGTAGCAAACTTCAACATAATGTCAGATACAATTAAAGAGAAAGAAGAAGATGCTAAAAAGACAGACATTGCAAAAGATGAATTTCTTGCAATGATTACACACGAATTAAAAACACCTCTAGTTCCAATTCAAGGGTATTCAGATATTTTACTAAATGAGCATTTAGGAAAACTAACAGATAAACAAAAAGAACGAATCAATATCATTAAATCAAGTTCTGAAACACTGCTATCAATTATTTCAGACTTACTTGATGCACAAAAATTAGATTTAGGACAATTACGAATGACAAAGCAAAATACAGATATCAAAAATACCATAACTAAAGCAATTGAAGCTATGAAACCAGAAGCAGAATCTCACAAAATTGAAATTATATCTCAAGCAGAAAGTGTGATTTTAAATCATGATTCAGAAAGAATTGGGCAAGTTATTACAAATCTAATTAAAAACAGTATCATTGCAATGGAACCAAATACAGGTAAGATTGATGTGATTATGGAAAATTACCCTAATGAAGTAAAAATTTCTATTAAAGATACAGGAGTTGGAATACCAGAAGATAAACAAAAAGATCTTTTCAAAAAATTCTATCAAGTAGATGCATCACTTACAAGAGAAAGAGGAGGAAGTGGACTAGGATTAGCAATCTGTAAAGGAATCATAGATAACCATCTGGGTAAAATCACAGTTCACAGTATTCTTAATCAGGGTGCAACATTCTCATTTACAATCCCAAAAGAAGAATCAGGTAACACAAAAACTCCGCTAAAATCTGCTTAAAGAAAACAAACTTTCAGAACTAAAATCCCTCACACTCTTAACAAAATGGATATTTTTGCATTCAAAATATGGAACTATCACATGAGAAAAATAAGCAATTTTATGAAAATTGTACCAAATATTTTGAATTTTTACGCAAAAAATCCAGCACAGACTATGATTTTGAAGATGAGTATTATTTCACCATGCCTGCAATATCAAGTCGTTAGATAGCAGAAGATTTACGAGTCTCACAGAATTGGTACAGTATGGATACAAGATTACAGGATCTTGCAGATAGGGCAGTCAAATATGCAGAACAGTCAGGGGCTCAATATTGTGATGCTAGAGCAGAACAGCAAGAACGAAAGTCAGCACTCATAGAAAAAAACTCAGTAGAATATGTTAGAATTAACGATGACCGAGGAATTGGCATTAGAATTATCAAAGATAACGTATGGAATTTTTGCTCAATTACAAATCCAAAAACATTTGAGCAAATTAAAGAGGCAATAGATAATTCAATAAAAAATTGTAAGAACAGCAACAAAAACAAAATAGAACTATACCCCAATCTTGCAAAAAAATCTCAAGTCAATTATCTAGTAATCAAAAAACCAGAATTAGAAGACATAATAAAAATTGGATTAGAAGCAGATAAAATTATTTCAGATGTCCCAAAAATTATAAAATCTGTTGTAAACCCATGGTTTACAATTAATTCAAAATATTTTGTAAATACCGAAGGTTCAGAAATTTTACAAAATTTTACAGACACAGTTATCGACATGGTTGCAACATCTCACGATTCAGGAATAACACAATCAGTGAACATTACAGAAGGTGGGAGAGGCGGACTAGAACAATTAACAAATAAAAATAAAATTCAACAAAGTGCAAAAGAGATTGCATTAAAAGCATCACAATTAACACTTGCAAAGCCAGTAAAAGAAGAAAATGCAACAGTGGTAATGAATCCAGATTTTGTATCATTGCTCACACATGAAATACTTGGACATCCATCAGAAGCAGACAGAGTGTTAGGAAAGGAGATGGCTTGGGCAGGAGGAGCATGGTGGAAAAACAAACTAGGAGAAAAAATAGGTTCAGAAAATCTCAACGTATTTGATGATCCCACAATAAAAGAAAGTTTAGGGTGGTATCAATTTGATGATGAAGGTATTGAAACAAAGAAAACAACTCTAGTGGAAAAAGGAGTTTTAAAAAATCACATGCAAAATAGAGAAACAGCAATTAATTTTGATTCTATTCCAACAGGAAACATGAGGGCAACAAATTATCGATTCATGCCACTGATACGAATGGCATGTACCTGTATCGGCAACGGAGATAGAAATGTAAATGAAATCATCAAAGATGTCAAACACGGATACCTCATCTCAAATATGAAAATCCCATCAATAGATATGAAACGATACAATTGGAGCATATCATGTCAGTACGCTCAAAGGATTGAAAACGGAGAGATTACAGAGTTGTTAAGAGATGTCATCGTCATGGGAACAGCGCCTAAATTCTTTGAATCAATTGATGCGTGTGGTAATGATTTCACTGTAAGGCCGATAACTAACTGTGGTAAAGGAGATCCAATGCAATCAATGATTATGGGAAACGGCGGACCAACAATAAGGGGAACTGCCACAGTGAAGAGTGTAAATTAGAAAATGAAACAAAAATTAGAGAACATTAAACAAAATGTTATTGAATGCACAAAGTGTGATCTTTCCAAAACTAGAACTAATTCAGTTCCAGGTAAAGGAAATTTTCATTCAAATGTAATTTTTGTAGGAGAAGCACCTGGAAAAAATGAAGATAAAAAAGGTGAGCCGTTTATTGGAATCGCAGGAAAAAAACTTTCAATTGCACTAGAAGGAGCAGGGGTTTCAAGAGAAGAAGTATACATTACAAATATTATAAAATGCAGACCTCCAAAAAACAGAATTCCAACCACAATTGAAAGAGAAACATGTCAAGAATATCTAAAACAAGAAATTGCAATCATTAAACCAAAAATAATTTGTGTGTTAGGAAATACTGCATTTAATTCACTATTAGGAGGTTCAGAAATTACAAAATTTAGAGGGAAACTAGTTAGAAAAGAAAACCAATTATATTTTTTGACAATTCATCCAGCAGCAACAATTTACAATCAAAAATTAATTGCTGTGTTAAAAAAAGACATTGTAAAATTATTCAAATTAATCACAGAGTTAAAAAACAATAAAAAAGTAAAAATAGACATTGACTATACTCCCTAGAGAATTTTATTCAAAAGATACTATTACAGTTGCAAAAAATCTTTTAGGAAAAAGAATAATTAGAAAAATAGGGCACAGTGAAATATCAGGAATCATTACTGAAACTGAAGCATATAGACATAATGATGATCCAGCAAGTCATGCATTTAGAAAAATTACAGATAGAAACAAGGTAATGTTTGGGGATGTAGGCTTTGCCTATGTTTATTTCACATATGGGATACATTTTTGTTTTAACATAGTAGCAAAAAATCCTAAAAAAGCAGCTGGTGCAGTCCTTATTCGTGCAATTGAGCCTGAAAAAGGAATCAAGATAATGCAAAAAAATCGAGGAATTCGAAATTTGAAAAACCTCACCAATGGACCAGCAAAACTAGCACAGGCATTGGATATAACCAAAGAACATTATGGTTTAGATTTAACAAAAAAATCTAAACTATACATCACTGAAGGAATTAAATCAGAAAAAATAACTGCATCACAAAGAATAGGGATTACAAAAGCAGTAGATAATCTATGGAATTTTAAAATTAAAATCTAATTTTTATTATTTTCATCTTCATTATTCTCATCCAATGTCCAGGGAGCAAACTTTCCAAGAATTCTAGCCCAATCTAATCTCAACAATAGCACAATAACTGCAGTCATCATCACAGCAAAAACAATAATTCCAATGTATATCGGAGTGGCATCATCGATGTTTTCAATGAATGGTTCCACCAAGGATAGTCCCAAATTATGGGAGATAAATACAATAGAATAGCTTAGTACAATTTTTCCAGTAAGAGTTGCAATAAAGAATCGTTTTGGATTATATTTTGCCAACCCCAATGGAACATATACTAAATCGTCAGGAATTGGTGTTGCCGCAGCAAAGAATGCAGCTGCTGCACCATATTTTTTAATTAATCTTTCAAAGGGGCGCATTCTCTTTCGAGTTTTTTCATGAATCATTCTTCTCCCTCTAGAACTAATGTAGAAAATAATTTGTTTTGCAACAGTTGCAGTTATTGCAGATACCAATGCCAAAATATGTAGATCGTATTGATTACCTACAGACATTGTAGCAAGAAGTAAAAATCCAGGTAATGGAACAAAAGGGACTAGAGAGCCAAAGAAATTAACTAAACCAAGAAGAGTGTATCCAACATCAGGTGCAAACGGAAAGATGTCAGTAAAATCCACAAATCAGACTGTTTTCAGGCCGTATTTAATTAAATCTGGAATAGAAATCTTGTGTGGTATCCCAAAATCAGTTCGTCTTTTACTCTGCATAATATTTCTCTCCTGTCTGCTCATCAATAACTGTGCTTCCCTTTTGTGGCATCTTTCTTACAAACGCTTTGGCTGGAGTTTCTAGATTA
>Ga0209665_1000663_pt1 | contig 24581 bp, 25 predicted proteins | sample SaaInlV_200m_DNA_2_FD_184675 | JGI IMG/M metagenome (GOLD analysis project Ga0209665, IMG submission 184675) | Marine microbial communities from expanding oxygen minimum zones in the Saanich Inlet - Saanich Inlet SI074_LV_135m_DNA (SPAdes) (version 2) | ecosystem: Environmental > Aquatic >... | reverse complement strand
GTTTTACCTATCATTACTATTCCTTCTCTGACTTCATGTCCGCACTTTTCTAATCCATTGAATCGAATTTCAGTCGGAGATATTGTTGGGTAATTCTCACCTGCACCATCTGCAAGTATTACCCCTAGGTGTTTTAATGGTGTAACCATTTTTTTGAAATCTGCTGCAACTTTGGCAAATGCTTTTGCGTCAAATTCTGATGAGATGTAGTAATAGTGTGTGTATCCCATTTTAGTTGCACTCCGTACAATTGCATGATGTCCCATGTGGTTCATCAAGTGAAGAATAGTATTCCTCATTTGCAACTTGTTCTGCTAGACAGTGTTGTAGAATTTCTTGTTGTTCTTGTGTCCATTCCATAGAACTGATAGTGTCTTTTGCATAAAAGACGGTTTTTTGTTGCACATTTGAAATACTTGTACTTGTATTGTTGTTTTGTTGGACCATAAAGGCTCAACCTCCTATTATTCTGAAATAACGTTTTCAGTAGAACGATTCCAATGTGAGGATAACTTTCAGAAAAACTCTTTGAGTAATTCCTATTTGTACCCTCTGGAATAATGTTGAAAATCTAGTTTGATTTTCTTTTGTTTGGTTACACATCTCACACCCATCCGCTGAGTCGGTCTCTATGAGAGAGTATAATGGGTTTGGAGTGTATGGCTCAGTCAAAAATATCAGAGTGTGTTACTCTGATTGGGCTTGCAGTATTTTTGCCGCTACACTATGTGAGCACTGTTTTTTGTATCTGAATCCGAGACACTCACATATTCCATTCTCTATGACATATGACTTTCCAGGAGTAGATGACTTTACCTGAAAAGTGTTTGCATCTATCCGTATGATAGATTTTGTATCAATTAGGGACTGGGCCTTTGTCTCTGTAAACTCTGACATTAGAATCTCTCCAATATGAGAACCGTATCAGAATCTGCATACATTTGTGCAATATGTGTGATTTTCTGGGGATGCCGACTGTCATGCTGTATTTTGATGATGTCTGTTCTCGTTCTGCGTGTCACATTCACTGAGAATCTGTTAGTGGTAAAGATATCCTCAAGGTGGCATTTGAGTATCTTTGTCCTTGGTACGACATCAATTTTTGATACCTGGGAATGATTTGTCGGATATGCCACTGGAAGGTGTTCTATCTGGCAGTATAGTTTTGTCTTTTGTAGGTATGTCTTTGCCCTTTTAATTACCCTATCAAATGCAAATGTTGTTTTCTGCTACTGTATCTGAGTGGACAATTATTTCATACAGTTACAGCTTGACTCGTTGCTGTATTCTACTCTGGTGGCAGTTGCAGTAAGGTGGCATTTTGAGCAACGCATTTCACATTCCATGTGATCCTCTCCGTATTGGGATTGATGTGTCACATTTACAGTATCAGGGATAATCTCCCATGATTGGTGTGTACACTTTATGGAATGTGTCAATGTCTTTACCATTTTCGTTCTTTTTTCATCTTACAGATTCTTTTTTCACTTTGACATGGACATTCTGCCGTATGATTGCCAAGCCAATTAACTAGTACAGATATCACAGTATTGCACTGTATACAGTATGATATTGCATTTGCAGTATCTGGGTCCAGCCCATATCCTACATCATCAGATCTGTTTCCTTTGAAGAATATTTCCTCAAAGAACATTATGTCATCTATATATGATATGCGATATACTGCACAAGTTTTTCCAGAATAGAACTCACTCCATGAATTGTCTGCCCTTACCATCTGTAGTTGTTTTACATCGCCGAATCTTTTTGTAGGGATTACTTTTGTGTGAAACTCTGCGATATCATCTAGTCCTTCAAAGTTGCAGACAAATCTTTGTATCTCCTCATTTGTGAGAATATCCCATGATTGTATGATGTCTTGCTTTTCTGGAAGTCTTGCCGGAACTTGTATTGTTTTCATTCTACTAGTTCCCAATGGGCATTTGTGAATGTCTCATTCCATCTGCAATCACATTTTTGACAATCTACTATACAACTTGCCTCATAGAGTGTACAGTTCCAGTTTCCAGCAGAGATATCCCCTGAGCTGCATTTTGGACATTTGCTTAGAGTTCCACTGTTCGATAATCTTCCACCACATCTCAGACATACATCCTGATGTTTGTCATCTCCAAGATCTTGGTCATATGAGACTGGTTTGTTACAGTTGCAAATATCGCCACGATTTGGGAGATTTTCCAATTCGCCATTAATGAATTGTTTTAATCCCCCTTCTCTCTCTGCAATCTCTGTGAGTTTTGCCATCCGGAGTTCTGCAAGATTACCTCCCCCGCATGGAAGGAATTCCCAATAACAGTTCCTACATTCACAGTTCATTTCGTGCTCTAGAATCATTATTTCATCCAGCCATACACGTGAAGACATCCGCAATCTTTGTCACCTGAAGTGATTGAAACTATGATGGAGTCATCATCGCATTTAGATGGTACCATCTCTGAATCAACACTCAGAGTGTAACAGTTGTGAATTTCCACACCGTCAATTTCCCAATCTGCAATGTTTTGATTGAGAAACGCTTCTGCAATGTAGGCCTTTGTCTGTTGTGTGAGTTTTGCACCAACTATAGATTTGACATCAACTATGACTCTTTTGTCTTGAAGACATAGGGTTTGTGTACTGTCAAATTTACCTGTACCATTACACATTACACAATTCTTACCAGATAGCATGTTTTGATCGCCATCCTCTGTTGTGCAATAGACACATCCTGGACCGCTACATTCTGCACATGTCTCAAATATTCCAGTTCCGTTACAATTATTGCATTGTTCCAGATACTGCATTTCTACTTGAGGTCCGGCACTATCAAAGTATTGGTGACATGATTCACATTTTTCAAACACTGCATGCTCCTTGATGTATTGTACGGTGATGTATTCACTTTCAACTACAGTTGATTCAGGGCTACAATATCCATCCTCACATGTCTCATCATTTCCATGATTTTCAAAGAGGTCAATCCCTTCTGGATTTTTCTCACAGTGGTTTAGCTCCCAGTATGTATCCTGTATCTCATGGCATTCATGGCAGTATTTCTTGGATGTCAGTTCGTCTTGACTCATAGAATCTTGACTGTATGGTTTTGACTTTAGAGCATCTGCAACAATCTCAGAAATTAGTGCATCTAGTTGTACTGGCATGTCATCCTGTATTGCATTTCTCATGGAATGTGCCATATCATCAAACATCTCTAGTGTTTCTTTCCTTGTTGGATTTCGTCGCATCTCTTCACATGCTTTGATATACACGTCTTCCCATGATAGTATCGCAAGAGTTACGCCATCTGGCATGTCTTTCCAGTCCGGAGTTTCCATTAGAAATTCAACTCCACAAAATTTACTGGTTGAAATGTTGGATCTTCTTTTCGAAGCAATCTAAAAAATATCGTTGCCTTATCATCCCCTTCTTTGTTTGACTGATACATTTGATGTGCTTTGATTTCAATCAATTGTATTCTATCTACACTCAATGATGATGTGAATGAACCACATGTTGAGCCATCATTATAGAAGTCTCTTAGGATGTAGAAAGTGACCATTAGTTTGTAGTCTCCTTTACGACATCATTACTTCCAACATAAATCCAGTTTTTCTTGAATGGTTTTTCATCAGAGTTTACTGCACGATATTTTATGTAGTTTGGATTCAATCCTTTTTCCATCGAGACAATCTGTAGTTTAAGATCAGGGTTTTTCTCCAATCTCTCCTTCAAGGTTACATTTCGTGTATCATGTAATGGTCTTACAATATCTCCGATGATGATTTTGGGTGTTTGCCGTTTCACGATTTTCATCAGTTCTGATTCGATTGTTTTTATGATTGCACGAACTCTTTTGATGCCTCTAAACCCTACTCTGTCATCTATGTAAAAATCAGACAGTTCGTTTACATAGTGATCTGGTTTTTGGTTTAAACTGACTAGGATTTGACCATTCACACAATCTTTGAAGAATCCAAAAATCAGTCCATGTTTCATTCTGTTTTCTGTGAAGATATCTTCCATGTCTTGTATGAGATAGTTTAGGTTGCCTTTGACTTGACTGTCTTTGATTAATTTCGAATTTTCCAGTCTTTGTTCTGACATTATTCTTCGTCCTCCTCTTCACCCATGTTGAGAATCTCTAATGCCTCATCTCTGAAACTATCCTCATCTATTTCACTTTCAGCCTGCTTTCCTTGTCTGATCAAGATTGTTTTGAGATCATGGTTGCATGAAATACATTTTGGAATTCTATTCTCTTTTTTTGCATCCTGCATCTCTTGCTTTTGTGTTTTGTCTGACATTAGATTGCAGCCTCTAATTCTTGATCTGATAACCAGTCCCAATCATTGAATTCTCCCATATAGATTCCTTCTCTGACTTCGTTGAAGATGTGTTCTATATCAAATTCAGTCAACTCATATCCATCTTCAATACTTGTGATTTGGATAAAATTCAAAAGAGTGTCTTTGTGATAGATAGCGCTTTGTATGGGTCTATCTCTATTTCAGGTTTTAGTTTCCAGTAACCCATTATTCACTCACTCCTTTGTTGATGTCAAAACTTGTTCTTCAAGACAGTCTTGCAAGATTTCTTGCTGCTCTTCTGTCCATTCCATGTTTGGTATGGTGTCTTTTGCATAAAAGACGGTTTTTTGTTGTACATTTGAAATACTTGTACTTGTATTATTTTGTTGGACCATAAAGGCTCAACCTCCTATTATTCTGAAATAACGTTTTCAGTAGAACGATTCCTGTATGAGAATTATTTTCAGAGTAACTCTTTGAGATATCTTAATTGTAATTCTCAGGAATAATTTTGAAAATCTAGTTTGATCTTCTTTTGTTTGGTTACACATCTCACACCCATCCGCTGAGTCGGTTTCTAGCTTGCGCTAAAAATAAAATGGGTTTGGACTGTTAGACTCAGTCAATAAAAAATTTGTTGGTTCTCTAGTCTTTGTTGTAGACTGATTTGTGGTCGCACACTCTATGGAAAATGATTTTGTTGTGTTCATAATCCACGTTATAGATTATTCTGTATTTTCCTACATTGTATGCAAATATTTGCATGTCTGGTTTGTAGACTCCTAAATTTGCAGGGTTTTCAGAATTTTCTAGTTCTTGTATTGCCTGGTTTATTCTTTGTTTGATTTGAGAATCAAGGTGCTTGTATTGTTTTTTGAATTTTGTTTCTGACTTGGTTTCCCATTGAACAACCATGCTTAATCGTTGAGCCATTTGATGAATTCATCTGATGTCTTGAATGTTTTCTTTCCATCCGGCTCATTTCTTGATTCTATGATGTCTAATACTTCTTCTGGAATCATATCATCTTCATGTAATGATTTTAGGTGTTCCTCAAAAGTATCTGATCTGTAGTTGCCTTGCTCAAAATCTTTTCTGATTATCTCCAGTTTGTCTTCCGGAAGATAGTCAAAAGGATTGACAGTTTTTGTCTCAGACATATTATTTGTGATGTCTTGCTTGTTTTTAAGACTACTCAATTTTTTCAAGCCTCTGAATTGTATTTTGCACCTGCTCTTTTATGATACAGTCCACGGTGTTACCTGCCCCGAGATTTGTTTTCTGTATGAGTTGTGCATATGCGTATTTTGTCGCCTTTCTTGATATTGACTCTATTAGAACCTCAAAAAATGGTTCATCCTGGAATTGCCTCATTGCAGATTCTTCTGCAGTCATTTTGACATGCTTCCTCCTGTTGCACAGAAATTAAAATACAGTCCATCTCGGATTTTGTATTTTGTTTTTTCTGGCATATCTAGTCTAATTTTTCTCAAGACTTTTTCTGTCTGTCTCTTGTTTAGAATTTGTGAGAGTACAAACACTGCTGCAAGAACAAGAATTTGTTTTGTGTTGGATTCAGACATTTAATTTATCACCTCTGAATATTTGAGATAGTTCTCAAAATTCACTGTGATACTATTGTCTTCTAGGTATTGGCACACTTGTCCAAGATGTTGTGCATCTTTTCTCATACTTTCTTGCCATCCCTCTTCTTGCCAAAAGTCATGATCATAGTGCTCTATTCTGATCCCTCTCCAAAATACAGAGCGGTCATCACCTTTTCCGCGTGTGAGATTTGTGACGCCGCAAAACCAATCAGGCTCTGCATCATAGAGATTGTTTTCAACTTTGTATCTTAATTGATACAAAACTACCTCACCCCTAGGAGTTAGATATCCATTGACTGCACTCTCCACTAGACTCAGATCTCTTGCAGTTAATCCATCTCCATCATCAGAGAGTTTCAGGATTTTTTGACAATGCTTGAAGATATTTTCTCTATCCATTAGTTATTCACCTCAGATGAGAATGAATCTTTCAAACTAGTTCGCAGACTAGCTTGAATGTTTTCATTGTTTGGAGGGATGTTGAATCCGTTTATTTTACGGATTATGACATTTTGTCCTAGTGGAGATGTGCCAAATTCTTCAAGCCACTCTACACCTGTTGTAGATGCTCGTGTGACCATTTTGGATTTTACATCTTCCAATACAGATGATACTCCAGCTAGTCTGTGAGTCATTCCAGTTGGAATGTATCTTGCTCTTTTTGGATTGTTCTTTTCTATTTTGGATGCTTCTCTGATATCTTTTCTTGCAAATTCTACCTCGAGATATTCTGCATCCCATGACTCTACTGTACCCGTGCAGAATCTCTTTCTATTTACTAGATATCCTCCACAGATACATCGTGTTATGTTTGCCTGCTGTTTCCATGAATTGCATTTCTTGCAGCATGTGGCTTTTTTTGTCTTGATTGAATCTATCTGTATTGATTCGATTTCAAGTGGCATTGCACCTTTCCATTTCTTTACAGGCATTTGAAATACATTCAACTTGCCATCTTGTAGTACTGCTATTGTTCCTTCTTTGATTCGGAACTGAACCAGTGCTTTGTTTGCTTGATCATATTTGACATGACCTCTGTACCCTTGAGATTCTAGTTCTTGCTCAAGATAGTTTTTTGCCAAAAGTAACTTTTGGGTATTGTTTTGAATTTTTTTGCTTGTGTTTTGTCTCATCATAGTTATTACCTCACCAAAATTTGGTGGTATTTTTCTCAAATGCAGAAGTTGTACAGATTGTTATATCTCTATCCTTAGATTATTGATGTTGTCACCTGATGCACAGCTTACGCTGTAAATTAAAAAAAATTTCATCGTGGTGTGTAGATTTCCTCATCATTCAAATCGGAAAATTCTACTATTGTAATATCCTTTTTACGATATTACTAATTATTTCAGAGCGGACTCTGCGATGTCTTTGATGTTGTTGTGTTTGAAAAAATTCTTAATCTCACATACCTGCTCGCTGAGTCGATTCTTTTACAGGGTTGGAGATACTATCTCAGTTGTACAAATCTTGTGTTTGTATGTGTCATGTCGATATTTGACATGGACTATAGTTTGTCTATAGTTTCGCCTATTGTAAGGCTCTTCAGCATGTCTCTTCTTTGGTTGTGGGGTTGATATCTGGTGTGGGGATTGGAATTGGCGTAAAATTGTATTGGGAAATATCATAACAAATGTTGGGGAAAAACCAAATATTATATGAAATTAATTGTATTTTGAAATTTGGATCGAAGAAGTGGATTTTTCCTTTTTGCTTGTGTTTTTGCCTTTTTGAGGTCTTGTTTTTGTTGTTTACGAATAACCATAATATTTTTCTATTAAATGGGTTTTACACTCTCTTTTTTTGACATGGTGTTGTGTATTGGGAAAAAACCCAATATTTCTTGGGATAAATTGCTATGACAAATTATGTTGTAATTATGACAAATACGATGTATACTGCTGCAAATATTGGCATCAATGGGATAATTGGTACTACATATGGTGCATTTGTCTTACCTATTCTCTTTTTGTCTACCCTCATGTTCACTGTCCATCCTCCTTGTTTGTCATCTACTATTGCTGGAACGACAAATTTTTCTCCATTGTTAACATGTGCGAGTAAGCGTAACAATGATTCTTTTTTGGAATTAATCTTGATTTTGGGGTGTGGACTGTTGCTGTTGCGATATCTGCATAATGTTAGTTGTACAATCAAACCTGTGATTATGGTTGGGGCTATTGCAAATATTACTGGTATGACTCCGATGTAGGGGGTGGTTAATATTATTGCACAAAACATTGCTCCGTCATTTCTACCGTAGATTTTACTAAAAGATGCTGCATACACCAGTACACAAAATATTAGCAACACTATGAAACTTGCATTCAATGTTGAGCCGGTAAGTAAATTTGATATGATTCCTACACCGCAGAATATCCATGGTATCCATCTGCGTGTTCCTCTGATTTTAATATCAAAATATGTCGCTATTGCAAGCATTACAAGGGCAAGGGCTAGTGTAATCATAAAACATCAAATAAAAAAATTTATGGTGATGGAGTCCCATCCGTTGTTGGCTCTACTGTATTTTCAGTTGATGGTGCTGGCTCTTTTGGTTTGACTTTGCTCTTTTTTTGTGCATGTCTGTGCATTCCTATGGCATTGGAGAATACTGGATTGTCTGGTACTTGGAACTCTTTTTTGAATTGCTTTGTAATCTCTTCTTTCATTCCAGGTATGAGTATCCCTCCTCCTGCGATGACTAGTGGATATTTTTTTGGGGATTTTGCCCTTAGTTTTTCATACTGATTCTTTATGTATGCTACAAGTCTAACTAGCTCGCGTTTTACCTCTGGCGTGTCAAAATTGTTTTTGTCTGTGTATTCAGCATTTGTACGATCATTAATCAAGATGCTTGCTGCCATACTGTCACTATATCCAACTGATGGGATATTGTTTTCAACAACTTGATACTCTGTTGTTCCATGACCTATGTTGATTACAATTGCATCTGAGATGCCCATGTATACTGCTGTACCAAATGCCTGTGGGACTATCCAATACTTTTGTATGTTTGGACTTGCTACTTTTAGTGCTGCTAGTAGATGTGGTTTTTCTTTTACCCGTCCTGCTGGAAGGCCTACACATACACCAATATCCTCTTTGTCCGGATCTATCTTTAGAACTCTGAATGCTTCTTTGAGTAGTTCTATGTATCCTTGACGGTCTGCTTGGCTTCCTCCTACTATTGGCGAGATTACAGTTGTACTAAATCCTCCTGCATCTTTTGCAGCTTCTTCACCAATACTTTTTCTTGCTTCATTCCAATCCCCTGATCTTTTTTGTGCTACCAGGGATGGAAATCTTACTTTCTTTTCGCCATCTGAAACTGCTTTGACAAAGCCATTTCCAATGTCCAATCCTATAGTAATCATGAATTTTTTGTATGTTTTTTGCTTTTAAGAGGATTTTCTGGCAAATGAGTTTTTACAAATTAGATGGTTCTGCTGTAAAATGAGGTTGTCCTAACTTGTCTGAATATGTGCATCTCTGATGTTAACTGTGGCTGTTGCAGAACCTCTTTCAGAATCTATTTGCATTCCTGATGGGGGGCTGTATGTTTCAATATCTCCTGTGATTTTACCATACATGTAAAATTCTACAAAATCTCCTGTTGATACATTGACTGATGTAGATCCTGATAAACTGTAATCTCCATATGTGTATGTAACACTTTGAGATGCGATATTTCCTGATAGTGTGTTTGTAGGGACGAATCCTGGATTTGGGTTGATTCCTAACGTTTGTGTATGTACTAGCACTCCATTATTGTAAACTTCTACAAATCCTTCTAGTGGGTCTTTTCTTACTGGAGATGGAGGTGGAGTTGGAATTTGTGATAGTGTGTAGCTGTTTGATAGTGTTGCTGTACCTGAAATTGTCATACTCATAACGGCATTTACTGTTCCATCGGCAGTAGCTACAACGAATGTTGGTGTCCCTGCAGATGTTGTTATACTGTGGATGCTATTTGTTAGATCCTGGTTGGTAATTGTACCTGATGTTGGATCAGCAATTTTGATTCCGGTACCTCCTAAAATGTCTGAATAATTTTGAGATGCTGCTACTCCGTTTATTGTGAGGTTGATTGTTTGATACCCTGGAATTACTGGTACTTGGATTGCATCCCCATTAACATATGTTCCATCCAAGTAAGGAATGTTCAAAGTGCCATCCAAGTTAGTGTTAGTTACATTGATTGCTCCAGTTACAGGAATGTTTGCATATGCATGTACCACATAGGTTTTATCTTCTACAGTTGGAATGTGGATTGTTTCCCCATTCAAATTATCAAAAACTACTGTACTGAAAGAACCTCTATATGCTAAAGAATCTGGATACAATTCTAATGTCCCTCCTGTAAGTGATGGTACGTTTCCAGTTAAATTAAAATTAATTTGACCTGTTGCTGATGTCATTCCTGTAGATATTGCAATGTTATTCTTTGTAATTTGATATGGGATGTTTGAATTTAATCCATCTATGTTGATGAATTTTTGATTATTGGTTCCTGATTCTGCTTTAATTAAAGCACTTCCTCCAGTTAATTTTATTACCAAATATGAGTTTGTAGGAATTGTTGCAGATTGTTCAAAATTATTTGTAAAATGATGTTGTTCATTCCAAGGATGTACCGAAGTAATTGTATGGGTTTTTGATGTATAGTAGGCCAGATTTCCCGTAGTGATTTGTGTTGTAATTTTCATTCCATCAGGTACTGTTGATGTAGTCAAAACAGAATTTCCACTTCCACTAAACGAATGAGCATGACTTCTATAACATGCTGAATAGTAGCATTTTCCATGAGGATTGTATCCTGGGCCAATATTATGACATGGATTGTTTCTTACTATGCCGGTACAACTTTGGCTTGTAGAATAAGTTGCCTCCAAATCACTGTCTTGTGCTACAACTAAATTTACAGTTGACACCATATTCCATGTTTGATGAAGATGGTTTGTACCTCCACTACAACCACCTCTGCAAATATTAGGATGCCAATGGTTTACAGAAGATGTAATACTTTGAGATGGAGTGGTTTGTGCAAGGATGTAGTTACTTCCTGACATGCTTAATGCTGTCAAGTCAAGTGGAGATGTAACAATTTTCACATCCGCATTTGAAATAGTTCCTCGAATGATACTGTTTGGAGTAGTGTCTTGAAGTTTTAATACGATTGTTCCCGTTCCGGATGCTGAAATTCCGTTTGGTGATATGCTTAAACTTGGTGTTCCTGACATTGTTTTCGTGCTAGTGTATCCTAGGATATTTGGAATGCTTGGGGTGTTGTCAGTTAGTGATGAACCTGTATATGCATATGATTTCCAAAATGCAGGTATGAAATGGGTAATTTTATTGTCCCCATCTAATACTGTAGCTGCAAAGTCTGTGTTTGAGGCAACTGGCAGGTATGGTTTGATTGAATCATCCTTCCCTATCATTCCATTTCCATGAGTTATTTTTCCATCATTTTCAATTTGGATGATTCTGGATTTTAGTCCCATCCCGTCAATCATTGATGATGCAGTGTTCTCATCTCCATTTGTTCCATCTCCATCTGGTTGCCCTTCATTGTTGATTTTTTCATATACCACATGGTCGTTTTTAATTGGAAATGAATTTCCATTATCTGTTATGATATATCCCATCATGCCAATGTCTGCCTGTATTGTATTTTCTGCAAGTATTGTGGTCTCTTCTTTTGATGCTATGCTGACTGGCTCATTCTCCACATCAATTCCTGCCCAGTTTGGTGAATCTACTCCATAAATTTTTGAATACTGTATGTTGTTGTCTTTGTCTAAAACCTCAATTTTTGCAATTTTTGATTCATATGCTCCTAAATTTGTAATCTCTATTTTACCATCTGTTGTGAAATATGCTTCAATCATTTCTGCTCTGTTTTCTATCTTATTTGTTTTAGCTATTGTAGTGAATGTGTCCATTTGCATATCTGTTGTTGTAAAATAAGTACCTGCAATACCTCCCAATAACACTATTCCTATGATTGCAGTGCCGAGAATATTCATAACGTATAATGTGTGTTTACTATTCTCGGCATCGTTTCTTTGGCATTGACTCGTTTTTGTTGTTCTACTGCCAAATCTTTTGGTTCTTCTTCAAATGAATTACTGTCGTTATTATTGTAACATTTTTTATCTCTAATATTGCAGAAACCACTAATAGTTTCTGTTGATACTTCTTCCTTGGATATCTCTTTTATTTTTTCAAGGTCATTTGGTTGCTGCTCTTTTTGGTCCTTTACTGTATTGTGAAATATGCTGATCTCTGATTCTTTTGTTTCAACATACTCAAAGTCATAATCATCATTGTTTTCATTCTGGTCATTTTTTAATATTAAATTAAACTTGAATTCTAATGACGGTTCTAGATGTGTTTTTGTGATTGAATACATCTCTGCTGCTATTGGGATTGCCATGCCTGGAACTATTTGCATAGTGCTCTCTTGGTTTAGGTTGTATCCTATAGTGTATATGGTGCTGTCATATGTTTCGGATTTGTCTGCAGATATTACATTCATTGCAATATTTTCAGGTAAAGATGCAGACATTCCCTTGATCTCTGCTCCTTCTGATAATTTTATCTCATGATGCCCAATCCAAAATAATGTGCGTTGCAGAGATTCTGCCAGGTCTGTTGCCCCGTTTATGTTTTTTATCTGTAATGTATCTGTGTTGATTAGCAGTATGTTTTGATGAATGATTGAATCCTCTGCATTGCCAATCTCTGATATTGTTTGGACTATGAGGTATCTTCCAATATCGTCTTCTACTGTATTGAGAAAATCTAATGTTATGGTGTAGCAGTTGCCTCTGTATTGGGATATTTTTTTCCAGACTTCTCCTTTGTCACATATTTTGTATGTCATGACAGTATCTTTGAGTTTATCCGGATCTGCAATTGCCCTCCATGTGTCAGTTGCCGCATCTGCATGAGTAATTACTGATATTACACAAATTACACTTAATGCAATTAGAACTGACTTTAGCATGTATTACACTAACATTTCTTTATTAAACTGATTTTGTGTTTCTTTGTTTATATTGAATTTTTTCTAGTGCATATGTCGTGTCTGGATTTTCTAAACTGTTGTATTTGCTGGTGTTTGTTTCTTTAGTTCCTTTTCTCTCTCTTTCTTATTCCCAGTCCTTTGATTTACTTGCATGTCCCTCATGTGAGAATGGCGTGATTACTGGAATTGTTGATGGTGATACAGTGGATATTAACGAACGTCGCGTTAGACTCTCTTTGGTTGATACACCAGAACGTGGCGATGATGGATATGCTGAGGCAACTCAATTTACATCTGATCTTTGTCCTGTTGGCACTGTTGTGTTTTTTGACTCTGATAGTATGCAACCTGTGGATAAGTATGGACGACTTGTTGGGGTTGTTTATTGTAATGGCATAAACCTTAACGAGGCTCTCTTGCAAAACATGCTTGCAGAACCGGCCTCCATGTATTGCAATACAAGTGAATTTGCACAAGAAGCATGGGTCGAAACTATCTGTGCAAGAGGAGACACATCTGTAAAAATTATGGATGTGACTCCTATGGTCAAAGAAACAGAACAACCCATTTTACCCTCTGAATTTTTTCCTACTTTGGAATTTGAATATCTTTATCTGTTAATTATTCCAGTAATCGTTGCTGTTATTTTTGTAATTAAATTCAAACATAATGTAGTATCTGGCCCTACTTCCAGTAAAGACAAGGCAAAAAAATCTGTCAAATATGTATGGTATGAGATGATGCCAAAAAGTCAAGAGTACGAGGCAACTGAAATAATGGAGAATTTACTTGCTCATCTGTCTGACTTTGCTCTGGTAGTTGAGAAGAGCAAGCGTCTGCAATTAGATGGTTTTAGAGTAGTTCCTGAATCTGCTACTTTGCGATTGTATTTTCGTGTAAGACCTGTGGATTCACATGTGTTAACTTCTATACCTGGCTATGAGTTTAGGGCTTTGAATGGCAAACCACAATCCGAATTTATAGCTGCAATTACACTAAAACCTCGTAAGGATTTTGTTTTACCATTTACCACTGATGTTCAAAAATGCGCAATATATGATGCAGCAACTGATATGCCCAATTTTTTGGTAGGTATTGTTTGCAAACAAGTCGATGGAGAAAAAATAATCAAACGTGCCCATAAATTCATTTTTCAGAAAAAAGAAGAATGGGATTCAGTGACAAAATCTGTCAAGGAAAAAGCCGAGCAGTCTAGATTTTTTGTAGCTAATGTATTTTTTAATACTGATGAAGAGTCTATTGTTCCTCCGATTAATTTTATGGGTGATTCTGAACCTAATTCTCTTGTACGGGATTCTCTTGTATCTACTTTTGATTTATTTAATTCTGAGGCAAAACTGAAATCGTTTGGAAAGTCAACTGTCTTGTCTGTCCCTGAAATTATTTCCATTCTTTCTCTTCCTGAAGATACCCGGAAACTTCTTGTTAACTTTGGGCATGATGATACCTTTGCTTCACCTGCCGCTGTCGTTGATTCTGCTGAAGAAGACGTATCGTATTTGGCTGAGGATGATGATTCTATACAATAGGTGTGTAATGTAATGGATGCCAAAGACCACTCTGAATTTGTAATGAGTTTATTTGTTGATATATCTTCGCTAAAAATCGTTGATGATTATGTTGTTGATGGTGTCCGTGTTGTGATATCTGTCAGTGATAAGGGTTTGAAATACAATGCGTTAGAGCCGTACCTGAGTGACTCTGAATTGAATGTATACAATGATGTGTATTCTGATTTGATAAATCGACAATATTTTGATCCAAATAAAATTACATTTGATAGTCTCAGTTCTCTTTTTCTTAACTGTGCTATTCAGCTTAAAAAAGACAAAATTGTAAAGAAAAATCTGTCTTCTTTTCTGTACTATCTAAAGCGTAATGTGTTGGGGTATGACATACTTGATGTTCTCATCAAAGACGATGATGTTGCAGATTTTGGAATATCTCATGACGATGCACCTGTAACCTTGCTTCACCGTAGACACACTCCTGGTAATCGGATACCTACTAATCTAAAATATGAAGACATCAAAGACGATGCTAAAAAAATTATTTTATCTGCTACAAAACAATCTGATTCTTTACTTGCCCATCTGGCTCAAAAAATGGGAAGTCGTCATTTGACTGAATCTGAACCTTATCTTGAGGGTACACTGCCTTCTGGTGCAAGAGCAACCTTGTGGAAACGAGGTACAACAAACCCTATGGGTAATGTATTTACAATACGCAAGCCTCTAACTACTCCTATTACTATCACGCAGTTGCTACGTGACAATGTAATTCCATATGAATTATCTGCACTTATCTGGCTTATCCTTGATACTAGTGGTGGTACTGGTGTGATATTTGGCGCCCCAAATTCTGGAAAGACTACTACTACTAACGCTCTTACAAATTTCATAAACCCTCATCATAGAATTTTCACAGTTGAGGATAATGCAGAGTTTTGCTTGTTCCAAGATGATGTGACTTCGACTATAACTAAGAAATCAGATCCAGCACACACTGTGACATACATGACTCTTTTTGTAAGGATTATGCGATTAACTCCTGATTTTGTTTGTGTGGGTGAAGTACGATTAAGTGAGATTGAAGGCATGTTGCATTTGTTTGAGAGTGGATGTCCTGCAATTGGAACTTTTCATGCCACTGATGAGGAAGCTGCTATGTCTAGATTCTTTAAACTGGGAGTGCTTGAAGCTCAATTATTAGATATTGGATTTCTTTTAGGAATGGGTATGATTTCTCTTCAAAATAATACTCGTAAAGTTATCAGTTTTTCTGAATCTTTTGTAAAAGAAAATGGTGATGTTGGGTTTGATCGTATAGTGACATATGATAGGATAAATGATTCTTTTGAAGGCAGTGATTTGGATACTTTGATAAAATCCAGACGTGCAATAGAATGTGCTAAACTACGTGGTGTGTCTGATATTCGTGTGGATTTGGAGGGTAGAGTGAACTTTTTAAAAATGCTTGTTGGGCAAAAAAAGTTTACTCCTTCTGAAGTAAAATTATCTTTTGAGGGGTACTATAATCGTGACTTGCTTCGTCCTTACAAATCCAATCTATTGTAATTTTTAAATCATAATCGATACGGATTCTGATCAACTTTATGAACACAATCGATACGGATTCTGATCAACTTTATGAACACAATCGATACGGATTCTGGTAGATTATGTTTAAATGAGGTGAATTTGTTATTTGCATTTTTTCTTTAATAGATATTTTGTACAGTAATTTATGCAACTAATTTCTATTGCAATGTTATTGGTTGCAGGTATTTCTGTAGGTGGAACTACTGCAACATCTATGCAGGATGGATTTGGAGCTCAGATTGATGAAATGAGAAAACAGACTGCCCTTAACACTTCTGCCATTCAGGAAAAAATTAAGATTATTCATTTTGAACAACAAGGTGATATGTTAAACATAATATTGTCAAATAATGGAAGTATAGATGTTGAAATTGCAGAAATTATAGATGATAATCTAAATGATGCTGATTGTGGTGGTGTCTCTATAATTATATCTGCAGGTGAAAAGGTGGCACTATCTTGTAGTACTGATGATAGTAAAAGTTATTCTGCTTGGACACGATCTAGTTCTGAGATTCAACAATACATTAGCTTGTATGCTATAACCACTAACAATAACGTTTTACAAATTATATGAGACTAGAAGATTCTGAAAAAGAATTATTTGAAATTCAGTATTAATTGATTCTTGTTAATTCTCCTTTTATGCTATTTTTTTATCTGATAATATGAATAATCTGATAATAACTGTTATGCTGATTGTTGCTGCTGTGTCTATAACAACAGTCATCTATCAATATACGGATGGCTTTGTTACTGGTCTTTTTGATTCTACCAAGATTCAAAAGATGGGATTCACAGTTAGTGAAATAGGAAATTCCTATAGGTATAATGGAAGCTTTATCAACTCGGGTGGCAACTCTATCACTGTAAACACAGTTTACATCCTTTATGGTGATGGTCTGTTTGATCAAGGCATTACTGCATTTGGTGTCGGAAGTAATGATTCTTTTAGCTTGGGTTCTGATGGAACTTTTGTTGAATCTGGTTCTTCAGAAAACTGCTACAAAGTATCTGACGTGTCTGCAAAGTGCTCTGCTGGTACAGCAGTGACTCCTGGCCTTCCAACGTCCGGGGATGAAGTTGGCTTGATAATCAAGTATTCTACTTCTGACGGACAAGAATTGGAATTCTTTGAGAAGACTAAAGTGCAGTAGGTGCAATTCCTTCTGAACACTCTCTCTTTTTTTATTTTTATTTTACTGATAATGTTTTCATTATTTTTTATCTATTCAATAAATCATGGGTATTTTGATGGTGGTGTGGTATGGTTTGTTTTACTTGTAGTGTTAGTTGTAATTCGTATTGTAATTGGAACCGGACTAAAATTTACATGGCGCCATCGCTCCCATAAACAACCTCTTGTGGTCTCAATCAAGCCTGCTCCAAAAGAATTGCATTCATCATCATATTCCAAATTTACAAAAAAACTTATTTCCATACCTCTGTATGGGTATCTCTTAAATTCATTTATCTCAAAGACTCAGAAAATATCTCCCTATACTGGCAAGTTAGTAAACGCCTATTTTTTAGTAAATAAAATTGCCCCTATTTTCTTTGTATTATCTTTGGGTTTCTTTGTATTGTCTTTGATACTTCCACTTTTTACTGGGTTTGTGTTTTTTGCCTTGTTAGGATTATGTCCTTTTTTGTTTCCATATTTGCCTTCTGTGTATTTTGGTTCTGAAGTTCATACGCGCAAAGTAGAGGCTGAGGCTGATCTGCCTTTTTTTCTGCAGTTTGTTGACACGTTAAACTATGTCCATGTGTTGTTACCTCAGGTAATGATTTACATCAAAGATTCTAAAATTTTTCCAGGACTTGTAAAGGACTCTGAACTGTTTGCATATTTTACAAAAGTTGGTAAAACTGATCTTGAGGCAATACAGCTAATTGCGGACCATCACCCTTCTGTTACTTTGAAGGATTTTTTGAAAAGATATACTTCGATGTTACGTACTGATGTGGCTGCACTTAATGATACCATTAGCCGTGCTGTGGAAAAATCATATTCTAATTTTGATCAGCAGATAAAGTCCAAAGAAAATCAAATCAAACTTTTGTTGCTGATGGTATCTGCTGTTGCAAGTATGGGGCCTTTGGTTATTGTAATAATGTTGAAACTTCCATCAATTCCTGCTGAACTTTTATTGATCATGCTAAATGCATTTCCATTTGTTGCCCTGTTTCTTTTTTTGAGTGTTGGAACAGTTCGTGCTTTTGCAGGTGATTTGTTGTCCTTTTATCCTGTAACTATTATTGTTGGCATCTTTTCTGCAATAATTTCTTTTTTTGTTTGGGATTTTTATGTTGCAGTTGCAACTGGCGTATCTGTCACATGTTTTGTAAATTGGATATTGACTAGAAAACAGGATTTGGAAATTTCACAAATTGAGAACCATATAGTGGATTCCCTAGATAAAATAAAACGTAAAACTGAACTACATCAAGACATATTGGAGATAATCCGGTGGTTTGCAAATGATGATTCTTTTCCTGCATCATTTAGAAGAGTCTTTGTAAGGATTAACATGAATTTTTCACTCAGCCATGATGCCGCATCTTCTGTATTTGCTTCAAAACATCCATCATCTATGCTGCGATTGATGCTCTTTGTACTGTATACGATTTATGTTTCATCAAGTGTGAACTCTGGTGCATTGACACAGTTTACTGCGATGATGGATAAGGCAATAACTGCAAAGCACAAGTTTCGCGCTAGCATGACTGTCACATCTTGCATGTTGATACTGTCTCCTATTTTTATTGTAATGTCTTATGCTATGATGATTACGATATTTCCTTCAGATTCTTTTGTTGGGGTTGGAATGTTTAATTTACAAATAGTTGATGATTCTGTTATTTCTGATGGTCTAAAACCTTCAATGCTATTTTTTGGTATAGTGTCCGGAATAGCAGTATCGTTTAATGTTTTCTCGACAATTAGGAGAACATTGCCAATTGCAGTTTCTACTGGACTGGCAGCAATGGGACTTGTATTTTGGGATGAAATTATCTCCTTGTCTGCAACGCTCTCTTCTGGGTAATGATACTTTTGGGGGTTATATGCCAAATCGCTACTCTTTTTTCATGAAACCAATCTTTGTGGCAAACAAAAGTCTTGGTTGTATGCTGTTATCTTTTTTGTTCTTTTGTGCAGTGTTGTTGGTGGTTCCATCGTCATATGCTGTAGAGGAATCTCCTTTGAAACTAGATATACCTTCTGTGATGTTTGCCGGTGAATCTTATTTTGGTACAATAATTTCAAAGGATGCTGGTTTGGTCTTGCTTTCTTCTTCTAATGCTGCAATTGCAAATGTCGACCCCAGTGTATATGTTGATTCTTTTGGACATGAAACATTTAAGATTACACCGCAAGACAAAGGTCCTGTTGTGATTAATGCGCATATGGGCGATATACATATTGAATCAAAATCCGAAGTTTTCTTTCCCATTGCATCTCGTAATTCATTGGAATTGATTTTACCTTCTAACTCCACTACGTTTCCAAAGGTAACTGGATATGTCTATCTTCTTGAATCTAATCTACCCTCAATTGCTTCAGAAGATGTAGAGATACTTGTGTCTTCCATCGGTTCAGTACAACATAAAGAATCGTATGTGATTCGTGCAGGTCAGACAGGGATGTCTTTTGATATTGAACTTGAAGGTGATGCTGAAATCACTACAAGTGCAACAGGCTATCTTCCAGATACTGAATCAATATCTCTTGTTCCTCAAAACGTCAGAGTTGTCTTGGAGTTTGCACCATGGATTGTTGCCCCTAACTCCCTTGGATATGGTGTTATATCTTTGGCTGAAAATGATGAGCATTTTATCCCAACACGTTCTCATCCAATCACAATTCGCTCCTCAAATCCAGATGTGATATCTGTCCGTCCTGGTGGGGCTGTTTCTAATCTGGATCTATCTGAAAATGTGTATTTTGATTCTGATGGACTTGCAATGATTGCATTATATTCTAAGAATCCGGGAATTGCTGAAATTTCTGCAAGTGTTGATGGATTTGGGACTTCTACAATCTCTGTACATGTGGTGGCTTCTGAAAATCTCAACATTGTAAATGCGAGCAAAACTGTCTCAAATGTAATACTGACATCAATGTTACCTACAATAAATTCTGGTAATGGTTATTTGTTTGCTGGAATGTATTTTGTAGAAAACGAATCATCTGTATCATCTGGTTCTGTTACTAGTATGATTCAATATCAGGATGATTCTATTGCTGATTTGACTATCTCTGTAACTGATGTAAACAATGCATACATCTCAGGTAGTGATGTGATGTCTGATGATGATTCTTTTGTTTCCGAGTCTGAATATTCTAGGGCGATATTTCCTCAAATCCATACTTCTAATTCTCTTTCAGTTACTTCAAACGGAGCAATCCATGATTCATTAATTACTATTGCTGAAGATGGGTTACCGAGCAATGTTGGGTGGACAAAAATCCGCGCTCCAACTGGACAATATGAGGTCTCTATTGTTTCATCTACTGCTGAACTTTCTACTAGAGAAGTAAACTTTGGCAAGTCAAGCTTTGAGTCTTATGATGTAAAACTCGTCCCTTTACCTGTATTAGTTGGATTTGAACAAGACGTAGCAGCAGTCATAGTTCAAAATGGAGAGCAGTCAATGGTGAATCCAAATTTACTTGGTCGTGATTTGACTTTGATTGCTACATCTATTGGTCTGACCTTTGAGGATGATATCTTAAAGTGGCCAGCTGGACGTACTGCTGCTGTTATTTCTGCCAGTGTTGCATCTGGTGGAGATCTAAATATTTCATTGTCTGGGATTGGTTCAGATACTGGCATGATATATTTGTCCAATGTTTTGTCTGAATCTAATTCTGTTTTAATTAATGTCCCTGATTTTACATATGCCGCTGAAGTTTTTGCAGCATATGGGTTTATCTTGAATGCTGATGGTATTCCAGTACATCGTATAATTCCTGATGCTACTGGGCAGTGTGTTGCATTGGATACTTCTTATTTGTACAAATGTAATGGGGCAGGTAGCATCATTCATTCATCTTCTGCAGGAATTGACGAGAACCAAATCAATCCTGTCTTAAAGCCTTTTGATGATCTTGAACTTAATTTACCTGATGTGTTGCATGTTGATTCATCTTATCCTATTTTGATATCTGGTCTTTCAGATACTGCAAAAATAACAATCGATACTGAAATTCCAACACAGATTAAAGATGGTGGGGTAATTTACCTTGTACCCGAAAAAACAGGCGAATTTAATCTGTTGGTATATGTAAGTGACATTGGATTTTCATCTGCACAGATAGAGCAGATAGTTCATGTCAATGATGATGTTCAGTTTGAGATTACTGCAACTAATGGAGATGGTGGTGTGAGTATTGTTGTACACTATGATGGGGGTGATTTTTTTGATGCTGATATTGGTAATTTTACTATATCAAAATCAGGCAATACGACTCCTTTTTCATTCCTTGCTCCGCGTGGTGAGATGATCTTTGATTTTCCAGACATTGTCCGAACAGACACAAAGAACTTGAAATTCGTTAAAGTTGCAGTCGATGGCACTACTGCTGTGGGGACTCCTTTCTCAATTACAACTGATGACAAGAATGTCTATGGTTCTATTGTAAAAATACATGCAACATATGAGCCAAAACTTGTCTTGACTGTTAATGATTTATTTGGTCCTGCTAAAACTCTGCCTTTTTCTGAAGGAGACACTGTTGTCTTGAAATCTCCTGCATCTCAACCAAAATATGCTGGATTGATACATGATAAATTTGTACAATGGAATACTGACTCTTTTGCATCTCCTGAAATTATTTATCATCCTGACGGTTCAGCAAGTTTTGTCATAGATCAACATCTTACACTTGTTGCATCATATGAGGACGATATGACAATTGCCACTATTGTTGCAGGTGTTGCTGTTGCCTTTGTTTTCATATCTGTTATGAAGAGAAACTCTAAATTTTTACTGCTTATTCTCGTTGATAAATTACGATCCAACGACGATGAGTTTGAATTAGATGATGATGAAGATGACAGTGGACCTTTTGAAGAGAAGAGTGACTTGGATGATTCTCTTACATTTGATGATGAAACTGATGATGAAACTGATGATGAAACTGATGATGATCATGATATAGATAAAAAAACTTCTATTCTGGATGTATTCAAAAAGTTTACAAAATTAACACGTTGATTCGTTTATTCTTTTTTATTGTATTTTGTGTTCTTGTAACTTTATTGGTAGTAGAATTCAAACCAACTTTTGCACATCACATAAACTATGGATCTTTTCAAAGTATTCCTTGCTCAGTTCTGGTAAGTAATCCTAATGTTTTACCTGCAGTATATTATGAAGGGGAGCCTCGAAGTAATCCTGATGGGTCCTTTCATCCTGGAGATGCAGTTCATTTTTTATTCAAACTAACACACAATACTGAATGTATCACTCATGATATTGGCCCTCTTGAACTCACGGGAGACTTGATTGCGTATGATGTCAAAATGTATGGTGAAAATAAACAACATGCAGTGAAAACTTTTGAGTGGATTCCAAAATATCTCAAAACCACTCATTACTATAAAAAAACTATCACAGAGGTAATTCATCATGGTTCTAAAGGGGGAGGTAATAATTGGTATGAAGAAATTTTTACTTTATCTGAAAAACCAATTTTATCCATCAGAGAAGATCAAACTCCAACAAAATCTCAACTTAAAAAAATTAACAAATACAAATCTCATTATTTGCAAGATGATATCATAACTAAGGAAACTTTTGCTTGGGGATTGGTAAGAGAAGAATCAATTAGAACTGCTGATTTGGAATACGGACATCCTTTAGAAGATAGGCACTCTCAAAGTATACTTTTTGAAGCACTTGATGAGTACTGTTTAGATTTACCATGGAATGAAAAATGTTTGTATGGTCATGTAGAACTTGACACTGTTTTTAATTCTGAGGTGTGCCTTTTAGACACTTTGAAAAAACACCATATACAATATACCAAAGAAGAGATAGGAGAAGATTACTGTGTTTCTAATCCTGATAATTTTGAGATTACTCTAAAGGGTACTGGACGAAAGTGTGTCTCTGAAGATAATGGTATTGTCTGCAAAGTTGTGAATAAAAAACACACTGGGGTTTTTGTACCTCAAGTGATTACTCCATCGCAAAATATTCTCTTTGAATATCCAGGACTACCTGATGAGGATGGATATGGCTCAAAAAATCTGGATGGTACCTATTATGTTGATGACTCTGTTGGAATTCAAAGTGTTCCAGATGTTCCCTTCAAAGATGTAAGATATGGGGCGTTTTCTTTTGAGAATACAATTGGTTCAAAAAATAGACCTTTGATAGAGATTGGCAAATATCATTGTCATGATTCTGAGCAATGTGTTGTAGATATTTCTGGAAGACGTATGAGTGATTTTTCACATATTTTGGGAAATGGAGATTTGTTGTATATTGTATATGGGCAAGATAATAATGAATTTGGAATACACACAGTTGAATTTTTTAGTGATATGTATAATTTTGACAGATATGTGGCAACATACAGCGGTACTGCTGAGGTATTGTTGGTAGATTATTTGCCTTCTTTTGGAGATGTCCATCCATATCTGAACTGGAATAGCAAAGGTAATTCAACACTTACAAAACAACATGCAATTGCAGTAGAATATCTTGGGTCTTTTGGTGGTGGGACTTTGGGTGATGATGAAAATTTGCATTCCGACAGACGTGCAAAAATCAATTTTTTCAATTATCCAATTTTTGGCAATTCCTTGGATGGCAGTTCTTTTACAGGAATATCTTCAGATGATTCTGTTCTTGCATTGCCAATGTTTGAGATTTTGAATTCTTCTTCTACAGATGATGGAACAGTGCACTTTGAAAATATCCGTATCCGAGGAGAACATATCAAGACGGGCCAATTGATAAACACCACGCATATTCCAAAAGGTGGTGCAGACTTGCATGATACCATTCCTCATAGTAGTGTGCTTGATGTTTTGGGTCAATCATGGGAATCTATGATGGATGGTACGAGTCCTGCTTTTGAATCCAAAACTAGTGATACTGGGGTTTTTTCACAAAAGGGCTATGCTAGGTTTTATTCTGATTTTGATGGCCTATATGCTGGAGCAAGTGCATTGCGTGTGTTTAATGTAACAGCATATGGTACATTGATGACTGTAGATTTTGCAGGATATGATATTTTGTACCCTGTTCACTACCAATACTTGTTTCCATTTGCACTGTCTGATCTAAATGTGACTGCTATTGCTGTAGATGAGATGCAAAAAACAGTAGAGTCTGAAAAAATAAAGATAGACTTGGTCCCTGTAAAATTAAACGGCACTGTCTTTATTCCAGATTATTATCAAAAATATGGCAAACGTGCAGGTATTGATGATCCATTAGTTGCAATGCAAATTGCAGATTTTCATGACATTGCAAATATCATCACTGG
>Ga0209665_1000660_pt1 | contig 24701 bp, 12 predicted proteins | sample SaaInlV_200m_DNA_2_FD_184675 | JGI IMG/M metagenome (GOLD analysis project Ga0209665, IMG submission 184675) | Marine microbial communities from expanding oxygen minimum zones in the Saanich Inlet - Saanich Inlet SI074_LV_135m_DNA (SPAdes) (version 2) | ecosystem: Environmental > Aquatic >... | reverse complement strand
AATACATCTGGCCACACGAGTTTGCAAATTATCAGCAAGCAGAAGTGGTGTTACAAAAAGCACGATTTGATTATAATTCGGAGAGAATTCATTCGGCATTAGGATATCTTACTCCTGATGAATTTATGGAATTGTGGGAGATGACACATAAATGAAAGAGACTGTATGTATAATTATGCAAAAAGTGGTACTAAAAACAGGGGTCCACTCCACTAGGATTATACAGTAATTTTTGCCCATCCCCACTGTATCAATTTTGGAATTGACTGTTCCTTTACGCAAGCAGGTGAACCGTCTGATAATTTGAAGACCAACTGTAATCCATCAATACAGATAATCTGATCATGTGCTACTCCATTAATGACTTGTTGTTTTGGAGACAGATTGATTTTAAAATCATTGTTATTTTGACTCTGGTCTTCATTACTCATATCTGATTTTGAAGCATCAAGTTTGGTTATCTCATTTTGAGTATTATTGTTGTTTTGTAATGTTGTATTATTTTTACTCTCTTGCAGTTTTGCTATTGCATCAGATGATGTGGGTGAGCCAATACTGTTTGTATTTCCACTAACATCTACTCCAGTTCTACCACCACCTCCAGAAGAGCCTGATGATATGCTAGTATTTGATGATGTGTTAGAAGAACTGACAGTACCTGATGATTCAGCACCAATCCCAAATGGGGATAGTGTCATTACAGTACATGTAATTGTATTGGATATAGTATCTACAGTACAGTCATTTTCTGCTACCCATGAATTCTCAGTATAGTGTACCATGTGTAATTTCTCTTCTGCAACTCCTGCCGGAATATTTGATTCTGTGTATGGTAGGGTTATACTCATTGTACCAGTTGATATTACAGTATCCAGTGAGACATCAAATATACTTCCAATTGTATCGATACTGGTACTGCCTGCAGATATACTTCTACTTCCAGAGACATCTCCTGCAGCAGAACCTGGAATGGTATTAGGATCCATCGGATCAACATTTACTGTACCATCAATTACATTAGAAAATGACATTTCAAATCCTAATCCTGGAATGTTCAATGATTTTGTTGTACTAGTAATGGTGTTTGAAATAATATCAGGATCAACTCCAGGTAATAATATATCACCTGGTGCCAAGAATTTGGATGTATCATCGGGCATACATGTACCATCAGTGTTAGTACCACAAGTTATACCATCAAGTAGTAATCCATAGGATGGAATTACACCAGAGTCAAGACTCTGTCCTGCTGCAAATGCTGTGTTACCATCAAACTTTGTTCCAATACCAAAGTTTTGAGTATCAGTAAAGTTTGTGTTTTTGCCAAAAGATATGGCATCACCAAAGTTTTGAGGTACTGCAAATGTCTGTCCATCACCAAATGATATGCCATCACCAAACGTGTTGGTATCAGCAAAGTTTTGCACTCCCACAAATAGTGTGTTATCCCCAAATATTCTTGCTTTACCAAATGTAGTGTCACTACCAAATGTGGTAAAATCAGCAAATGTTACATTTTCATTCTCTGGAAACTCTTGCGAATCTGCAAAGTTAGTGCTTTGTGTAAATATTTGATTATCTGCAAAGTCAGTCATTCCAGTAAAGTTTGCATTATCCCCAAAGAATTGTGGGATGGTAAAGTTTTGTCCTGTACCAAAGATTACATTATTCCCAAATGTGTTTGCTCCAGTAAAGTTTTGCACTCCCATAAATGTAGTACTATCCCCAAAGGATTGTTGCACATCAAATGTTGCAGAGTCAAATGATGTATTATTGTTAAATGTATGAGTTCCTGCAAAGGATTGTCCTGTTGCAAATGATGTATTATTGTTAAATGTTTGGTAAACCCCAAAGGATTGAATGAAATTGGTAAAGTTTTGTCCTACTGCAAATGATGTATTATTCCCAAATATCTGATTTTTCCCAAATGACTGGATGTGATTGGTAAAGTTTTGTCCTACTGCAAATTCAGTTGATTCTCCAAATTGTTGGCCCTCCCCAAACATCTGTGAATCTTTAAACTTTTGGCCATCTGCAAATGCTGTTCTATTCCCAAAGACTTGTCCCTCTGTGAATTCATGGATACCATCAGTGAAATCTTTATTTTCTTGATGCAGTGTTCCAGCATAGAATTCCTCACTTGGGTTACTGATTCCACCAATACTAATTGCGCTGATTCTAAACTTGTATATTTCTCCTGGGTTTAGGCCAGTTACGGTTTTGATAGTCTTGTTGTTTTGGGTGTTTGATACATTAGTAGTGTAATTATTAAACTTGCCAAAGCTAGTCTCAAGTGCGTGCTCTATTTTATAGCCAGTTATTATACCATCACTGGTAACAGGTGCATCCCATGATATGCTCAAGCTGGTTTCAGTAGGCATTCCAATGGTATGTCCATCAACAGGTGGAGATGGCGCATCAATTACTGATGTTACATTGATTAGAATAATCCCAGTTGCTGTTGCACCAGCACCATCATCTGCTAGAATCTCAAATGAGTCAATTCCCCAAAAGTTAGAGTCTGGAGTATATGATGTTACTCCAATGGTATGTCCTGTACTAGTTATTGCACCCAATGTTCCATTAGTAGGGGCAGTAAGAATATCAAATGATAACGAGTTGTAATCAGGATCAATACCTGATAGTTTGATGTCATGTAATGGAATATCCTCTAGTGTTGCAACTGTAATGGAATTAACAGTTGGGGGTAAATTCACCTCATTTACTGTTATGATTGTACTTTTGGTGTCAAATAATGAGCCATCACTTGCTGCAACATTAATTGAGTATACTCCATCTTGTAATTCAGTTGGAGTCCATGTGAATACTCCAGTTGTTGCATTAATTGTAGAACCCAAAGGTGCATTAGCTGTTCCGTTTATGAGGTTAAATCTTAGCAATGAAATTGGAGTATTAGGATCAGTAGCTGATGCTACAAATGTCAGTTCAGTCATCTCATTAAGGGTATAGTTACTGGCAGGTAGTAGTAATGTTGGTGGAGCGTTATTTACAGTAATTATCTGAGTAACAGATGCAGTGTTTCCTGTATCATCAATTGCAGTCCATACAATTGGAGTCATTCCAACTGGAAATGATACTGGTGCGTTGTGGGTAATTGTTGGGTTGATATCAACTAGATCCGTAGCAGTAGCTGTACCGTAATGAGTTGGTAAAAGTTCTGTGAGAATATTTGTTGCCTCAAATATTCTATCAGATGGTGTAGTGATTGTTGGGATAGTTGTATCTGTAACTGTGATGGTTTGTATTGCTGTAGATTCTAATCCGTTAGCATCAGTTGCAGTGTATTGTATTTTTGTCTCACCTAGTTGGAATGATTCAGATGCGTTGTGGGTAATGATAACTGGTGTAAATATATCAGACCCTGTTGCAGTGCCGTAATCAGATGATGTTAGTGGTGTAAGAGGACTAGTTGCCTCAAAGGATTTACTGGCAGGAGCTGTGATGGCAGGATTTGTTGTATCTTGTATTGTTACAGTTTGTGTTGCAGTGTTTATATTTTCGTTAGCATCAGTTGCAATCCAAGTGATAGTTGTGTTACCCAATGGGAATGAGTCAGGTGCGTTGTTTGTAACAAAAGTTATTCCAAAGATGTCAGTAGTTGTTGGTGTACCGTAATCATCTGTTGTTAATGATGTGAGGATATCAGTTGCCTCAAATATTCTATCAGATGGTGGAATTATTACGGGAATGGTATTATCTGTAACCGTTATTGTTTGGGTTGTAACAGCTAAATTACCATTAGTATCTGTCGCATTGTATGTTATAATAGTGTCACCTAGTGGGAATGATTCTGGTGCGTCATGAATAATTGTTACAGGATTAAAAATATCAGTAGCATTAGATACACCATAATCATCTGTCATTAATGCTGTGAGAATATCAGTTGCCTCAAAGGACTGGTTAACTGGTGGAGTAATTGTTGGAGGGGTGGTATCTTGTATTGTTATCATTTGAGTGCCGTTAGATATATTCCCAGCATCATCAGTTGCAACATATGTGATTGTGGTTACTCCAAGCGGGAAGAAATCAGTAGAGTTGTTACTACTGGTAATGATAATTGTAGGGGACAAGTCAGCATTATCAGTAATAGTTACCTCACCCATGTCAAGAGGACTTTGAACTGCAGTGGCCTCTACTGTTATATCTGCAGGTATGACTAGTACTGGTGATTCATTATCAGTAATAGTTACAATAAATGTGGCACTAGCTGTGTTTCCTGCACCATCAGTTGCCTCAAATGTGTTTGCAGTGATACCTAATGGAAATGACTCACCAGATGAAATACCTGCAGTTTGAATAATATCAACAGAGCCAGAGTTGTCAGTTGCAGTAGGGGAGGTGTATGTTACAATGCCAGTTGATAATGACTCATCAGTGTTTACTGTAATGTCTGCAGGTGATGTAATTATTGGTGATTCATTATCATTTATTATAACATTAAATGTGGCACTAGCTGTATTTCCTGCAACATCAGTAACAGTAAATGTGTTTATAGTTGTACCAAGTGGGAATGATTCCCCTGATGAAATACCTGCAGTTTGTACAGTTACAGAGCCTGGAATGTTATCTGCACCTACAGGAATGTCATATGATATTATGGCGCCATCTTCTCGGGGTTCATTGTTTGCAGTAATGTCTGATGGTGCAGTAATTGTGGGGGAAATAATATCTACAACATTCACATTCTGAATATGTGCAATAGATTCATTTCCGTTGACATCAGTTGCACTCCATGTAATTATAGTTGTACCAAGTGGGAATGATTCTGGTGTGCTGCTTGTAATGGTTACATCAAATATGTCCTCAGCTGTTGCTTTCCCTAATGCAACATCAAATAGTGGTGTGAGGGTGTTAGTTGCCTGTACTGTAATGTCTGCAGGAGCAGCAAGTGTAGGAGGAGTTGTATCATGTATGGTAATTATTTGGGTTGCAGTAGACTGTAATCCGTTGGAATCAGTTACAACATATGTTAGAATGGTATCGCCTAGTTGAAATGATTCTGGTGCATTATTACTAATAGTAACTATTCCAAAGATGTCACTAGCTGTTGGTGTACCGTAGTTACCTGCTGTTAATGGTGTGTTTATTCCTGTTGCCTCAAAGGATTGATTAATTGGTGCAATCAAACTGGGCAGTGTCGTATCTACAACAGTTACAGTCTGAGTGCCATTAGATGTGTTTCCAGTACTATCAGTTACAACATATGTTAGAATGGTATCGCCTAGTGGGAATGATTCAGGTATATTACTAGTTAGAGATGGATTAGAATCCACATTATCAGTAACAGTGACCACCCCAAGTGATACACCAGAGAGTACTGTGAGAATATTAGTGGCCTCTGCAGTTACATCAAGTGGTATAATTAGTGATGGTGGTTCGTTGTCATGTACTGTAACAATAAAGGATGCATCAGCTAAATTTCCAGAAGAGTCAGTTGCAGTAAATGTTATGGTACTATTTCCAAATGGGAATGGCTCCCCCGATGAAATACCTGCAGTTTGGGTTATTGTTACATTGCCAGAGAGATCAGTTGCAGTGGTATCTTCAAAAAATACAATTGCAGTGGATAGTGATTCATCGGTATTTGTGATAATATCAGATGGAGGAATAATTGTTGGTGGTGTGGTATCAATTATGCTTGCAGTTCTATTTACTTGAATTGCTGCATTACCTGCTGTATCTGCAGAGTCATAAAAAATGGTATAATTACCAATTACATCTACAAATGTTGAATCATTAATGGTAACTTTAGATCCATCATCAGTTGTTGCACCAAATTCTGTGTATCCTGCACCAAGCTCTATTATTTGTGGATTCTCCCCAAGAAGGGTAATTACTGACGGGGTGATATCCAGTATGGTTATAATTATACCATCAGATGATGTTAATTCCCCAGTATCTGTAACTGATGCTATAACAGTATGATTCCCAACAGTCAATATGGTATCAAATGAATCGCCACTACCAATCACTCCATCAATGTTAGAACTCCATGATATGGTATCAGAAATTGAACCATCTTCTGAATCAGTTGCAATTCCTACAAATGAAATATTATCATATTCCTCAAATGATTCTCCACTAGTTGGAGATGATATGAATACTGTTGGGGATTGATTCACCTCATTTACTGTAACTGTTATGGTTTGGGGAGTTGTAGTGATATCATCAGATGCTGTAACATCAAAGAGGTATACTCCAGGTCCCTGCAACTCAGTTGGAGTCCATGTGAATACTCCAGTAGTTGCATTAATTGCAGCGCCAGCTGGTGGATTGTTTGTTAGTGTAAATGTAAGACTCTGGGATGGCACATCAATATCTGTGGCAGTTGCAGTGAATTCTAACTGTATATTTTCATCTACTGTTTTGTTTCCTATGAAATTAATCACAGGTGAATCATTAATTGATGTCACACTAATTGAAACTGTTGCAGTATCATTAAGAAAGCCGTCAGTGATACCATATGAAAAAGAGTCCTCACCCCAAAAGTTCAGACTTGGGGTATACGTTATAGAGTAATCAGAATTAATTATTACATCTCCATGAGATGGCATAGTTGCAGATGTCACATATAATGAATTTGTAGTTGGTATACTGCTAGTATCAATATTTTGCAAAGACAATGAACCAGCACCGCAAAGGTTTGTTGATTGTTGTATATCCAATACTGCATTATCAATTAGTACCTGCTCAATTTGTGATGCCGTATAATTTGGATGAATCTGTTTTATCAATGCAGCTGCTCCTGCTACATGTGGGGCAGCAGCAGATGTTCCAAAGAACGAATCATACTGAGAGGAATCAACTCCATCATATCCACAAATTTCAGGCTTTACTGTACCATCATCAGTTGGTCCATGCGATGAGAATGATTCTATAGTATCAGTGGAATGATACACAGCACCAACTGTAGTGGAGCCTGTAGCATCAGCAGGTGTTCCTATGCTGGAGGAAGATACTGCCATGTCATCAGTCACAGAGCCGCCAACTGTATTAATATGCAGCAAATGATTTTGTGTGGTACTATGAGATGCTACAACAAGGCACACATCAGATAGTACGGTTCCATAAATGGTCTCAATTGGAGGGCCTGCAGAATCTGCCTGAGATGTTGCAGAAAACGCTTGCAGTGAGGACATTGTCCCATCAAAGAAGAACAGATCATAGTCCTGTGTGGTGCTATCCCATGCATTCCAAGACAAAACAGTCCATCCTTCGTGGTTAATTGGAAGGCAGGCCTTTTGTAATCCTGAGGCTGTTGGTGCAAACTCCATCACACTCTGATAGTCTGATAACCCAAGGGACCCAGGAGATATACTGCTAGGAGAATATGTTCCACCCCAGTGTCTTTGTGCCTCGTTTCCAGCAGCCACAGCTACCAGAATTCCTGCATCTCTTGCAGAATTAACTGCTTTGGCAACAGAGGATGTGCCGTCTCTAAAGTAGCCAGTAGTGCCATCACCACCACTAGCTGGAAACCCAAGGGATACTGATATGACATCAGTAGTTCCACGAGTAATGATATCATTAATGGAATTTGCAAAGTCAACAGAATTGCTAATTGCGTATAACTCCAGTGAGACCTCTGGTGCCATGTCTACGACAATTTGTGATGTAGCAGTTCCATGGGATGTTATTTTGCCACACGATATTGTTCCACCACATGATCCCTGGGAATCAAACAAGGCAGAATGAGTTATGTTTGATGCAATCTCTGGATCTGACAGAAAGAATGAATCATCAATTACAGCTACTGTCACTCCACTTCCTGTAATGGAATCATCATGTAGTAGATTGGCAAAAGATGTACTGACTCCCTGGCTTGTGATAGAATAGAATTCTGGGGTTTGCGGTAGAGTAATTGATTTGATGTCATCTGATTGGGATAGTGATACAATGTCTGATTCTGATAGAGTAGCTACTGCCATACCATCATGAGTAGTGGTAATGGAATAGTTATCAAGGGCTGCAGAATCTGCAAACTCTACATATACCGGAATCCTAGGGGTCTGCAATAATGATAGACTGTCAGTTGCAAGTCTTGAGGAATAATTGTTATTGGCAAAGAGTTTCTTTACCTGCTTTGATATTTTAAACTCTGCACGTTTTTCTGCAAATGTTTCTCTTAGTTTTGCAAATGACTCTTTGGAATCCTGAAAGGATTTCTGTGCACTAGAGAATTCTTGCTGTGCTGTATGAAATGATTCTTTTGGGATTTCACCTTTCTTGAACTGTCTTTTGGTATCTGCAAATTCTTTTTTTAGTTTTGCAAATGACTCTTTTTGTGATTGGAATGATTCTTTCTGTTCCTTGAAATCAGTTTTTATCTTTTTGAATTCTGCACGCTGTATTTTTAGTTCTTGCTTTATCTTCTTTAGCTCAATCTTTGAGGGAAGAACAGAGTCTTGCTGAAGATTTTGACCTTGCCGCTGTTCTATTACACCACTAATGATTTCTTTTAGATCTGATCTTTTCTCCTTTAGTTGATCCTTTTTAATCCCAAATGATTCCTTTTGTTTTAGGAATAATTCATGGGCATCATTGCGGGAATCCTTTGCTGTCTGAAATGATTCGGGTGTAATCTCACCTGTCTTGAGAGAATCTTTTGCCTCTGCAAATGACTTTTTTATTTTTGTATAGTCTGCCTTTTGTGAAACAAACTCTTCTTGGATTAGTTTTAGCTCATCTTTTAGTAATTCAAGCTGTGATGTATATGATGATAGTTTCCCATCAAGTATGCTTTGCTGTGAATCACTGGATGAGTCTTGTGTAATTGGAGATTCTAGGATGTTTTGAGATTGTGATTGTATGATACTATCATAGTATGCAACAAAGGTACCTTCTGAATTTATCACGCCAGGAACTGTACTAGATGATTGGGATGATGCAGTTGAGCTTCCGGATGACTCACTGGATGCTCCAGCAGCTGCAAATTCTACATCTGAATCATTGCTCAATACTGGAATAGTTACTGGAGTGTCCTCTGGAGTGGTGATATCATCATTATTGGCAACTGGTGCATCATTGATGGAATTAATTGTGATAGAGACAGTTCCAATATCAGAATCAGCCTCTCCGTCATTTGTCACATATGTAAAAGAGTCATTACCATTGATGTCTGGAAATGGCGTGTACACAACTGATGATATAGTAGATGTGACTTTTGTAATTGCACTAATAATTCCCTGAAGTGGTTGTGTTACTATTGAGAATAATAAAGAATCACCATCAGAGTCTGTTCCTGTAAGGTTTATGGTGACAGAATTGTCCTCATCTGTGTTTGTTGTAATATCATTAATGGTTGGTGGAGCATTTGATTGCTCTGTGATGGCTGATACCTCATTTGAGGAAATGCTAGTACCAATTGCATTAATTGCAGAGACACGGTAGTTATACTCTGTAAGTGAGAAAAGAGAAACATCAGTAAAGGATGGAATAGAAGAGCCAGTGTTTGCAATTATAATGGAAAATCCTGCACCAGATGGAGATTCCCTTTCTATGGAATAGCCCGTTATTGGCGCACCGCCATTATCAGAGGGAGTAGTCCAAGTAAGAGTGATTTCAGAATCAGACAGTACGGTAGCTGTAAGGGAATGAGGAGGATCAGATACACTTTGCGGTGTACTAGTTGCAGTTACTGTAACTGTTGATGCAGTACTGTCAACTACTCCATCATTAACCACTAATGAAAATTCAAGTACGGTGCCTACAGAAGCATCAGGCATTACAAAGCTTGTAGATACAGAATCAGAAATTGTTATAGGGAAACCATTAGAATCTGTTTGAGACCATTTGTATGTCAGAGAATCACCATCAACATCCACACTGCCAGTTCCATCAAGGGTTATTGTTTGCCCTACATACGCATCAGGCAAGTCAACTTGTGCATTAGATATGGGAATGTTGTTGATATTCTCATATACAAACAATCTACCAATACCAGAATTACCATCACCAGACCATTCGTCTGCAGCCACTACAATGTTATTAGCAATGAAACCCACTTGAGCTCCAAAGTGAGCACCACTTTGATCAAAGTCTATTCTCTCAATTAATCCACCAGTGATTGGGCTGTAAATGTATATGCTGCCAGCACTGTTAATTCCACCAGGGGAGCTTGATTCACTTCCTACGACAATCTTGTTTTTGGCAAATATCAATGATGGGGATGATGGAATGTTTGAATCTACAATAGTTAAAATTGGGTTTGTAAAATCTGCAACATCATAAAGATAGAGTTTGCCAGATGTGCCACCTATCAGAATCCAACCCATATCATTATTGGTTGCAAGGGAGGTGACAGTCTTGCTAATTGTTCCTGTAGGGGTAGTTGCTGGAATGGTAGTATCATAGATGTAAACATTTCCAGTATTCCTTGCAACAACTAGTAAATCATTTACTGAATCAAGTGCATTTGCACGATAATCTCCACCATCAGGATTAGGATATGATACAATTGGAATTCCAGATTTTGAAACCACATGAATATTACTCATGGAATTTCCACTTGCTGCAATCTTGTCTGTTCCTACAGAAGTTAGTTTCTTGCCCCATTCATCAGAAAAATTCCCTTCTGGAGATGTTACATCATGTGTTGCAGATGATAGTTGCGGACCTGGTGTCATGTCATCGTAGACAAATATCGTTCCAGCATTACTTGCAGGAATATCCTGCCTTACATCTGAAACTGCATAAGAATCATCATCAAGCATTGTTACTTCCTCACCGTACCTGTTTCCCCAGTTTGTCGGATGTGCATCACGAATTAAAGAGCCGTTACTCCCATCAATTAAAAATGACAAACCAAAATTAAACTGGGCCAGTGTGATTCCTGTCTTGGTATCAACTACATATCCAATGCCGTTTTCTTCATCAGAGACTAGAACATATGAGAGTTGCTCAGACAAGCCAGAAGAGACTGTAAAGGTGGGTAAACCAGATGTTTGGTTTGTTTGTGCATTCATGGACAGTACAGAATTGCCTTGCGTATCTGTCCCCTCGTTTGTAATTTGGGAATAATTAACTGTCAAGATGTTTTGTATTATACCAATTGTATTGTCATTTTCATCAACAAAAGATATTGTGTTCTGGTCATTTAGAAGAGATATGTCATTTACAATTAACATGTCATTAGTTGTTGTAATGTATGATGGGCCGGCAATGCCATCAGCATCATTTGAGAACAATGTATTGAAGAATGCATTAGTTATGTGAAAGCCGTTGTTCATTCCAATTACGATGTTATTTCCACTAGCATCCATTGTTTCCCCAAAGAATACAAAGTTTGATGATAGAGGGCTTGAGATGAATCTATCATAGAGTCGTCCTTCAATAATTGGGTTTACAGTTACAGTAAATGAATCAGCATCAGATAACTCATCAGGTGTCTGCTCTGTAACTGTGAGTTTGAATTTAAAAGTAGTTGATGATGATACATCAGGTGCTACAAATGACGCTTGTACATTACCAGCATTTGTGATTGGTATGGTAACTCCAGTGGAATTAGTTTGCATCCACAAGTAATTCAGTGAATTGCCGTCAGGATCACTGCTTGCACTTCCATCAAAGTGTACTGTATCGCCTTCTGTAACTACCAGTACATTAAATCCCGCATCAGCATCAGGCTTTTGGTTTTGTGTAGCAATATCATCTGGACATCCATCAGCATCCTCAAACCCGTTAAAGGTTTCAGGTTCTGCAATACAGGAATCAGCAAAGTCTGGAATTCCATCATTGTCTGAATCATCTGCAGTAGAACCAGAACTCTCCCCATCTACTAGTTCCCCGCCGTCTTCTCCAGACAAACTTCCAATAGTAGCGATAAATGTGACTACGGGAAGAGTTGCAGGGTTTGGCATTCCAGATATGGACAAATTAACAATTTGGGATGGGAATGCAAATGTTTCTACTGCAGTTACAGTTCCAGTGTTTAGGTTAAAGTTTGATGGAGTTAATGATAAATTATTAATTGGTTTTGATAGTGTCAGTACAAGTTTGTCTATTGCTGTTCTCTTTGTTGAGAATGTAATGTTGTCAGGTGGAATAGCAGTGTACCCAAGTTCCATACTACCGGAGCTGCCAGAATCTACATTAATTGAAACATTTGAGATATTTACATTGGCAGGAAATGTAATTGCAGTTGTAGTGTCAGACTGCAATGGAGTAAAATAAGAAGTTGCAGATAGTGCATCAAAAGATAGAGAAGAAAAATCAGTAATAGAGTCAAAATGTAAAACAGAGTTGATTGCTGTTACAGGGATTGATAGTACAATAGAGTTTACGTTAGTAGTTGGAGGATTAAATGGTATAGATGTTCCAGAAATAGGTTGAGATTCAGTAGTAGATGGTAGTGTTGCACCAGTGGTTTGAGTTGTGTTTGGTGGGAGTTGAGAGGAAGTAGATATGGTTGTGGTTACCTCATTTGAAAAAATACCAGTTCCTGCAGAACTTACTGCTGCTACTTTGTAGGTGTATGTCCCAGGTGATAAATTAGTATCAACATATGATGTATTGGTGTTTGTTCCATCATTAATGGTTACAAATGAGCCATTGTCTGTCTTTTTTTGTATGATATAGTCAGTTATTGTGTTACCATTATCAACTGCACTCCAAGATAGATTGATTTGGTCAGTTGATGATGTTATAGAAAGTATCGGAGCATTTGGAATAAGAGATGTGGTTTCTTGCAATCCAAGATCGTTACGAATATTCTCCCATGGACTAATCACTTTACCAATATATCCAGAACCACTACTAACACAGTTATCCAAATCATAGGTGGGGATTTCTGCAGGCAATTCAAAAAAGCAGACACTTCCTTGGTGCAATCCGACAATTGTGGCATCATCATTTGAGTTTAGTGTAAATACTGGAGCGCCACTATCTCCCTGTGAGCTATCATATGATGCAATGAACTGGTTAGTTAAAGCCCAATTATCACTATTATCAATAGTGCCATCTCTGTTTTGATCAATTTGAATTTCAAGACCGGTACCTAGAATATTTCCAACTGTAAGTCCTGTCACTGCACCGTGTTTGTAGACAGTATCAAAGTTTTGTACATCACCAATATTCAAATAAGCAACTATCTCAAATGCTTCTCCATTCGGATTGAAGATTTTTAGTTCTAGCTCAATGTCGGGATTGATTTTTACAAATGCACTGTCACTTTTTCTATTATTAGAACTATCAAAAGGTGGATTAATAGTAACTGTTCCAACTTCTTTTTTGAGAGTGTTACCTCCTTGAACAAAATCGGGTTGATGTACAATGTCCCCTATGGTTTCCCAACCAGCATTGTGAGCTGCAGTTACAAATCCATTGATTCCAGTATTAGTAGTTACAGGAATCATTATTGTTCCACCTAAAGGAACTTCTTCTGCAGGATTAACACTCATGGAGATTCCTCCTAAAACAGGATCACAAATATTAGTGGATAGATCACATGACTCTTCTACATAATATCCATAAAGTATCTTTAATGGAACATCATTGCCAACATAGTCTTGCAGATAATTACGGTATTCCTCATCACTTAATGGTGCATTGACATCCAACCCAATAACTAATTCTTTACTGGTAGCATTAACAAAGTTAAGAAAAACTGGAATATCTACAACAGATTCACCATTACTAAGAGAAGTAATTTGCAAATTAGTGTCTAGTTTATTATTTTTCATCAGCTCTCTGATTTTATCCTGACCAAGCTTTAATTTGTCATCAATCGGTTGAGCTGCTATCTCAGTGATTTCATCTGCAATAACAATCAAGACAGATATGATTACTACTGACATGATTGTTGTGAGATTCACTGTTTCAAATCTATAGTCTAGATAATTAAATGATTTTTTTGTAAAACATTAGAATTTGGTTGAATGGTTATGCCTGAAATTAGAAGGGTACAAAAACAAATCTATTTTCAAAATGTGATGATTAATGAGAAATTCTAAAATATTATATTATTTCATTGAAATTTAGAAGAAAAATGAAACTTTATATTTTATTTGGTTTAGTTATGTTTATCAGTTTAGGTGTGGCTTTTGGATATGGTGATGATCCGGATTTCGACATAGTTAGAGTAGGATTTTTTGGAGGAGACAATTACAATTATGAAGAATCATCATGTACACCAAATGTCATTAATCATATGAAGAGATTAAACAGTAGTTTTGTTTTGGGGACAATGACTGAGGTAGAAGAATTTGCTAAAAATATATTTGGACTTCGAGGATTTGTACAAATTGAAAATACCTGGTTTAATAATGCCACTGGAAACGGTGATTTTGATATTACTGGTAGGTATGATCGTCCCCTTGAATTTGACTTGAACAAAAAATATCTATTTTATATAATTAAAACAATCAATCCATATGAATATGAAGAACCATTTCATATTGTAGATACAGTATCAAGTCAAGATGCAATAAATGATATTGCAGTATTAAACAATCTAGAGTGTCAAAAAGAGATCAAAGACATACAAGAGTTACGGAAACAACTTGAATATGGGAAAAAAACTGCAATGCGTTTTGATATGGATGATAAAAGTCCAGCATCCATGGCATATGTCAATGAAGGAACCATGGAGCTAGTTGTAGGAATACATCAATATAACAACATAGATCGCTTAAGAATAGAACAGGGAATCAAAGATGCAATAGGGTATGATATTCCAATAAAATTTGGAGGTGCAATTGTATCTGAAGAATCTAAAATAATACAGTCACCACTCAAACAAGCAAAAAATTTAGAGAACAATATGGATGTAAAATGTAGAGAAGGTTTGAAATTAGTATTCAAATCAACAGACAATTCTCCTGCATGTGTAAAAGAATCAACTGTTCCAAAACTAATACAACGTGGATGGGCAACATAAACAAATTTTTCAGAAATATCTAAAATTAGTTACTACACCAGCATTACTAATTGGATGCTCAAAAACTTCAGATGAAACATCTCCATCAAAGGGAATGATTGTTCTAAGCTAGATTGTCAACCATTCTTTTGTAAAAACTATCAAAATTGTATTATCACTTTGGTTCAATGCTCTGAAATTTTTTAAATCATCTTAATTTGCACGTAAAACTTTTTTTAAACAAAAAAGTGAGGTATTTGTAATTGCCTTCGTTTACACAAGAATTAGAACACATTCGTTTGATGCTGGAGGCAAACGACTACAGAATAAGAAACGGGATGATGCCACTAGATGATTTTAGACTTTTCCTGACTCCTCCTGGGTTTGAAGTTGAAAGCGAGGAGGTTTTCAAACTAAAGGGTTCGGACATAGTGAGCTGTGCCGCTCAAATAATTATGGGTGGGGAAATCAGTGATACGTTTTACAGTCAAGACGAGCAGACCCGAACAAAGTTCCGAAATTTCCTTGAAAATGCATCGGGAGTAAGGAATCTGGATTTTTTTGAAATTGCAGATGACGGAAAAGATTTTGTGATTTCAATCCGAGCAGGGTTCCCCATAGGTGAACTCTCTGAGGAAACATTTGCAGATGCAATGGACAGGCTGAACTTGGCAGGAGGTTCCATAGAGGATCTGATCAACGAGTTCTTTGATAAACTGATTCACAATTGAATGTAATCTGTATTTCTTTTTCTTGGTCATCTTGGTATACTTGGCGCTATTTTAATTTGAAAGAAGAAAAAATTTTGTGTGATAAAGTACTCTGACAAGATTACCGTTGATGGAAAAAAGTACGATGCTGTTTTACTAAAAGCAGAAAAAAAAGATGCCCCAGAACTAAAAAGGCTGTACGGTGCATGGCTCGAACTGAAAAAAGGTTTAACAAAATTTGAATCCCGCGCACCAAATTTACCTGAGGGAATCTCAGAGGGTGCATTTTCCTTGGAATTTGGTTGTCCTAGAGTGTTAGATGTCAAGGGAACATCGGGTTCATATGATTGCTATAATCCAAAAACTTACGAAAGAATCCAGATCAAAGCTACCACGATTAGATATGATCTAACTAGTTTTGGACCTGATTCTGTTTGGGATGTTCTTTACCTTCTTGACTTTTATCGAGATGGAAAGTTTGATGGAACTTATGATGTTTATAAAATACCTAATGATTTAATCTATAATCATCAAATTAGTAAATCCCAAACTTTTCGTGATCAACAATCCCAAGGAAGAAGACCTCGATTTGGAATTAAACAAAAAATCATTGAGAAATATAACATCAAGCCAATCAAAACTTGCCAAATATGATCATGGTTTTCTTGGTATACTTGGCTTCCATTAAATGAATATATTTTATTGAAAAAGTGTGGTGTCTACTAAACAAAAATTATCTTTTGGTTTAACTTGTGAAATTACTCCAGATATGTTAGAATATGCCTTTTCTTTTGGAAGTGATTACTTTCGTGATCCTGCAAAAGTACTCCAAGATAGAACGGGTGAGAAAGAACGGGGTCTTGGAGAAATTCTTACTGCTAATCTATATGGAAAAGTAATCGAACTTGGAGTTTGCGAAATATTGAAAAATAATTCTGGAAAAAGATTTTTTCCAGACATGGCTGTTAAAAGTGAATTTGATTATGGAAAACCCGACATTGTTTCTGTAAAAGATCAAGATGGAAATAAAATCAAACTAGGTAAATTTGTGGAAATTAAATACAGTCCAAGTAATTTCCAATGGATAGGCCTATACACATCACAATTTGAAGAAATGAAAAATCATGTTAGAGAACATTATGATTTTACTGGAGACGAAAATGAAGAAATTGTATTGATTTATGCTAATATCAGAAACAAAAAAACTGGAGAATGTTTGTCCAGCAAAAATCTTGACGATGAGTTAGAAGATAATGATTCTGGAGAAGAAGAAACAGTTAACAGTTTAACAGATTCTGAAAAAAGTAATCTTAAAAAATTAAAAAATGAACTTGATGAATTAGTAAAAGAAAGGGATGATATTACAAAATTGCCTAGAACTCTTAGCCAAAAAAACATACCACACCCTCTATTCCCTAATATGTCTCTCTCTGAAGCAAGAGAAAAAAATAAACAAAGAAAAGAAAACATAGACAAGCAGATTACAAAGAAAAAAAGTTTCATTAAAAATTTGAGATACACATTTCAAAAAAGAAAATCCGATTTACTAGGAATTTACTTTAAACAAAAGAAATTCTTGCCAGAAAAATTTGATTATTTTTTAGATATTTCTGATCTTGAAGTGGTAATTGAGTATGTCATAACGGGTGCGGAACTAGAACAACATGGAAAAATTTTTGCGGAGGATGAAATAATGCCATCAAATCAAATATTTTTTGGAAAAGGTAAAGAAAATAAATCGTATGAAATGGATGACTTGTCAAACACTGATAACATCACTCATGAAAAAATAATTCCTAAAAAAATTAATGGTACAACCAGAATTCCTGTAGAAAATATTACATACAAGCATGATTTCTCTCCACATTTTGGCGATTTACTTTGCACTGGTGATGTCGAATTCATCAAACAAACTAAAGACACCGGTTCCACATTATTTTTAAAATGTAATTCAGATGTTAAGGTGGTTGGAGATTTTCTTGGGACATGGGAATTTGATAAAGATGAAATTAAAAGAATCATGCAGGAGAATACATTACCGGGTAGAAATGGTAAGCCTGGATTAAAAAACAGGAGTGATTGGTTTTTTCCTAAACGTAATTTTTCATCCATTGTCCCTGATCTAAAAAAAAGGGTCAAAATGATTGCGAAAGACATTTAGTATTATACTTGGTATACTTGGTATACTTGGCTTTCTTAATATTCTTATTCTTACAAGTCACCACAAATGGGCAAAGCATTAGGTTCCTCAAAGGTAACAGTAAGGTTTCAAGTCACCGTTCCAGAAGAAGTAAGGAACAAGCTGAAAGTAAAGGAAGGGGACAACCTTGTTTTCGTTGAGGACGGAAAAAAAATCTACATCAGTACAGAGTTTTAGATCAGCATTACCTCTAATTATGAGAAAAAGTGGGGCTGTGTGAAGGATGAAAAAATCAGATCATACTTTTAAAATTGCAACCTTATTTTCCGGAGCTGGCGGATTGGATTCCGGTTTTGTAAAGACTGGAAAGTTTGAAAGTCAAATTGCAAATGACATTCTTGAAGCACCATCAGAAACATACTCAAAGAATCACGGCACCCCAATCCAAACGGTCCAGGAGTTCAACAACGATCCTAAACTTCCGTGCTACATAGTGGGAGACGTTACCGATGTGGATTTTACTCCTCTTACTAACATTGACTGCGTAATAGGCGGACCTCCATGCCAGGATTTTTCTCAAGTAAGGGGCAGCCGGGAGGATCTTGGAATCAAAATGATGCGCGGAAATCTGTACTCCCACTTTATTCGAGCGTTGACTCGAGCAGAGCCAAAAATATTTGTCTTTGAAAACGTTCCGGGACTTACCAGCTCCAATGGGGGAGCGGCTTACAAAACAATCATAGAAGATTTTGAGAACCTCAATACAAAGTGGTCTGAAATTAAAAACAAAATAAAAAAAGGGCCAGATTCCGCAAAAAATTATTTTTTAATATTTAACGACATTGTTAACTCGTCACATATCGGTGTGCCACAAAAAAGAAAGAGGCTAATCATTGTGGGTGTAAGAAAAGATTTGATTAAATCAACTGATGAAAAAGATTTTGCAAAAAAATCCCAAGAAATTCTAAAGGGAGAAAGATCTCTTCTCAGCAAGTACCCAATAAGCGCAATGGAAGCGTTTGAAGGAAAAACTATACCCGAACTTGCAGAAAAGTACACTAAACTGATGGAGGAGTACCGTGGAGTTGAAAAAGAGGTCGGAACTCCAGCTGCCTTCAAGTGGAAATCAAAAACATGGGACAAACTCACATTGGACATAGTAGAAGATTACCTTACATCAAACGAAATTGAGCCCAAGAACGACGCAGAGATTGAGGATGCCTTTGAGGAGCACAAAAAAGTCCTGGTAGATCTCGGGTACTACGGGAAACCTCTGGAAGGTGTTGAGTTTGAAGATGGAAGCAACGAAATTCCCAATGAGGGCGCTAGAGTAAAAAGTAGAATGGCACACATCCCACCAAACATGAACTATCTTTTTGTTGATGGAACAGATTGGAAAGTAAAGGGAACCATGAGCAACATCTATCGAAGGTCGCATCCGCTAAAGCCAGGTTACACTGTAATGGCATACGGCGGAGGTGGAACTTGGAGTTATCACTACGAAAAGGGAAGAAGTATGCTTACAAACCGAGAAAGGGCAAGGCTTCAAACTTTTCCAGATGATTACATGTTTGAGGGTAATCGATCTCAGGTCCGAACTCAAATCGGTGAAGCAGTTCCGGTTAGACTTGGAACCAAGCTTGCAGAGATTGCTCTTTCTGTTTTGGAAAAGAATTAACGCACTAGACAAATCACGAAAGGTTTAAAGCTGATGTTCGTCGAAATCAGATGTGGTTAAAAAATTCACATTAAACGATGTTGTCTGTGCCGACAGCAAAACTTTATCCAAATTTATCAAACCTAACAGCGTTGCACTGACTGTAACGTCTCCACCTTACGGGAACGCAATCAACTACTCTCAGCACGTTAAGAATCAAAAGTCGGGGAAAGGCAAAGATTACCGCGGAAATGTTGGAGGATCACTTGACGATTACATAAAAGAAATGCAGGAAATTTTTGCTGAAGTTAAAAAAGTAACAATGCCAGGTGGCTTTTGTTGTATAGTAATTGCAGATGAGTTATCCGAAGGAACTTTGATTCCCCTACCGAGCTTACTTATCTCAAAGCTGGTGGACCTTCAGGATGAAGAAGAGGGGTGGCACCTTCGCGACATGATCATCTGGAATAAAGTGACTGCGGGCAGAAGCGGTGCAGGAAATAGGTTTGGTCAGTTCGTAAAGATTCCAGTTCCAACAAGGTACAGGGCAAACATAATGCACGAGTACATCATCGTTCTTCAGAAAGGGAAAAAAGCAAGATTCCTTTTGAAAGAAACTGAGCCAAAGGTTCCACTAAACCGCGCAATGAAAAGACAGGTTGCCCTATCTGTGTGGGACATTACTCCCGTTCCGCCAAACGTCATCAAACACCCTGCAGTATTTCCAGAGCAGATTCCATGGAGGTTAATTCAGATGTACACGAAAGCAGGGGACGTTGTTTTGGACCCGATGTGCGGAAGTGGTCAGACTGTTAAAGTTGCAAATAACCTGAAGAGAAAATACATCGGCGTAGACCTAAGAAAGTCATACGTAACTCTCGCAAAGAAAAGAACAAAAGAAGATTTGATGTTATCTAACTTTATGATTCCACTGTACTTCCCAGTAAAGTGGATGGATGGTGTACAGTCTGGAAAGAAAGGAGATGCACATATTGACGTTGAGGATCACATACCAAAGGGATTCAAGCTAGAGTTTCAAAAAATCACAAAGGATTTGGAAAGGGGGACTGACACAACTCACATCTACTACAAGAACAAAGCGGGGGACTACCTGTGCTGCGTCATAGGATCCGGCGAAGAGCCGTATATGATCAAGATGGGGAATCCGAAGAAGGCAAACTCCCCACTAAAAAAAATTCTCAAAAAACTCCCTGAAACATTTGACCTGATTGACATTAAAAAAATTCTGCCAGAAGAAATACCAAACGATCCTTACTCTTTGGTTTCACTGGTTGATGTTTTGGAACACGTAAAAAACGTCAAGAGAAAAACAAGGTCATTGACCAAAGTGATTTACGAAAAAACAAATTAAATTAAAAAACTAAATCACTTGTAGTGTGGCTTGCTGGGATCGTATTCCCTATCGTCGCCTTTTGCTCTGTACAATGCTTTTCCAATTCTATCTATTTCTCCTTTCAAGCACAATCTGGATAAAATAGAACGGGCATTTCTGTTGTTCATCTGCAAATTCTTACACACGTCATCAAGTGACTGCGGTCCGCCGTATGCTCTTTTAGATTTGAGAAGCATTAGAACTCGCTTACCAGTTCCAAAAGTTTCAAAGAGTATTTCAGTCATTTAGTTTTTCTAAAAAACCACCACGGATATTCCTATCGCTAGAATTGACCGGAAATCGTGGATCTAATTGAAATAGTTTCATAAAATTAAGGATGCATGAAGTTAGACGGTACTCAGATGAAGGCAGTTGAGTATAATCTGAAAGCCTTGAAAAAACTGAAATGAAGAAAATACTAGGTAAAATTTCCCTGAGAAAATTTGAACCTAAAACCTCAAAGACAAAAAAAGACGTCGCAAGGAAAATAGAACTCCGCAACAAAATCAGAGGATCAAGATCTAACCTGCCTCAGATAAGAAAAGACTGCGAGGGCAAAAAAATCAGCTTGAGGATAAAGTTTCGACTCAGCAAGCAACAGGAGGAAAACGTGAGCAAGTACCGCAAGGATCTTGACAACATGCTGAAAATTGTTCTTGACGTTTTTCCAGAGTACATGGACAACAACAAAACCAACAAAGGATTAGGGTTGATAGACAATGATGAGTCAGTGTATGAAATTAAAGCTGAAAAAATATTTGTAGATACTGATGTGGAACAGGGAATTGATATTGAGATAAGTAGAGTAGTTATACGAAAAAACAGAACTAGGTAGAATCCCCAATGCAAATACTTTAGTGAACACCTGAGGAATATTTTTTGTAGCCCGGTAGTGTAGCGGTCAAGCATAGAGGCCTTTGAAGCCTTTGACCCCAGTTCGAGTCTGGGCCGGGCTACCATCTCCAGTTTTAAAGAGGATTAAAGTAAAAATTCTGGACGCGATGAAGAATCAGAGTTATATCTGAATTGATGATTGGAAGGCATTTGACTGAGCTGTCTTAATTCTTAGAAAGTTACAAAAAATGAAATTATCTCTTTGTAATTTTACATGCGACAGAGATATAATTAAAAAATTGATATCTCATATATTGCCTGAAAACTTTTGGATCTTTGTGATCAAGAATACTGATGATGAATTTAACAGAAGGATGGATGACAAATCGTGGCCTATACACAACTACACCGCAAATCGCAAGAAAATTCAATCTGGAGACAAAATTTTATTTTACAAAGCGGGTGTTGGGAACAAGAATATTCTAGGATCTGCGGAAATCGTATCTGAGATTAAGCCAAAGGCTGGAACTGAAGATTATACAGTATCCCTTGACAAAATCGATATTTGGAAAAAATCTGCTCTGATGAAGCCGATGGTTGAGAATCTTAATTTTGTTGAAAACAATCAGCAGTGGGGACGGTACATGCAGGGCGGAGTGATTAAAATCAATGAAAAGGACTATCAAACAATTATTTCAAACAACTAATTTCGTTATCTAAGAAAAACTTAAACTCTCTTTGAAATTGATTGTATATGATTATTTAAAAAATGGGACACTGTAACGCAAGATGCAAAGAGTTCGTAGCAAAAAAACCGCTAGATGGCGGTGGCAGATACGCAAATGGGCAAAAAAGATGTAACATTTGCGAAAAATACATGATCTGGGATGGACTGTTCTGCCCTTGTTGTGGGAATCAGCTCAGACAGAAAACAAGGAACAGTGATCTTCGAGACAAGTTTCTAACCGTCAATAGAATTTAGAAAGTTCAAATTTTTATTGTAACCATACAACACTTAGTTGTGATCAAGAGATGCGATTGGGTCAAAGAAGGGATACATCAAAAATATCACGACACAGAGTGGGGAGTGCCGATACATGATGATGGAAAATTATTTGAATTTCTGCTCCTTGATGGAGCACAAGCTGGTCTTTCTTGGATGACTATCTTGAAGAGGAGAAGTGCATACTGTAAAGCGTTTGATATGTTTGACCCTGAGAAAATTGCCAGATACCACAAAAACGATGTGGATTCACTCTTGAAAGATGAGGGGATAATTAGAAACCGAAAGAAGGTCGAGTCATTTGTAAACAACGCAAGGAAGTTTCTAGAAGTAAAAGATGAATTTAGGAAGTTTGATCACTATATTTGGGGATTTGTTGGTAACAAAACTAGAGTTAACAAGTTCAAAACTTGGGATGATATACCTGCTGTGAGCAGAGAATCTAAAGAGATGAGTGAAGATTTGAAAAAAAGAGGGTTTACCTTTGTGGGGCCTAAAATATGCTACGCCTTTATGCAGACAGTTGGAATGGTAAATGATCATATCGTATCTTGTTTTAGACATAAGGAAGTTCAACAGAAGAACTAGAAAAGATTAGAATGAAAAAAGTAGATGAACGAGATTCCTTTGAGAATAATCAGTTTTTAATTGATACTAATAAATCAGAATAGCAAAATCAATTCTAAATTCTATAATCACAAAAGGATTTCAAATTATATGCATTACACTTGTTTACACTGTTCTGATGTTCAGGTTCATTCATTCCAAGAGAAAGGGTTGTGAATTTTTGCAATGACATATGCTAATGAGATAAAAAATCACCATGTAAAGCGATAAGAATAATTGAATATCATCTGATAGACACTAGCCAATCCTTGATTACTCTGGTTGCAATACAATCATCTTCGTTGTAGTCTATTACTTTTTGAAATCTGTCCTTGTTCTCATCAGAATTTTTAATAAAATCAAGGTAGATGGAAATTGATTCTGTGGCATTAACATCCTTATGCGTCCAACTAAATCCAAGATATGGCGCTATCTGCTTTAGTCCGTTACCATACGTAGGAAATACTACAGAGTTTGTGGCAACCTTATGGATGTCTATCATGTGATCAAAGACCATGTTTTGGGTTGTCCTGTCAACATCATAATTTTCCATCATTTTGGTCAGATGTGTCTTTTCATAATGGTGATAGTGATAAATCACATAGTCTTTTTGTTTTTTGATAAACTCTAAAAATTCTAGCAACATTTCTTTTTCATGATCTGTATCTTTTGCAGTGAATGGGATATATTTTTCCTCAGAGTTTTCCCTCACTAAAATGCCAATAAGATAATCAATCTGGGGAATATTTTCATCAGCCATCGTAGGATCAATCCCTTCAAGGTCAAGAAAGATCTCAACTTTACAATCTGGAAAATCAATTGCATCTTTGTCGATTATTATCGGTTTGTTTGTATGAAGTGCCTTGGCAGTTGTCATATATTTTATTGCAGTTTTTTTCCTACCCCCTTAATCTCAATAAGATCTTCTAGTTTTGCACTTGCGAGATCTTGTACGGTTTTGTATCCGCTATCAACAAATCTATTTTTTGTTTTTGCAGAAATTCCTGCAACAAGTGAAACATCATTTGTCTCAATTGCTTTTTTGTTACAATATGAAGTCCAAGGGGACAACCCACTTCCATGTGTAGGGGACACATTACTACCTTGAAGTATATCCCTTGTTGCATCTATGGTTTCAAAGAGTAGTGGCTCGTAATCAGAATACTCATGAATAGTTTCTTCTCGTTCTCCGTTAATAATGGAAAATGTTTTTGGAGTAAACTCTTGTATTTGTCCTAAAAGATAATTGTAAAATGCACCTTGAATCAGATGTTTTTCTTCAATGTTCTTTGCGAGTTTTACTTCCTTGATGGTATAGTGGTAATCTCCAAATATTGATTTGTAGTTAGTTGATTTTTCCATAATGTCTGCCTCCCCGTAAAGACCATGAGGTAGAAAGTAAATTGGAATCCCGTGTAATGCATTGGTTCCCGATATCATTGATTCTATGGCAACTTTGAAGCCGTCTTCTCGGGTAGGGTAT
>Ga0209665_1000648_pt1 | contig 24942 bp, 26 predicted proteins | sample SaaInlV_200m_DNA_2_FD_184675 | JGI IMG/M metagenome (GOLD analysis project Ga0209665, IMG submission 184675) | Marine microbial communities from expanding oxygen minimum zones in the Saanich Inlet - Saanich Inlet SI074_LV_135m_DNA (SPAdes) (version 2) | ecosystem: Environmental > Aquatic >... | reverse complement strand
TCACCAGTTGGAGGAATAATTCCAGAGAGGTGAACAGTCTCACCCAATCCATAAATGTCCTTATCTATCGTGATAAGAGATCCATCCTCCAGAACAAGAGAATCAATGATAGAGAAAGTAGTAGTAGTAATAATTGAACCATACTGAGATTCAACAACATAATTACCAGCAGTGAAAATATTTTGAGTTACATCGACATCTATTGAATATAGTCCAGATGTTTCAAGTATTGCAGAGAAAGTATATCCAGTAACAACCCCATCAGTTACCTTTTTGTTTTTTCCTTGTGTTATAATTTCTAATGGACGTCCATCTTCATGAGAAATAGAAATGGCCACTCCAGTACCAGTTGAATAACTTGAATTGCCATACGGATCCTGAACAAAGCCCACAATATTCATAGACTCACCAAATTCATAGACATCTTTGTCAGTTACAACAGTCAAAGGCTCATCAGAAGCAATAAAGTTCTCAGGATCCTCAACCACAGGTATTACAATTGTGGCAGAACCCACATCTTTAGATACAGTGATTTTGTATGCACCTAATCTATTATCATGTTCAGGGATCATAAATGAATATTCAAATGAACCATCTCCTTTGATAGTTACACCATCAAGAATTTTAAATCCAGCATCACTTCCAGTAGAAGATGAACCAATTGCAGATTGTTTTGTTTGAATAATTGTTAAATCTAAAGTACTAACAAAAACTTGATTTAATCTACCACTAATTGTAACTTTATCATTCAAACCATATGCTTCTTTATCAGCCCAGAGAGATATCGGGGTGTCTTCTTTGAAATCTTCAACAACTTCAAATGAGATTAGAGAAGATTTATCAGAATATTCTGAAATAACCTCATAATTGCCATAACCAGGATTTACAGTGGTGATAAACACACTTGTTTTGAACTCACCATTTGTAGGGTAAAGATTTCCATTAGAAATAACATCTCCAGCAGAATTTAAAACAGTAAACGTCATGCCTTCAAATGGAATTGGCTCACTGGTAAATCCAGTAATATGAACAGTCTGTCCTGGAAGATATTGTGATGAATCAGTAATAACATAAAATTCCTCATCTTGTTTAATTTCCTGTTCAATTATTTCATAGCCCACTGAAAAAGTAGTATTTGTAGTAATGCCATCATAAGTTACAGATACATCATATGTTCCTTCATTAATTCCAAGTACCTGATGCAAACTAAGAGTTGTATCATATTCAAGATTTAGATCAGGATACATTGTAATTATTTTATTAAAATTAGGACCAGTGATAGTCATTACAATTTGTTCAGGTTGAAAGAAGGGTTTTACAATGTAAATTTCTTCAGATACACTTCCAGTAATTACAGCAACATCACCAAACAAATAAGATGGTTTTTCAGATGAAACAGACACTACAACACTTTCTGAACCTTGTGCTTCAACTAGCTTACCATTTGATGAACCAGTTGTCGAAGTTACAAATTTCCAATCATCAGAACTGTCAAAATCATATCCATCATAGAGTCTCTGCCAAGATGTAAAGTCATTTTGAATATCAGTAATAGCAGGGGTTTTATCAACAATCATACCATTTTCATTTCTTAGTTCAACTGATTCGTTTGCGTCAGTAAACCAAACATTCTGATAAGAATAAGTCAAGAATTGTTCAGATTTTATTATCGTACCATATGGAATGGTCATTGTTTTTTTAAGGACAGTTGTAGATGCAATTTCCCATCCACCAAGATCAATATCAGAACTAGTAGGATTGTAAATTTCAATCCATTCTGAAATAGATGCGGAATCATCACCAGGAGGATTAATGTCAACTTCATTAATTACAACATGATCAGTGGACTCGGCATATGCAGGAGCTAAAATTCCAGCGAAAAGAATTACAGAAAATACTAGCATTAGGTTACGATTCATCATTGATTCCTGATTTGATTGGCTAAAAGACTCATTTTAGAATAGGATTGAGGAAAAGTTGAGCTAATTGTTAAAGTCAGATATCTTAAAACCATCAAAAAATATCATAATTTTTCAGTATTAAGGCATACGAAGGAATTATTCTTAAGACTAGTCACATTTTGGGCATTTTGCTTGAACAATTTTAGAACCACATTCCATGCAAATTCCATCCCCAATACTATTTTCAATTGATTTTCGTCGCTGTTCAACATACAATTTGATTACAAAATAAAATCCAACACCTATCAAAGCAGAATAATGGAATGGAACGTACTGTGTAATTCCAAGAACAATAAGGAAAATTCCAACAATCAAAACTATATCACGTCTCTCAAATTGCATTAAAACAAAAAACTCAAGAATTGATAAAAACGTGCCGGAGCTCAGACTCAATTAGTTTACTTCATTCAAAGTCATTTCTCTAACTCCTCCTCATTGCTCGGCAATTGGATATGAATATGATTTGATAATAAGATGATGATGGTGGGACCGGCGAAATTTGAATTCGCGACCTCTGCGTCCCAAACGCAGAATCATACCAAGCTAGACCACGATCCCAGTAAAACCAGAAAATCGCCCAATTTAAGCTTCACAGATAATCATTTTAAAGGCAAATTCAGGATCGAGATTGTGCAAACAGAGCAATACATCAAAGCAGGTAAAATTGCAGCTGAAGTAAGAGAAATGGTACGAGTAAAAGACTGGATAGGTAAAACAGTCTTTGAAATTTGTGAAGAAGTGGAAAATGAAATTAAAAAAAGAGGTGCCAAATGTGCATTTCCAGTAAACGCCAGTATTAATGAAATTGCAGCACATTACACTGCAGAACCAAATGATCCAATTACAATCAAAGATACAGATTTAGTGAAAATCGATTTAGGTGCACAAATTGATGGTTACATTGCAGATACAGCAGTAACTGTTTGTTATGATGTTCAATCTGATGGGTTAGTTCAAGCTGCTGAAGAAGCATTAGGAAATGCAATGTCAATGATAAAAACAGGTGTAAAAGCAAGTGATATTGGACGAACTATCGAAACAACAATTAAAAAAATGGGCTACAAACCAATTGCAAATCTTAGCGGGCATTCATTAGATCAATATACAATACACGCAGGCAAATCAATTCCAAATATTTGGTCAATTGGAGGATTTTCACTTTCAGAAAATACTGCTTATGCATGTGAACCATTTGTAACAACAGAGAAAGCTGGAGGGTTTGTTAGAAATGGAAAGATAAAAAATATTTTTGCATTAAATTCAAGAAAGAAAACAAAAAACGACGAAGCAGACAGACTACTTGATTTCATCTGGGAGAATTGCAACATGTTACCATTTGCACTAAGATGGCTAACAAAAGAATGGGAAGAAAAGCAAGCACGAGAACTATTAGACTTCCTAGTAAAGAAAAAAGCAGTTCAAGCATATCCGGTACTAATTGAAGTTAACGAACAAAAAGTAGCACAAGCAGAACACACATTCATTCCCAATGAGAACGGTGTAACTGTAACAACCAAGGCCGAATAAGAAAACCATGAGAATATGAGTGAAGAAGTCAGAGCATGCCCGAAATGTGGCGGATTTATGTTTAGAGAGCAAGGAGAAGCAGCAACATGGTTTTGTCCTTCTTGTAATGTAAAATACAAAACAGAATAATCTAGAAATTATTGTTCTAAAGTTTCACCGAAAATTTTCTCAATTCTTGCCAGTCCGTCACAAGAAGTACATTTTGAGAGTTCAGTAAACAAAGTATCGCCATTTTTGAATTTCCTTTTAGTCAAAGTACCACATTTTGTACATTGTTCTACAGTGTATTCAGTGGTAATTTTTTTCTTGGAGAAAATCATTGTGGAACTCCAGAGGTATTACCAACACCAATTATCACGACAGATTGACCAGGTTTAGTATTTTCAAGAATCATTTCGTTTACTTGTAATCTTACAATTTCTGCAGTATCAGCAATATCTTTGGTCATCAAAGTTATGGCTTCTTTAACAGATTGTTTTACCACAATAGAGAATATCGGAATATTGTTAGTTGTTGCAACGGCTTCAATTTGGAATCGTTCTGTTCCAATACCCCCAATAGCAACACCAAAACCTTGAGCAATGGATGCAGAATCCTCACCCTCCATTTTCAATGCAGCATCAATCATAATTACTGCATCAATTTTATTTTCAGACATAATTTTTTCCAACCCATCTGCAGGTCTACCTACTGTTGAGCCAGGACCTTCAGCCTTTAAAAGAAATAATTTTCTATTTTCAAAATCAATGTTTACAAGAGATGTTTGGAATGCTACGGCTTCTTTTTCATTATTTAGCATCATTTTTCCAACAATCATTGGACCAATTCCATCCCCCACAGGTTGACCTGTCTTAAATGCAGGAATTGCATCACTCATTGCCTCTGCTTGCTCCATTATGAAAGGAAGCATCATTTGTAGAGGTAAGATTAACGGATAGTTGTTTTGTTTTTTAGCAATTAAGAACATGTGATTGACAATTTTGTAGATTAATTGAAGTGAAGATGCAAGTTCAAGTAAAGTTTGGACTTTAGTTAATTCAACATCAGACATTTCAGGAGAAAGTAACTTTACATGTTCTCGAGTGTAATCATCTCTAGACCTCACCGTATGTCTAACTTTGTCAACAATTCCATTAGGATCCATATCAACAGGCATTATTGTAAAATAATCCAAAAATTTGTCGATTTTCTTCACAGGATCATCTTTTGCGTTTAAATTATTTTTAACATAATTAATTAATTCAGTTCTAGATTGTACCTTAAAATTTTCTAATTTTTTAATCCCTTTTTTAATTTCTCGTGAAGTAACAAATAATTGAATTTGTTGCCCATAAAATACAAAAAGGATTATCGGAAGAATCCATACCAACATCATTATCGGATTAGAGTCATCGCTCATCGAAAACAATTGATCAAAGTCAAAATTTGTAAAATTCACTAGAATCAAGATGTCTTAGAACCAAATTAAAGCATTGTTCCCAAATTCGATCATCATGGTTTCTAATGATATAGGGAAAAGATATTTTCATGAATGAATAATGGCGAGTGCTTTTATTGTAGTTTAAAGACAAAAAAAGCCGAATATGCCACAAACAAAACCCATCGTGAGTGTAGAAAATGTGGTAGCTTCTGCAGATGTAATGCAGAAAATGGACTTGAATGATATTACCAGGAAATTTCCAGATGTAGAATATCATCCGGATTCGTTTCCAGGACTAGTATTTAGATTAAAAATTCCAAAAACGGCAACATTGATTTTCACTTCAGGTAAAATGGTGTGTACAGGTTCAAAATCTGAAGAAATGGCTGAAAAAGCAGTAAAAACAGTAGTGCAGAATCTTCGAAAAGGAGGGATTAAGGTTAAAAAAAACGCAGTGGTGACAATTCAAAATATTGTTGCATCCATTAATCTAGGTGGAAAAATCCATTTAGAGCAAGCTGCAAGAACATTACCACGAAGCATGTATGAACCTGAACAATTTCCAGGGTTAATTCATAGAAGGGTAGATCCAAAAACAGTCATTTTATTATTCTCATCAGGGAAACTTGTCTGTACAGGAGCTAAACATGAAGAAGACGTGTATCGTTCGGTTCACAATTTACACGCATTACTAGAAGAGAAAGAATTAATGATTTATGATTAATTTCACAAGTCAAAAACTAATTCCCATTAATCTAAAAAATAATTTTTAAACTAGATTATTTAATTGGACTTCCTAAAGGAACATCTTCTGTTACAGTTAACCAGAAAGGTTTGTCATCGACATCAGCTGCCAATAGCATTGCGTTTGATTCAACTCCTGCCATTTTTTTTGGTTCAAGATTTGCTATCACGATTACAGTCTTTCCAACTATATCTTCAGGTTGATAATATTGAGCACCTCCAATTATTACATCACGTTGATCATCATTTCCCAAATCAATTCTACCTTTGATAATTCTAGATTTCCCTTCAATTGGTTCAGTAGCAATAATTTTAGCAACACGAATGTCTAACTTTGCAAAATCATCGTAAGTTATTGTAGACATGGTTAATCTTAATTTCTCCCGTTAAAATAAATTTTGGATTTCATTGTAAATCTTTTTTATTAATCCCACTTGTTTCAATTTCATATCTTAATGCTGCAGGAATTTCCATGTATGTTTTATTGGCCAATTCAATTATTTGATCTTCAGGAACGTTAACTTTTTTCAATAATTTTCCTCGTTGATGAGCATATGCATTTTTCCAAAAACCTGCACCGTCTAATGTTTCAATTTTTGGCATGTATTTTGTTGGTTTCATTTTTTTTCAAATTTTGATGGACTGTGACCGAAGAATGGCAAACGCCATTGGAACTGGAGTTAATGTTCCGGATTTTAGGCATGTTACCGATCACAGTCTATTTGAATTGCTGTAGGGATCCAATATATTTAATGCGGAAAATTGGGTTTTAGTGTATGGCTACAATCCAAGTTGAAGTAGAAATCAATGCATCAATAGAGAAAGTATGGGATATTGTTTCAGATATAGATAATGAACCAAAGTTTTGGAAAGGCACCAAAGAAGTTAGGAACATTTCAAAAGAAGGAAACACCATCAATAGAGAAGTCATAATTGCATTTAGAGATCAAAAATGTTTACAAGAAGTAAAAATATACCCTAAAGAGAAAATTGAAGCCAGATTCATTAAAAGAATAATCGATGGGGAAAAAATAGTATCATTAACCACCAAAGATGAAAAAACAATACTTTCGACATATTGGGATATCAGACTAACAGGTATGATGAGCATGTTTACAGGTATGATCAAAAAACACATCAAAAGCGGAACAAAACAAGCAATGCAAAGTATCAAAGAAGAAATCGAGAGATAATTTTAATGGATTTAATTTTAGATAGTTTCAATTATACATTAACTGCAATTCTAATCGGGGTTTGTGGGGCATGGGTTTATCTTCTCAAATCAATGCTTGATTCATTTAGATTGACACCATATTTAGATAAATTTGAAAACACATCTAAAACAAATCCCAAAGTTTCAATAATTTTACCAGCTAGAAACGAAGAAGAATTTATTGGAAAGTGTTTAGATTCACTAGTAAAACAAGACTATGAAAATTATGAAATTATTGTAATTGATGATTCATCAGAAGATAAAACTGGAGAAATAATTTCAGAGTATGCAAAAAAACATCCAAAAATAATTCCAGTATCTGCAAGACCAAAGCCAGAGGGGTGGATGGGGAAAAACTGGGCATGTATGGAAGGGTACGGTAAAGCAACAGGAGAATTATTACTTTTCACAGATGCAGATACAAAACATGCTGAAAATGTTATAACACTTGCAGTAACCCATTTGAATTCATTTGAATTAGATGCATTATCAGCGATACCAAAAATGCTAACATTTGATTTTTGGACAAACATCACACTACCAATGATTTCAACATTTTTGCATACAAGATTTTCTGCATTAAATGTAAACAATCCAGCAAAAAAAACAGGTTATTTTTTTGGGAGTTTCTTTATTCTGAAAAAAACAACGTATCAAGAAGTTGGTACGCATGAAGGAGTCAAACAGGAGATTATTGAGGACGGAGCTTTAGGAAAAAAAGTAAAGGAAGCAGGCTACAAAATGAAAATGGTGCGTGCAGAGCACTTGGTGGATGCCGTATGGGCTAGAGACAAAGGCACATTGTGGAATGCTCTAAAAAGACTAATGGTTCCACTCTATCTTCAAAGTGGAAAAATTGCAATAGGCATATTTTTTGCAATAGTATTTTTGTTGTTTGTTCCATTTCCAATATTAGCAATTTCAACTTCTTTGGCAGTAGAGACAGCATCTGCAAAAATACTTTGTATGGTATCTGCAATTGCATCAATTATGATTTACATTGGTGCAATCATAGAAGTGAAAGTAGGTTTAAAGCTAAAACTAGTGTATGCGATATTTGCACCTCTTGGAAGTTTGGTTGTAGTGTTAGGATTTTTGAATGGATTGGTACAAGCTAAAAGAACATCAGCAGTAACTTGGAGAGGGAGAAGTTATTCAATGAAAGATCATTCTCAAAGTTCAATCAGTGTATAGCAAGCCTTTTAGATAGAAAATAGAGAATAAAAAATCTCGTGGACAAATCAGGAGTGTTTGTAGGTGGGGCAATAGGAGCAGCGATGGTATTAGTTATGGTAGCAGTACTGTTTATCGCACCACCAGAATCATTGAAACCAGACATCAAGGATAACAGTGCAGACATAGTTGCAGATACAACCCCATCAAATTACAAGAGTTTATCATTAATTGAAATTTTTGAAAAATCAGAACCAGGAGTAATTAGAGTTAATGTTCAAAGAGGCGAAACTGAAGACATTACAGGAGGAATAGGTTCAGGTTTTGTTTTTGATAAAAAAGGTCACATCATAACAAATGCACATGTTGTAAAAGATGCAAACAAAGTAGTAGTTACATTTCTTGATGGCAGATCATATAATGCAGATATTATTGGAGCTGATGAATACACAGACATTGCCGTCATCAAAGTTAATGCAGATTTAGCACTGTTACATCCACTAGATATTGGCGATTCATCCAATCTCAAAGTCGGTGAAGAGATAGCAGCAATTGGGAATCCATTCGGATTATCAGGCTCCATGACTGCAGGAATTATCAGTCAATTGGGAAGATTACTTCCAACAGAATCAAACTATCAAATTCCAGATGTAATTCAAACAGATGCAGCAATCAATCCAGGAAATTCAGGCGGACCATTATTGAACATGCGTGGAGAAATAGTAGGAATTAACACAGCAATACAATCAGCAACAGGAGAATTTACAGGTGTAGGGTTTTCAATTCCATCACAGACAGTTGCAAAAATCGTTCCGATGTTAATTGAAGATGGAGAATACAAACATCCATGGATTGGAATTTCAGGTAGAGACATTGATCCAGACATGGCAAATGTTTTGAATGTCAAAGATGCAGTTGGATTTCTAGTCATTACAGTAGTAGAAGATAGTCCGGCATTTCAGGCAGGGTTGATTGGTTCAGAAAAAACCATCGAGGTTGATGGAGTCAACTATCCAATAGGAGGAGACATCATCTTAGAAGTAGATGGAAAAGAGGTAAGAAAAATTGATGATATTTTGGTTCATTTGCAAAGAGCAAAATCAGTAGGAGATGAAATGGTTTTAGAAATTCTAAGGGATGGAAGGACTACAAATGTCACAATTACACTAGATGCAAGACCAAATGGAAATTAAATCAATACAAGCATAAATACTTCCTAACAAGAAATTCTTCTGTTGAACAATCTTGTCTTTGATTCAGAGAGTTTAAACAATATTTTAGAAAACAAGCCAGTTTCCCGTCAAGAGATTATTGAAATATATCAAAAAGCAATAAAAAACCCAAATGATTTGTTTCAAGTCTCACAGAACTTAAGAAAAAAATACAAAAAAGATTCTGTGACATTTTCTAAAAAAGCATTTTTCAACATTGTTAATTTATGTAAAGACACTTGTTCATACTGTACTTACAAATCAGAGCCTGGAGAAACAAAACTTTCGTTAATGTCAAAACAACAAATTACTGAATTGTTAACACTTGCAAAAAAATACAAATGTGTAGAAGCACTTTTTGTTACAGGCGAACAGCCAGAACAAAGATATCAAGAGGCTCGAGATTGGTTAAAAGAAAACGGTTTCAAATCCACTGTAGAATATCTAATTCATTCTTCAGAGATTGCATTAGAGATGGGGTTATTCCCACACACAAATGCGGGGAATCTCAATTATGAAGAAATGAAAGAATTGAAGAAAACCAATGTGTCAATGGGGGTAATGTTAGAGAATGTTAGTGAAAGATTAACAGAAAAAGGAATGCCGCATCATTTGGCAGCAAGTAAAAGACCAAAAGCAAGATTAGAAATTTTAGAGAATTCTGGAAAACTAGGCATACCAATGACTACAGGGATTTTAGTAGGAATTGGGGAGACAATGGAGGAAATAATTGATTCATTGTTTGCAATAAAACAACTAAATGATAAACATGGAAACATTCAAGAAGTGATTTTACAAAACTTTCAACCAAAACCAGATACCAGAATGAAAGATGAACCATCAGCTGATGAAAAATATTTCAAACTAGTTGTAGCACTATCAAGAATAATCATGCCACAAATGAATATACAAATCCCTCCAAATTTATCACCAAAATCATATCAGAGTTTCTTGTCAGTTGGAATAAATGATTGGGGTGGAATATCTCCACTTACACCAGATTTTGTAAATCCTGAATTTTCTTGGCCAGAAATTAGCAAAGTAGACGAGCATTCAAAGAAAGCAGGCTTTGATTTGAAATGTAGATTCCCAATATACCCAGAATACTTTTCTTTTATTAGCAAAAAGTTAAGAGATAAGATATCAGTTATTGAAGATGAGGAAGGATTCGTAAAAGAGGAGTATTGGAGATGATTACTAACATTGATTCACTTTTCAAAAATGCCGATCCCGTATTGGCAGGAATTCTAAATAATGCATTATCTGAAAAAGAAATTTCAGCAGATGATGGATTAGAATTATTCAAGGCACAAGGAATAGGATTTCATCTAGTAGGTCTTGTTGCAGACGAATTAAGAAAGAGAAGAGTAGGAGACGTGGTATCATATGTGGTTAATAGGAATATCAATTTCACAAATGTCTGTATCAAACAATGTGGTTTTTGTGCATTTAGTAGAGATTTTAGAGAAGAGGAAGGATATTTCCTCCCTAACGAAGAGATTGTACGTAGAGCAAAAGAAGCATATCAATTAGGAGCAACCGAAGTTTGCATTCAAGCAGGATTACCACCAGATATGGAGGGAGATTTGTATGAAAAGATTTGCAGAGACATCAAAAAAGAAATTCCAGATATTCATATTCACGGATTTTCCCCAGAAGAAATTCTCTACGGTGCAACACGCTCAAACGTTTCAATTGAAGAATTTTTGAAAAGAATGAAAGAGGCAGGAGTGAACACATTACCGGGTACCTCAGCTGAAATTTTGGATCAAAAGTTAAGAGATAAGATTTCTCCAGGCAGAATTAGTGCGGAGGATTGGGAGACAGTTATCAAAAGTGCTCACAAGATGGGAATTAACACTACCTCAACTATGATGTTTGGACATGTAGAAACACTTGAAGATAGAGTAAAACACATTGTAAAATTAAGAGATATTCAAAAAGAAACAGGTGGATTTACAGAATTTGTACCGTTGAACTTTATCCACACTGAAGCGCCAATGTACATCCATGGACTACATGAAGGAATAAGACAAGGAGGTAGTGGAAATGATGTTTTGCTTACACACGCTGTTTCAAGAATCATGCTGAATAACTCAATTGACAATTTACAAATGTCGTGGGTAAAAGAAGGACAAAAAATGTCTCAATTGTTACTAATGTGGGGAGCAAATGATTTTGGTGGAACTCTAATCAACGAAAGTATTTCTACATCTGCAGGTTCAGAATATGGTCAATTACTAAAACCTAAAGAAATTAGAAGGATGGTAAAAGAAATTGGACGAGTTCCAGCTGAAAGAAATACTCACTATGAAATTCTGAAAACATTTGATGGTGAAGAAGAAATAGAAGATAAACTAGATACGGTTACTGCTAAACAATTTGGATCATATGTAGAATTAGTTAAAATTAATAAATTCAATTACAAAAATCCTAGGAAGCAATAATTTGTCCGCCTTAGAAAAGGCACTAAGTAATGCAAAAAAATTAAAGATTGATGAATACGATATTACTTCAGTAAAGAAAAAAATTATCACAGTTAGAATTACAGATTCAGAAATTGTTGAAATTAAACAAAATTTTGATCAAAGTTTTGGGATCAGATTAATTCATGATAAAAAAATGGCATCAATGCAGACAACAAATGAAGAAGAGATAGAGCAAACGATGTCGAGAGCTTTGAGTGCATCATCGAATCTCAAATCAAGAGAATTTTGGGGAGGGTTGCCATCAAAAATAGAACATACTCAGCTAGAGGGGACATTTGATGAAAAATTAGAGTACATTTCAGGTGCAGAATCCATGGATATCGCACAAAACATGATTGATTCAGCAAAGAATGACAAAGTGAATACAATTACAGGATCACTTCACATAGTATCTGAGAAATTTGAATTAATGAATTCCAATGGACTTGATTTTTCAGATAAAGCCACATACATTTCAGGAATTATTAATGCAGAATCAGAGATAGGACAAACTCCAGTGTCAGGAATTGGACATGCATGTGGAAGAACATTTTCAAATTTTTCTCCAGAACAAATAGGTAAAGATGCAAAGGCAATGTGTATAGAATCAATAAACCCACAAAAAATTGATTCAGATATATATTCTATAATTTTCGAGCCGTATTCAGTAGGGGAATTGCTAGCTTTTGTTGTAGCATCAAACTTTAATTTTAAAACATTTTCAGAAAAGAAAAGTTGTTTTTCAAATAGTTATGAAAAAGAAATTGCAGTTAACGAACTTAATTTAGTAGATGATCCACATGTGCCAGAAGGGATTGGAACAAAATCAATAGACGATGAAGGAATCAAGACAAAGAAACAAAATCTAATTGAAAATGGTATTTTCAAAAATACATTTTCAAATCTATTTGACAGTTACAAAGAAGAGAGTAAATCAACAGGTAATGCATCACGTTCTGGCTCCCCCATGGGAAGAAGTTCTGAGCCAATTCCAATAGCATCACCTCACAATTTGAAAATAATGCCAGGAGATTATTCTCAAGAAGAGATGATAAAAGAAACAAAACACGGCTTGCTTGTAGGAAGATTATGGTATACATATGCAGTAAATCCAATCAAAGGAGATTTTTCATGTACAGCAAGAAGTGGAATTAGAATTATTAAAAATGGAGAAATAGTAGGTCCAGGGAAATCAGTTAGAATAATTCACAGTCTTCCAAACATGTTGAAAAATATTTCAGCCATTGGAAATAATCAAAGAAATGTAATCCAGTGGGCATCGCTTCCATCAATTACTCCCTCACTAAAGGCTGAAAACATTGCAGTGAATGCCATTTAGGCGCAAATTACTTGAAAAACGTGACTATTAGATAGGCAATATAACCTATAGTCAAAGCAATACCCATAGGTCTACCAATTATTCCAGTCTTCAAAGCAATGAGCAAAGATAAACTGAATATTATCATTATTGCATAATCAACATAAACATCAGCACCAACCATCACGCCACCAAGTACCGCACCAACTCCCATGATCATCAAAATATTGTAAATGTTACTTCCAATGATATTTCCAATTCCAATGTCTGCATGTCCTTTTCTAATTGCAATGATAGATGTAATTAATTCGGGAAGTGAAGTTCCAATTGCAATTACAGTTAATCCAATTACCTTTTCAGACAATCCAAATTCTTTTGCTAAAATTACAGCATTGTCAACTGTAAGAATGGCGCCAATATACAACAAAACAATACCAATTCCAATTAATCCTGCAGATTTTAGATAAACATTATTTTTACTGAGTTCAACTTTTTCTTTATTTTCTTTTTCTTTATTTTCTGCTCTTTGTTTCATTGCGTCTTTGAATGTGTAATATGTAAAGACTCCCAAACCAGCAAGTAAAATCACACCATCATATTGAGGAATTTCCCCATCAATTGAAATTAAAACTAAAAGTAACGAAACACCAAGCATTATTGGAATTTCTTTTTTTAAAACAGATTTACTAACTGCAAGTGGAACAAGGATTGCTGCAATACCAATAACCATTCCAACATTTGCAATGTTACTACCAATAATATTTCCAAGAATTATTGCACTGTGTTCTCCAGCTGCCTGAATACTTGCTGCAAGTTCAGGAGTAGATGTACCATACGCTACAATAGTCATACCAATTACCAAATTACTAATACGGAATTTTTTTGCAATTGCTACACCGCCACTAACTAACCAGTTACCACCAAAGCATAGCATAACTAATCCAACTACAGTTAGGATAGCACTTATTGCAATTTCCACAAATTGATTTTGAGTTTTGGCTGTTTAAATCAGGTGATATACTATAATTTCACAATTCAAACAATTCAAGCTAATTCCAAAAACAGCCGATCTAGTCACGATCAGGTGTAAAAAAACCAGCTAAGAAGATCAACAAAAATCATATCAAACACTAATAAAGTAACGTACCGTACTATACGGTATGATGCGAGCAAGACTAACATACGTACCACTAGAAGTGGCAGACCAATTCGAGGATTTCATCATACATAGAGATGAACAAGTACTCGATGCAGTAAAAGCAAGAACAAAAGATTACAGTACGTTATCTTTATTGAAATTGTTATACCAACTAAAAGGCAATCCTATGACGTTCACTGATTTGTATTCAAAGTCAAAGATTAGAATGAAAAAATCATTTCTAAATTATTTGCACTTGTGTGTAGATTACAAATTCATAGAAAAAGAAGCAGTAGGTGCAAATGTAATTTACACAATTACAGACAAGGGAAGAGTAATGTTGAATCTATTCATGCAAAAAAATAATTATGTATGTTGATTCGACTGTAAGATAATTTATTGGCCTATACTTTGAGCCTTTTGAATTTTTTTCTTTATTGAATCTAAATTAAATGATGCAGGATCTTGCATTGGAGGATAATCAATAAATGATTCTGCCAAGATGCCAACTTGGTTTTGTGCATCAACAAATCTCCAAAATTCAGTTACAAAGAAATTATAATATGCTAAAGAACCATCACTACCATTTGGCAATCCAGCTCTTTCAAATGGATCTAGTCTCAAGTTTGTAATAGTTGGCCATCTCAAATCAACTGTTTCACCGAACCAACCATTAGGTTGATCAATGAATGTGTATTTGTAATCTCCAACTCTAACTGCCCCAAGATTGGCTTCTGCAAAATAATAAATTTCATTACGATTTGATGGACCCTGGCCTGTTAACATATCAAGTTGGTTGTATCCATCGAGGTGAACTTTGTATGTTTTATCTCCAATAGTTTTTCCTTTTTTAGATTCATCTACAATATTTGGATTTCCCGCTGCGGCAACTAGAGTTGGAAGCCAATCAAGGCCAGACATCATTTGATTCTCTACATGACCAGCAGGAATTTGAGATGGCCATTGAACCAGCATTGGAACACGCATTCCGCCTTCAAAGATTTGCCCTTTTGTTCCTTTAAACGGAGTCATTCCACCATCAGGCCAAGTAAACACCTCAGCACCATTATCAGTAGTGAAAATAACTATAGTATTGTCTTTGATTCCATTTACTTCAAGATAATTCATCACCTTACCAACATTATCATCAACTTCCAACATTATCATCAACTTCCAACATTCCAGCTTCATAAACAGACCAACCATTTTCTGAAGTTCTAGAATTATCATAATGTTCACTCAAGTGTGTAACTACATGCATTCGTGAAGGATTAAGCCAAACAAAAAATGGTTTATCCTCATCTAACGATTTATCCATGAAATTAATTGTGTGATCTAAAACTTCAGTATCAAAAGTTTCCATTCTTTTTGGCGGTAAAGTACCTGCATCTTCAATTACTTGTTTTCCAACTTTACCCCATCTAGGTTCCACAGTATTATCATCCACATTACTTGCCCAACTATGAATCAAATTACGTGGACCAATAATTAAATTCAAATCTTGAGGATATGTTTTGGTGAAAGGATCCTCCATCGCATCTAGATGGTAAAGGTATCCAAAGAATTCATCAAACCCATGAACTGTTGGAAGAAACTGATTCTTATCTCCAAGATGATTCTTGCCAAATTGACCAGTGTTGTACCCCATTGATTTTAGAACAGTAGCAATAGTTGGGGCCTCATCAGGCATTCCAATTTCTGCTCCTGCTTGTCCCACTGTAGTTAACCCAGTTCTAATTGGTAATTGACCTGTGATGAAACTTGCACGTCCTGCAGTACAACTTGGGTCTGCATAGTAATCAGTAAAACGCATTCCATCCTGACCTATCTTGTCAATGTTTGGAGTGATTCCAGACATAATACCGTCATTATACGCACCAATATTGTACCAACCAATATCATCAGGCATAATCACTATGATGTTTGGTTGTGAATTAGATTTAGAAATTTTAGGAATAGTTTGTTCGGAAGATTGCTCTTCAGATTCTCCAGATATCATATCAACTATCTTGCCAGTTCCATAAGTATCCCAAAGTGTGGCAGTGATAAAATCAAGGCAGTGGAACGAATCATCAGAATATCTTTTTACTAAAACTTGATCTCCCGAGCATTGTGAATTTTCAGTTAATTGAGCACTTGCAAAAGGAATAGCAGGTACAATACCTATGGATAGAATTAACGGAATTAGAGTTAACAACAATACAAAATTTTTCAGACTAGTAGCCACAAGATTCTAAATTTATTTTGATATTTAAAGGATCAATGTTTTTCAAATATAATGTCAATTACAAAAATTTCATTATTTGCAATGTTAGCAATTGGGATTGTATTTTTGATTGTGTTATTTTCAATGTACTCTACACAAGAAAAAATTATTGTGTTTGAATGTACTCCAGAATTTTGGAAAAATAATTTAGATTTATGGAAAATAGTAGATGTTGATTACAATAGTGACTTTGATGAAACTTTTGGAAAAGATTACTTTGAACCAAACATTTCACTAAAAGAAGCAATTAGCAAAGAAGGAGTAGGAATGAACCACATTGCAAGTTCAGGTACAGCAGCATATCTTAGTGCTCTGTTAGATCCTGAAATAGATGAAGAAGTAGTTCGAAAGGCAGTGAATTTTGGATATGTTCATCAAATTGATAATTATATTTTAAATTGTAATGAAATAGAAAAAAGAGTTACAAATTCATTATTCTAAATTTTTAAAAATAGTCTTAAAATCATTTTTCATACTAATCACTAACCAATCATTTTTTTCAGATGCATCTAATGCCTCAGAATTAGCATAATCATACTCACGCAATTCATCATCATGATTAAGCATACATCCAAAATGGGTTTCGTGTTGATGAGTTAGCTCTAGCATCTCAATGTCTCCTCCAGAATTACCACATGCAAAGATAGGCGTTTTACCTATGAATTTTTGAATATTTACTGGCTTTTCTGCCCTGTCATCAAATGATGCTAAAACAGGCTGGCGAATTAACACAGGTCCATCACTAGTTAATTCATAAACAAATTCAGGATGTGTTCCAATCACATTTTCTGGAGGGATATTGTATGCATCATCAGATATTGTTCTCATAAATCCTTGAAATCCCCCTGAAACAATATACACTTTGAAATCATTTTCTTGAAGATAATCAACTAGTTCAACCATGGGCAGGTAAGTTAATTCTTTTAGTGCAACATTGTATCTAACATGCTTTGTGTTATCAAGATAATTTTTTGACTTTTGTAGATATTCTTCTTGTGAAATGTTAGGATATGCTGGAAGTAAAATTTCAACAAGCCCAGGGATTTCATCTAGACTTTCGTTTGATAAAGAGCCTTTGTTTTCTAAAATTTCCTTGTATGGACTTTGAGTAGATAGACTAGGATCATGTTCTATTTGTTCATAAAGATATTCCAGATGAAATGCAAATGGAATGTAAATTGGTTGTTCAATCCATAAAGTACCATCATTATCAAAAGTAGCAATTCTGTTTTCAGAAAGAACAAATGCGGATGATGAGGGATTTGTAACTTTATCTACAAAATCAATAATTTTTTGTTTAGAGTTTCCATCAGTCCAGGAAGGAAGTGGGATGAATTGGATTTGTTTTTCTTCAATTAGCGTTCCCCAACCTCGCTCAATTAGTTTATCTGCAGTAGAAGAGAACACACAAGCAATTTTTCCTTTAGAATTTTCAATCCAAACTTTGTCAATGCAAATTTGATTATTTTCAATTGCATAACTAGATGGAATTACTAAAACAAGTGAGAAAAGGAATGCAAAACCCAATAAATAATTCATACAACTCAAAATTTAGCATATCATTTAAGAATAGTCATAGTAAGATTATTCTGAATAGTCTTGTATAAGATTAAGATTCTCTAAGACCTTGCTGTTTTCTCCAATTTTTTTCAAAATCAAACTTACAAGACATGTGATATTTTTTATGATTCATTTCAGCAATGCCTTCAGAGATAAGCAACGTGTTTTTACAAATACCACAAATCATACTTTATGAATAAATAAATAATATAAAACACTCGTGAATTAGAATCTAAGAAAAGCTTACAAAAGATTTTTCAAGCAGTAATAAAAATGAAGTCGCGGATAAAACAAAAGCAGAATTACTTCTCAGTATGTTTGAAGAGCATGGCAACTTGGCCAAAGATACAGAATTAATAATTAATGCCATCAAAAAAGATCTAGATGGAGAAAAAACACTAGGAGAAATGGAGATTGAAGTAATGAGCGGACATGTCAAAGAACTAATCAAGAATCTTCAAGGAATGGATAATTTTATAGATAAATCAATAAAAAATGAAAAGTAAGACTTCTAGTTTTTGTAGAAATCTTTGTTTGCAACAGACTCAATGTATAACCACAAGTCACCTTCTGATGCTTTAGAAGATGTTGCAGAACCAACAAAGTTCATGAATCCAAGTACAGGAAATGCAATCATTGGAATTGCACTAACAACAGTGTTCTTTCCCCATTCACCAGTACCAATTGTAATAGTACATGCTTTGGATTTCTTTGTAGTCATGTTGATGGTCATTGCTCGTCTGTTTCCAGTAACTGTTCTGAGCTTACCAGTTTTTCTTGCATGAATCAAACACCAAGTCTTTTTCTTCTCATCGTATGAGTAGACAACTTCATATTTTCTTGCTTGCAAGTAGTTGACAATTCTATGAGCCAATTCCCCTGCGGTAATTGGCATATTCTCATATTTTCTAGTTTTTGCCATTGTAAATGTAAAATCAACAATCGTATTTATGAAATATGTTGATTTTCAAAGTAAATTAAAACTATTTTGATTCATCTAATTTTTTATGTAATTCATCCAATTTTTTTTCAAGTTCTTTTTCTTTTTCTTCCATTTTTTTAAAATATGCTTTGGCAATTGCCTCCACTTGAGTCTCCAATTTTTCTTCTAGTATTTTATCAGATACTGGAAAGAATTTTCTTTTAACAAGAAAGGCAATTCTAAAACCAAATTCGAAAACAGTTACAACGGCCATAGCAGATATCACTCCTCCAAGTCGGTCAATAAAGATTCCAGGGATGGAAGCTAGTTGTTTCTCAGTAAAGAAATTAGGATCAGAGTATAAAGCTACACTTGTTAAAACAAAGCTCAAAATTGCATATGGGATCATTTTTGCAATTTCTTTTGCAGCATCCTCTCGATAATATGACAGTATACGAACAACTGCAATTACTGCCATTGATACAAACAATGCAACTTCAAATGGCATCTCTGATGAAAGAAAGAAAACAAAAAATGCTAAAACAATAAACCAAACAAACGTAACTGCAGGAAATACCACAATGTAACTTAGACCGTATAACGCGACAAGTCTTGGTTTAACTTTAGAATCAGAAGTAATAGGATAGAAAAATTTTGGAAGCAAATCTCGTTTTGAAATGAAACGATAAAAATACCATACAAATAATGAATAAATTGAAATTCCTATTACAAATAGCAAAAATTCAAGCATTCTACTGTCATCTGAGAAAAATGTATTGAAAACCAAATTTTGTATAGATGAGGAATCTTGAGCCCAAGCTTGTTGAATAGAAAATGAGGAAAGTAGAACGATTCCTAAAAGAATAGTCTTGTATAACATCTCATCACGTAGTAATAATTTGTATTAAAACATGAATTAGACCTGCAGCAATAGATGAACAAAGAAAACCACCATTGAATGCGAATGGGAGTCCCTTTAGAGGAGGTTCAAATTTATCTTTTAGATATTTCATTGCAAGTATGGGCAATGTAGTTAATGCAACAATATAGTGAATGATTAGCCAAACTTCAGTTGCTGCAACTATTCCAACTCCAAAGTTTGAACTCAAAGTTGCCAAATCAGCAGGCATTGGCATTTGTCCTACAAAGATACCAAGCCCCAAACCACAGAAAAATAGTATTACAGTTTTATCCATCTTCACATCATCCATTTAGTCTATCTATTATCGCCTTACTGATTCGTTCAGGAACTTCAATTGATGGCCAGTGTCCAACATCAGGCCACTTGTGTAAGTCAGTTGAGGGTCTTTCTTCTTTGATTTTGTCACACATGTCTTCTACAGACACAGGATCTTGTAATCCCCAATAGAGGCTAAACGGTGCGGATTTGAATTCAAATAGTGTTGTAGGCCAATGCTCCAAGTTACGTTTTCTCTGAAGCATGTATCGGATAATTACTGGCATCAATCTTGAGCCATGGTTTGTCATAATTTGATCAGTCATAATATTGAGAGTCTCTTCACTTGCAGCATGTTCTTTTGAGAATGTTCCACGCAATCCTTCAATGAAATTTTCTCGAGGTAAATCTTCATCAAGAGGTTTGTCGGGCATTGCAAGAAGTTGTTTTTGAAGATCATTAAGATGAACCAAATTAACTAGTGTTGAACCATTATGAACAAGTGCATGATGAATTTTAAATGAAAGTTTTCCATGATCGTGACGATACATTAGTTCAGCACCAACAGTTTGTCCCATGTCATGAGTTACAAGAATTACATTTTTCAAACCTTCAGATTTTGCAACAGCTTCTGCCAAATCTGCTTGTTTGAATAGAGAATAGTTTTCTTCAAATCCACCCTCCATTGGTTTTGCAGTTTGGCCATGCCCATACAAATCAAAGACAACAACACGCGTATGTTTGGAAACTTCTTTGACTACAGCAGACCAATCCCATGATGAACCGGGAAATCCGTGTACAATAAAAACACCATCTACATTAGGGTCTGCACCAGGAGGAAGATCATTTCTATTTGGAACAACACCAGAAGTATGTACAAAAATTTTATGTGTATCATGTTCTATGTAATGTCCTGCATCAATCCATTCTTTTAATGGGGAAAGTTTTGTCATTCTATTATTTCTACAGTTCCATCTTCAGAGATTTTGAGTTTATTTCCAGGTTTAACAGCATCAAGGAATTCATCTCCAAGCATATCTACTGTAACGATACGCTTACCAAGCCAAATATCTGCCATTAATAATCCACATGCTGCTAATGAGTCAATATGATTTGCAAACAAAAATGCTTTAGGTGCGATATCTTTTTGGCATATAGACATGAACATACATGCTCCACTACTAGAACCAATTGTTTGTGGAGTACAGATAATTTTTCCTGCAAGATCTTTTCCATAAAGTTCCTTGTTATCACCATCTTTACAAACTCCAGATGTAGAGTCTTTGAAAACAACTTCAACATAAACTGCAGAAGTACTAAATCCATAATGGGATACCAAGGCAGTTTCCTCAACATTTCCGGGTAACACTGGACGTCCCTTGAATATTTTAGTCATTTTCAGGCTCCTCATTTACATAGTCTTTAGGTAATTTTCCAGTTCTAACGATATTGATCAGTTTATCATCAAAGAAGAATCTGGCAGTAGAATACACTCTACATTTGTTAGAGTTTGTAACAATTAGTTCTTGATCTTGTATCGGGGTTTGTAAATACATCATTGGGCATTGTAAAGCTATTTTGACACCAATGTCATCAAGGTATTTTGCATCCTCGGGATGTTTTTCAATAAATGCATTTTTCATTTTTCTTCCAGTAAATAGAAACAGAGGCAAAGAAGGTTTTGACATGTCAGCACCAGTTAATCCTTTTTTGATTTTACCTGTAGCCCAGTGAAGTTGATCAACTGTAAGATGAGGACATCCAACAAATATTTTTTCAGGACCTTTATTGTGATCTGGCCACAAGTCAGGATAATTATCAAAAACGCGTTTTAATTCTGCATCATCAATTACATAAGTTTGATAACCTTTGACTAGCAAGTCTCTACCTTGTTCTACGGCTTCAGGGGATAATCCTTCATAGTGAACCAATCCTTCTGCACCATTACTTGCAGTAGTTGCACCCAAGTCTTTTAGATAGCCTTTATCAACATCATCCAGTTCTCCGAGATGTTCTTTTAATCCTGCAACAAATGGAACTTCTTCTACACATTTCAGTCCAATTGCAGAACCCAATAACATGGGATTTGGTTTCTTTGTAGTTTTTACTTCAATTAACCATTTAGATTTTCTTCCTTCATCTGTAAGTAAACCAAATAGCGGTGCTTTACCCAAAAGACTGCACATCATATCTATACCCATAGAATTTCTGTTAGTTCTGCCACCACAAATAGAATTTGCATAATTAATTGCAGATGACTCAGACCAAGCACAAAGGTCTCCTTTCTTTGGAGCATTTCCCATTTCAGGCAAATAGCTTGCACAACTATACGAATCTTCATCAGCTAATCCGATTTTTAGATAAAGTTTTTCTAATCGGTCTTGGAGAGGGTATGTTTTTGCAACTGATGCTCGTTTTTCAGGTCCCGGATCATTGTTTTCAAAATCCATTGGTAAAGGGTCAGAGCAAAATGGTCTGTATGTTTTCATACCTGCTTCTACGAATTTATCATAGATATCCAAAAATGGTGCAACTGATTTGTTGCCCCAGCTCATTGCCATGTGTATTGGTCCAGTTAATGTAACTAATTTTTCTGCTCCAAATGCTTCACCGTATGCAACCACAGTTTTCATTGCTTTTTGTAACAAATCTCTTTTTTTGCCATCCATAATTTCCTGTTCTTCAGGAGTAAGTTTCATCTTTGGTTGGGGATCAGATGGCTTTGCATCTTTTTTTGAAACACCAGTATGAGTAGCTAGTGTAAAATTAACATCAGTTCCTTCTACTCTTGCTCTATCAACTTCAGCAGTAGTAGACATAATTAAAAGATTTAAGAAAATATTACATTTAAAAGATCAGGCAATCACCACATTTGAAAACTAGATGTAATCTTTTCTTAGAAATATTTCATAAACTAGAAAATGATAATAGCAATAAAAAATGAAATTAATTTATGCAGATGAATAAATTGCGATTCATTTTTGAAATTTTTATAATTACAGCTGTATCACTGGGACTAACAGGATTTGAAAATAATACAGCCTTTGCAGAAGAACCAAACGGATTTGCAATGGCTGAAGACATTTCGGCACACCTAACATTCATGTTTAGAGATGGAATTGAAACACAAGAATATGCAGTCTTCAAGTCAACTGATTATGTAAATGGGGAATGGAATACAAATCCTTTAAGCTTTATGGATGCAGGGGAAGCTGTTTCTTTGCAAACATTTGATGGGAATTATCTTGATCCTAAATTAGGAACATCTTTCCAAGTGCAAGGAGTTGTATCAGATTTACCTCATTTACATAAAGCACTAGATGAAGCATACAAATTTAGAACGACAAATTCTATCAATTACAATTACAAATTTTTTGATATCGATGTAGAGTTTACACATGCTTCTGGCAAATATGACATGAAGAATCTAGGATACAAGGCCAAAGGGGGTAACGATAGCCTCTTGCAAGAAAATATTGAGCCTAGAAAAACGCTTCACTATACAGATTGTCAAGTGATAGATTATGTGGTCGGAACACAACGTAATGGGTATCGTAATTACAACATTCAAGCAGAAACAGGATTTGCAATAGTTGAGACAATTGAATTTCAGTGTAACGGAGTTTTTTCAGATGTATCTAGCAAAGATGTACTAGAATACAAAACATTAGCAGATAAAATAAATGATTTTGGAAAATTAGATTACAAATATACCGATAATATTCGCACGGTTGTAACATTTGAGTTTGATAATGGTATTGAAAAAATAGAATTTCCTTTCTTTAATCTAGTATCAGGATTTGCAGAAGATGACGATCCAAGCTTTCACGTGGAAGGAGTTGTCAACAAATACCCATTACTTTCAAGTGCAATTGATAATGCAAGAGATACCAGAGATATCCCAGGCAGACCCAATACAGATTTTAATGCCAAAGTTGAATTTGCCCAAGATTCATTTTTGGGAGACAAAGTTCTAAGGGCAATTAGTTTTGATGATTGTAACATAGAGGGTTCAGCAATTACCACCTATTATGAAAATGAGGAAATCTTTGTCGGCACTGGCGGAGCTGGCATCATGCAAACAATTGATTTTGATTGTGTAGGATTGAATCCATTAAACCCAAGATACAATGAAGATATGAAAACAAATGAGCAATATCGTGATTATAACATGGCATCAGGACCACAAGCAATATCGATTTTCAAATTTCAAGACAATTCAGTTGAGACCATAGATTTTCCAACATTTCGTCAAAGTGAAATCCTTTCAAAATCAAATCCGACATTCCAATTAGAAGGAATGGTGGGGGACTACCCTCTATTGTATAAACAAGTAGATGATGCAGCCAAAATCAACCAGGTAACAGGAGTCACTCAAGCACATGGACTCTTTGATGTTGATGTAAATCTAATGTATGAAGATTACATGGTCCGAGGATTTTCTTATTCAGATTGTCGTGTCATAGATTATCAAATCACAACTGAGCACCAAAATGAAGAAGTGTTTTGGAAAGGGTTTGCAATTATAAACACGTTTGAGTTTGAATGCATAGGGTATGAGCCAAAAGACACAATGGATAATATAATTTTGGATACAAGTGTTGGAGATAAAACAACAACATGGGCAGGAATTACATTTGAGGGGTTTCTACACGCAGAAAATGTTACATCAAATCTAACATTCACATTCAGAGACGGAATTGAAACACAGGAGTTCCCAGTATTCAAGACAACGTCAGACCATGCAGAAAATAAAGGAACCTCATTCCAAGTGCAAGCAGTGGTAGCAGATACCCCACATTTGCATAAAGCACTAGATGAAGCATACAAATTTAGAACGACAA
>Ga0209665_1000583_pt1 | contig 26731 bp, 19 predicted proteins | sample SaaInlV_200m_DNA_2_FD_184675 | JGI IMG/M metagenome (GOLD analysis project Ga0209665, IMG submission 184675) | Marine microbial communities from expanding oxygen minimum zones in the Saanich Inlet - Saanich Inlet SI074_LV_135m_DNA (SPAdes) (version 2) | ecosystem: Environmental > Aquatic >... | reverse complement strand
CCTTAAAGTCGATAAATAGCTCGCGATTGACGTATACCCGTACATCGTGACGGTGTCTTGTCATGGCAACAAGAAGACTTGCGGGGTCGAGACACGGATCAACAGATACAAAAGTTTTATCAAAGGTACTCCCTTCTGATTTATGAATAGTCATTGCATAGCCATGGGTGATGTGTGGGTACTTTTCTGTGCTGAACTGAACCAAACGCCCACAATCAAGGCGTACCGTCATTGTTTTTGAATTATATGCCTCTATTGTCCCCAGTGTGCCATTCTTAGCACCAATTCGAGGGTTGTTTTTAATAAATCTTTTCAAAAAGGGTGTCTCTTCAACATTCTTAATATACAGCCCATGATGATCATTCTGCGTAAACCGAATCCGATCGCGTATCGCATATTCTTGACCTGAGACCACAAAACTTTCTTTGAGATATCCTCGTGCTTTGAGACCTTCGCGAATCGCCTGATTAAGCTCATAAACCTCCACATTCCGATAAGCTAAGACCATCTGGCTTTGACGAGGGCGATAATCTTTAATGTAGGCATCTCTCAAAGCATAAATAAGCTCTTTAGAACTTTCATGCCACGTAAAATGACCCTTTTCATAATAAGGTTTGATGCCGTCTAGAACGTGGATGTCATTTAAGTATTTTGAGCATTCTCGCTGCCACTCAACCTTTTGACGCACCACCTCTCGGGTTTCACAACATCCAAACCGTTCCGCAAAAAGACGCCCATAGTCCCCAGCTTCTCGCGATTTAATTTGAGAAGTGTCTTGGACAACGAGAACTTTTGCTCCTTTCTCGACAGCTTCTCTCAAGAAAGGCTCCCAGAGTCGTCCGCCAACCATATTCGCCTCGTCAACAATGATGACGTTTTTGTCAGAGAAACAATGTTTCTCCAAAGTCTTCATTTTGTTGTGGGCGTAAAGATACGGCCGACCCCAAAGCCGACCACTTTTAACGTATGCTCTTTGCTCTTGATATTTCTGCCAGTGGAAGAGAAAGCTATCCAATGTTTTACAGGGAATGCCGATTTCTTGCTCCATGATTTCCACCGCCTTCCCTTGGAAAGAGGTTCCGAGCACTTCATACCCTGCTTGTTGGTAGCTACTGGCCACAGCTTTTAAAAGCGTGGTTTTTCCAGTCCCTGCTTTTCCGTTCAAAATACGAATATCTGAGCCGGTACATAAATGGGTGACAGCCTCCCGTTGTTCTTGGAAAAGTTTAAATCCAAGCTCTTGTTCTTGTTTGCGAATTGAAGAGTCAATGAGATCCTTGGTTACAGACTTTGTTTGTCGGCGTTGAAGTGCGTCTGCAAGGCCTGTTATGTAATCTTCTTGTTTTTTGTAGAGAGTGGACGTAAAGACGTTCTCACGGTTGATATTTTTTCCGACCTTGTGAGCAATTTCTTTATTTTCTAACAATTGCTCTGTAAGCTTTGATGCAAGATCTTTGAGTTCTGTTGCAAAAACCCCTGAAGTACCTTCAAAAATGGTATCATCGTTGGCTTGGCTGAGGATGAGTTTTGAAGAAATTCTGAGCCCTTCCACGTTCGCTCTTAAGATTGAAAAGAGTTTGGCATCTCCTCCAACACGGCGGATGATTTCTTCTTCGATGTGTTTTCGAGTGAAAGTCGTACGTTTGAAAGACACCTCCCTAACTAAGGAGCCTGGGTTCTCGCACATAATATCGATGTTTGTTTGACGTACTGCTTCATTATCAGTCACAATACGTGAGTAGTTGCCATCTCTAGCAAGCTTTTGGGCGTACCAACCTTCGTGTTCTGTCGCTAAAAACTGTGAACCGCGATCTTCGTTGGAACGTGCGTCAATGCGAACAGGTAGCCCCGCCAATTGAAGGTGTTTATTAGCAGAAATTTCCCATTGTTTTCTTGTGATATTGTGCTCTGGTTTTGTGACGATCTCGGCATCTTTCCTTTGAGAGAATGCGCCTTCTACGAGTGGTCGTCTTGTTATCATTCCATGAAAATGCGGATTCCCTTTGTCCCAGTGAATAGCGTATTCAACGACAAGTCCTCTTGAGACAAATCTTTCTTTTAAGAACTCCTCAACACATGCTTCGGCCTCAAACTTTTTGAGCTCAATAGGGATGGCGCCCATAATCGTTTGAGCTGTTTGTGTTGAGTTTAAAAACTTCTCTTTTGCCTCTAAACTTTTTTGATGTTTTACGGGATCACTCGGCTCACCTCTGAATCGTAGTGCTGCAATGTCATCTTCAAACTGCTCAACCTTATTCCATAAGATGGAGGGATTCTTTACCCAGTCTGGTGCCTCATCTTCCGCAAGAACTCGGCTTACAATAACATCTTTTTTGTTGGTGTAGTCGTAGTCTGTTCCTGTGCGCCCGTCGCATTGACGTCCTCCTCCAATATACGCACTAAAGCCTACAGAGGAACGTCCTTCACTCCGTGATATAAATCCCAAGGACAACGAGTAAATTGCCATAATAAACACCGTTAAGCGTCAATTACAATTTAAACCCTGGAAGTTTATATCTGAGTGATGCGAAGCCCCCATGCCTCTCCAGTGGAGCTATGCTAACGCCTGTGGCCATAAAGCACAAGTGCGATTTTCAAATCGCACATAAGTGCGCCCCCTTCGGTGGATTGCAGATAACAAGATTTTTTTTATAGTTCTTCCACGCCGTATTTTGCTCTCAGGAAGCCTTAACGGCGTATGAGTGGAGGAGGAGGGGATATTAAAGAACCTGGGTATGCGGTTTACTCCACAAACCGGCTAAATCGCCATTATTTTGCAGTTGACTCCACTCGCTATTATATGTAGCACTTTATGCTATGAACACTTACCCTGAAGATGCAGTTGAATTAATGAACATGTTTTCAAACGAGGAAATGTGTTTGGATTATTTGGGAACGATTCGATGGCCTCATGGATATCAATGTCTACGTTGTTCCGATAAGAACGCGTTGAAATTAGGTCGTGGGTTGTATCGTTGTCAATCCTGCAAATATGAAGGATCCGTGATTGTTGGCACACTTTTTCAAGATACGCATAAGCCACTTCGATTATGGTTCCAGGCGATTTGGTACGTTGTTAGCCAAAAAAATGGAGTCAGTGCTCTTGGCCTGCAAAAGTCACTGGGATTGGGCAGTTATCATACGGCATGGGAGTGGTTGCATAAATTGCGTCGAGCGATGGTGAGGCCTGGCCGTGATAAATTGAATGGCATAGTTGAAATAAATGAAACCATGATTGGCAGCGAGAAGTCAGGCAAAAGAGGGCGCGGCGCAGAAGGAAAAACATTGGTTCTTATCGCAGCAGAAGAGACTCAATGGGGCATTGGGCGCATTAGACTAGCTCCCATTAGTGATGCATCTGGTGACGTACTAGAAAACACCATTCAGCAGATGGTTGCAATTGGTAGCACAATACGAACCGATGGCTGGGCTGGTTATTGTGGCTTAAGTAAGCTTGGCTATATTCATTCGCCGATGAGCAATCACAATGTGAAGGATGCAGATGCAATCGAACAAGCTCATCTTGTCGCTGCTCTGCTTAAACGTTGGTTAATCGGAACGCTTCATGGCGGAATGAGCCATAAAAATTTACCATATTACTTAGATGAATTTACCTTTAGGTTTAATCGGAGGACATCTAACTCGAGAGGAAAATTGTTTTATAGATTAATTCAACAGGCACTTGAAATCGACCCAGTCCCAGCTAAATTGCTAGCGGGAGTTGGTGGCTAGTGGACACAGCTGCATACGTGATCTTGCTTGTGGAGTAAACCGCATACCCAGGTTAAAGAAAATAATTATCAGTGTTTTATGCATTTTTATTGTGTTTCATGCCAATATTACTTGATCTTAATTTAAGATACGAGTGTATATCGCCGTCTAAAAAGCGAAAAATAAGATCTATTTTTCTGATACTTTGTCTAATAGAAAGTGCCCAAAAGACCTTCCAGCAGGCATCCTGAAGAAATTCAACTTGATCCATCTAATGTTTAGATGCCGACATCTAATTATTGATATTGAATGCAACCGCTTTTTTTCATTTAATAACAATTGAATACTGTCTTGAGAGTTCTAGTTCTTAAGAGTTATGTGTCATGTGAACCGATGGTTCTAATTTTTGTTATATGAACCAGATTTAACTTCCACCGGGAACTCTCCCCAGTCCCGGTGGTTTTTCTTAGGGGGCTGCTGTGGTTTCATGTGCTTTTTGTATGGACGAGCGGGGAATATTTTTCCACATGCTTTTTTTTAAAAGACGGTCAGAAACGCACAAATCGCTTCTGCACTCTTATGTTTGGTGGTATGTGTTAAGGAATGATTGGGGGTGAAAAATGTCTTATAGTACTGAGGTGCGAAAGAAGGTTTTAGATCTGGTTGCGTCTGGCGTCAGCAAGTCGGAAGCTGCTCGGCGCGTTGGCATCACGCGCATTTGTCTCTGCAACTGGCTGAAGGCCGAAGACCCGCTGCTTATTAAAAAGCCCGGCCCCAAGGCCCCATTCAGACTCAACCGTGAAGAACTCAAGGCCTACATGGAAGCCAACCCCGAGGCCTCTATGAAAAAAATTGCCGACCATTTTGGGGTGGCCAACTCCACAGTCTGGTACGCCTGTCAAAAACTTAGCTAAGGGGCCGTGAATCTTGTGGATTTGTGGCAGGGCGGAATGTGTGTCTTTTGTGGTAAGGTGTTATGAGTGTGTATGTGCAATTATGATTTTATGCAATTCAGAATTCTTCGCAGCCGTAAGCGCGCCCTAGGGTTCTTTATGATCTGGAATCCAGGGAAATAGAGTCCAAAGGGAAATTCTTAGATAAAAATCGAAGCCATATTTTTTTAGCACCCCCTGAATCGTCAGTATAAACACAACCCTCTCAAGCAAATAGTCTTTTTCTTTTCTAGCGAATAATTAGCTAAAAGCATCTAATCATACTGCTTGAATAAGATCAAAAAAATGCCTTTAATGAAACATGAATTAGGAAGGCTTGTCCGCTTTCGGCACTAACTTTCAAGCTTTTCCAAATTCATGTGTGCTACTTGGTGACACCACCTTTTACTTACCCACCGGCATGATTCTTCCCCCATCCGGTGGGATTTTTATATGAGGCGTGTGGAGATTGAGGAGGGGTATGTGATAGGACTAAAATTTAGATAGTTATCATCACGAGAGCAAAACGAGGACAAAAGAAAATAAGTGTGTTATTGGGCGACTGTTATCTCGGGAGCAGGCAGCTATCGTTATGACTTGTCTTGTCCCACTATTTTTGTGCTAGGCAGCATCAGCATCCTTCCAGTATTCATCTGGTACAAACTCTGCCTCATTTGGTGAGCTGGATGCTTCTGAATTATAAGACTTTGAACTGGGCGAGGATCCTGTGCTGTCAGAGGAAGTGCCTTCAGTTCCGCTGGAGCTAGAAGTAGCTGGGGGGGCGTATTTAGGATAGCTTGATAGCTCTTTCATAGGAATATTATCGTTTGAGCTCGTGAGATTTTCATCAAGGAGCCGTTTACTTAAACTAAAAGAAGAGTTAGAATTGCTAGGACCTTTCGAGTTGCGAGAACAACAGCCTTTTATGCCGCCACAGATCATTTTTAAACCTCCCCAACATGCTGTCCAAAGATCTTCTGGTTCTTCCTCCGAAATTTCCCAATAATCTCCCAATTCTAAATCATTTAAAACACTTTCTTGGACTGATTCATGATTGCTAACCTCTATATTGATCTGTGTCTCCATCTCTGTACGTAACTCTGAGATGTTATCAGCATCAGGCTGCGGAAACTCTCCCTCTTTCATTTTCATCTTGCTGCTCCGGACAGTCTCGAGAGCGCTATATAAATTCACAATGGTGTCATCACTTGCCTTTGTGACAAATAGTGATGCCTTGTAAAGCATATCACTAATTTCATCACGCATCTGCACGTAGTCAGAATCTGTAAAGAGAGAGCTATTCATTCGATAATGTTCATCGTATCTCTTATTCCTTTGGCGTATCCTATCAATATTTGTAATCACATCTTGACATTTTTGACCAAAAACTTCGTGCATTTCCACACCATCCGTTAACATCAACGGCCAAACCGATCCAAACTCAATATATTGACGCTCTAAAAGCAAGTCGAATAGTTGATTTATACTAAGATTGTTTATTTGTTCTGTAGTGTATCCATCCACTAGCAATCGTTCAACTCCAGCATCAAACTGTGCATGAATTGGCAACAGCGACGTAGGAAGTGAAAGGTAGACCGAGGCTAGATAAGAAGCAACGTCCAGCACTGCCCTCTTTTTCCTGTGTCGCTCTTTGTACTCATACTCTATTACCTCTTCTACCTCATTGGGATTATATCCCGAAATGCGATTAAACAGATTTCCTGTCATTCGAGAAAAGGTCACAGCCCCCTTAAGGCCATATGCAGTCATGAGCGATGCGTACGGGTATGTTATTTCTGGATAAGGATCAAAAGATATAGGAGCATCTTTCGAAACAAGTCCAACTTGACTCTGAAGTACTTTTATAACATATCTTGCTGCAATAAATCCCGCATACGAGGATGCTAGGCCGAATATGGCCCCCACGACACGTGCAGATATAAACGCTTTGGTTTTCCATGAGTTTGGCTTCTTAGTATGAAAACCCTCTACATCTATATCATGAAGTTCGCTCATGAGGGCTAAATTGTGTGCTCCTGAGTTCGCATGTTTTGCTCCATATATTCTATGAGCTGATAGTAACTTATACAGATTTAATACTTCTTCATTAGGTAACGTCCCTACTTTCCGAGCTGAGTTTGCAAAAGATTTCTTTATGTCGATTCTTTTCTTCTTTATTGGACTAGGGCCCTGTGAAAATCTGTCCCATAATCCATTAAGTCCCTCCGAACCATTCCGATATATTGCATTCCAACGTGAGAATCCTAAACAAATTACAGATACTGCTTTGACAAAGGCTGAATCGGCAGAAGAGTCTAGATAAACGCTTCCGACTTTTAAAGCTAATAGGGCAGATAATATCCTCAGTCCAGCATCCCCTACGCGTCTTATGATTGATCTGTTGTTTTTTCTAGAGGAATCTTTTAGTTCTAGGGAGAAACAATGATTTTTATGTTTTGGACTCTCCTTTAAATGATCTAAGCTTGATTTCATAGAGACTATTTCTGGGAAAAGAACCATGATCAATGCAGTTACGCCAACCACGTTTGCATCATCTTGATTAGTAATGTTTAATATAGTACCAATTGAATCATCTTCCTCAAAGATAACTGAAATAGCATAGGCCGAAAACCCACCAAGAACTCCAGAAGTTATCCAAGTTACAATTTCTTCTTTTAATGTAGTTTCTGCATTAAAGATACTAGATTTTCTGTTATTAATTGCTTTAGAAAAAACATCAAAAAAAACTTGCAATTTTGGGCTTTTAGTCAAGATTTTTTCGTATGATAACACCAGTCGGCTCATTCGATTGTAAGTTTCTGGTAATTGCAAGTATTCTCGTTTTATAGTGTCAGAGTTGAGTACATCCTCCAATTTTTGGAGTCTGTCATCCATGTGAGGATTTCTACTAGCTGCTAAATCTATTTCCTCCTGATTATTACAATAATTGAAAGCAAAGGACGCATTACAAACAAATAGCCCAAACCACATAATTGCTATAATTAATCTAGTCATATACATCATTTCCTTCCTCTAATTTTGTAAAAATTACAAAATTGCGTTAGGAAGCAATTTTTTCTGAGTAAGGCAAATCAAGTTGCTACCTTCCAAATCTGGTATACTTCCTACCCCAAGAGTAATCCACAAACACGGATGAACCTGCCCCACTCAAAGGCTTTCCTTCCAGACTCTTCAAAACTTCTCTGGCCGAATCGCTATCGCTGAGGAGGTCTGCCTCCATATCGATGCTAGCAGCATCTGAAACATGCTTAATGTTTATGCCAAGGGAGACATCATCGCCCTTCTCATTCTTAGCCGTCAAGAAACCATTAGGAGGCCGCATGTAAAAGGAGGTCGGATCCGTGCTCTTAACCCACTCTTTGGCAAAATCGGCATTGTCCATCTTTGCCACAAGCAATTTCTTTTCATCGCCCTTATGGGAATAAGTCAGCGACAACACATCACAATCTTGAGCCGCAATCTGGAAAGATCTCTCATCATCTTTTGGTGTCGGGTCTTTTGCCGTTGGCACTTTTGATGTCGACGAGACAGTCATGCTCTTGGGATAAACGATGTAATTGGCTTCCCCATCGTGCTTGTATGTAATGACCGTGAACTCAACAACTGCCTTGGGATCCTTCACCATTTTCACCCAATCCTTGGTATCGTCTTCCTCATAGGCTGCTAATGCACCAAAACTAATTTTGTTCCCCGCTGCCTTAAGGGAGCCCGGCGCAAATACTTGCGTGAGCCGCCCTTCCTTTTCAACGAACGCAGATATGACCACAACCGCATACAAATCGTTCTTCTTAACATAATCCGCCACCTGGGCCCACGTCACACTCTCTTGAATGCGATGGCTTGGGCGATCCTTGATCCCTTTTATGGATTCTGTCGCTTCAAACTCTGCCGTCACCAACCCTTGCGGGAATTTGATAAAATCTGAGGCAAATAGCCTTATTGGCTTCACAAAAGTCTTATAGTACTTATCAACTGATTTAGAGTCAGCGGACTTTTGCCCATCTGAACGTGCCACCTTAGACGCGGTTACGTGACTTCCCGTAAGGACCACAATACCCAATAACAAAACAACGTAACGAACTACATTTAACATTTCTATACCCTTCCTAACGACTCGACACCCTAAACTATGGCCTATATATTTCGAATTAATTACACTACCAACAAGTAAGGTCAACTCTTTTTTACTTTAAAATGATTTATATTTACTTCTATATATATTAGATATATTTCAATTTGATTATGCAATTTGTTTGGTTTTTTGCGTTGTTAATGGAGGCGCTATTGTTTGTGGGAAAATGGTGTGTTGTTGGGAACATGGTCCGTTATTGGCGTGATGGAATGTGAGTCAAATGTCAGTATAATCGTTGTTACAGGCGCTTTTCTGAGCTCTGATTTCCGTTCTCTGGAATCTGTTTTTATGGATCTGTTTTTATGGATCCCGCGATGCCAACTCACGTGAAAGATGGATCCCGTGCTCATAAGAAAAAGGTGGATCCCGCGATGCCAACTCACTCTAAGCCTCTCCGGCTTAAGACGCCGGTTCGACTAGAGTTCCTAGGCTCCGGGAAGACGGCTGTGGGAAGGATGTTAGAACGTACTCCTTAGACTCCGGGAAGACGGAGACTCTGGAATCCTTGTAGTCCAAGGAACACGTCCAAAACTCGTCTTCCCGGCCATTAGGGATTCTTAGCAAGCCGGAGGCGCGCGCTAGAATGCCTTATGAGCGCGGGATCCATACTGCAGGAATCAGGGAAACTTCAAAATCACGTCGTAGCGGCCTGTCCGCCATAGCGCAGAGAAGGCGGAAGCGAAGACGGATGAGCGCGGGATCCAGGGCTCCGAGAAGAGAGGCGCGGAGATATGGACACAAAGTACTTCGTTAGCTCCGGAAAGATGCGAGCGGAATCACCCCACGCGTACGCCAACAAGAATGCCAGCCCTCAAAAAATAGTGAAATCCGTTCAAATCGTCTAACCTAGTGTGATCTAATCAAGTCTACAGAATCACTTATCCTCTTCTTTTCTACTTCTTCAATTCTTTTAGTTATTTCTGCGGCTTTTTTATGAAATTTTTCAAGTTCTTCTGTTGATTTACTTGCTATATATTTTTCCCACATTTGATCTGGTGTGTCCTTTTTTTGTGTGTGGTTTGTGATCCTTCTAGTTTGTTTCTCATCTCCTGAATTACGTTGATCTCCTTCACCTGAAAAAGCCGAACTAGACAATGTAGACACTACAGTGCCCATAATCACAAATAAATATACCAACTGGTTCATAACACCCTCCTTCAAATATTCATCCACTCTCGACAAAATGATACTACTCTAAATTCAAATGTCCATCAAAAACTTATATCCATAAAAATTGATCACTCTCGAAACACTGGCGCTTCAAATCAAGGTCCTTTCAATAAATGAGATATTTCTAGTTTTAACGCCTTTAGAAGCCTCGTATCATTAAAAAAATGTGTAACCTGAGTTGCAAAAGGACCTTTTTCTACTACAGAATCATGAGTAGACGTTAAATTAATTAACTTGAGTCTTGTTTCTTCGTGTGTAACGCCAACTAATTCCACAAACTGATATAACATTTCCATAAACACATCGTCATCCAAATCCCCATATAATCGACGAAAATTACTAATGAACGCTTTTTCAACCTTGCATCTTTTCAAGAACTTCTGATACTGAGAATCCTGATCTCCACACACTTTTATAGCTTCTTTCAAGAGTCCTTCAACATTATCCGGGTTATCCATTTCTAACAACCTCTCTGATAGAGCCGACTGTATCCGATAATAATTTGCATGTTTAAAAACCTGACCGAAGGACAGATTTGTTGCCATACTTGTACCCTCCATACTTATTTCAACCGCCGGACGTGCCCATGAAACGGCACCTGCGTACTGCAACTCCTCATCATTAAAAGCACCTGCTGCCTGGCCGGTACCTATTGAAACAACTGTGAAGTCCGTGATATCAGCTCCATCCCCTGTTGATTGAATTGCTTGTTCAATAGCTGGAAGTACGGGAGTGTTTTCCGCAAGGCCTCCATCTACACCAAGCCTTTTTGGAACAATGTCACCGTCCCCAATGACTACAGAAGGATAATATGTTGGTGCGGAGGAAGATGCAGCAGCAGTTTGCCAAACAAGATATTGATTCGTTTGAGGGTCCGTACTGCTCAATCGTACAACTCCGCCCCCACGACTAATATCATAAGTTGTCACCTGAACAGGGCCCAAAAGTTCATTTAACCGAGTCTTTGTCCCCAATAAAGTTTGTAACTCCTCATCGATTGCTTTTCGAGTATATTTAGGACCACATAGACCTCCGCAATTATAACAGCAACCACAACACCCACAGCACGAAAAAATGCTCTTAAAAAAGCAACGAAGTTTCCCAGAGATAGAAGTCGGACAAACGAGAGATTTGGTGCAATTATCAAAAGCGCAACAACCTGAAAACATATGTCGTGCTCTTGTTTTATAAAATTCTAATATTTCTTTCGCAGAATAGGGCCCTGCGTTCGCTTGACCATTTTTGTAGCTGGACAATAATCCTAAGGCGATGAACGACCCTGTCGAAGTTCCCGTAATACTCCCCTTAAATAGTTCACCAATAGGTAACTCTGTATCTTGCTCAAGCTGCGCTAAAACTTTTATCGTGAAAGCACCCCTCATGCCTCCTCCATCTAGAGCTAAAACCCTTCTCTTAGCTAAATGTAATTCAAGCCTTCCCATTAAAATGTCTATCAATTTGGGGGGTGCATCTTGAATATCTTCTCTCAAAACGTCTACATCATCCGTCGATGTACTTTCTGTTTGGTGAACATTAATCACACGAGGTTTTTGTTCATCAGTTGATTCCTCAGAGTCTCCTCCATAAGCAATCTCTGAAACTGTCATGAAAAAAGTTATGTTTAAAATAAGACATAAAGTTAAAATAAGCTTTGAATGCGTAGCTTTCATATGACCTTCCTAATAATTTCATTCTCATTGCACAACATATGATTTCATTAAGGCCTCGTCGAGAACTTTCTTAGAGATTCCCAACAAGTAACTGTAAGAATGAAAATAAAAAGTTGATCATAGACCATATTAGTAGGGCTAAGTAAGTGCGTGTGAAGTTAGATTGTCTCTCTGAGGCGTTGCACCCCACCCTAGAACGCACAACCAACTAAATCCCAGATGGAACCCAGAGGCGTTTCACCTTGATAAGTTCAGTATTTCCGCCAAAGCGTAGCGATGTTTTACTAAAAGTATAAAAGTTCAGGCCCTTATAAGGGGTCAAGTAACGATAGTTGAACCGCAAGAACCCTGGCTCAGCCATAACTACCACCGGTTCCTTTTGCTTCTGAACAATCATTTTGAAACCATTCACATCTATTTCAATGAGAGTGCCAATGGCCTTCACGGCTTTGATAGCCGCAGCCATACCAGCCGCTGCCGCTGAACTTCCATTCGTCATGTGTCGTGCCTCCCTGTTATGAGCACATACGTATACTATACCACAGCCCGAGCCGCCATTAAGTAATTCACCTTCAGATCGTCGGTCAAAGACCAATCATCGGTAAAAACATCATAGCCCATGCCTTTGAGTTCAGTCGGTCTTACGCCCTTAGGTCGCAAAAACTTGGCAATTTCCGACGGCTTTAAGAACTTTTTCCACTGATGAGTCCCCTTTGGCACCCAATTTAAAATATATTCTGCCGCCACGATGCCCATCAAATAAGACTTGTGTGTCCGATTTAGCGTCGAAAGTAGCATCAGCCCTCCTGGTGCCATCAAATCGCAACAGCTCTCTAAAAAAGCCCCCGGATCCGCCACATGTTCCAAGACCTCCATGGAAATCACCACGTCGTACTTGGCGGCAGCTTTTTTGCCCCCCTCCTCCAACAAGTCATGAGACGTCACAGCTCTATAATCGATATCCAATCCCATTTCCTGAGCATGGGCTTTGGCAACATCTATATTTTCAGGCGTGGCATCGATCCCGGTCACCTGGGCCCCAAGTCGGGCCAAAGGCTCACATAACAGGCCGCCGCCACAACCGATGTCTAAAATCTTTAAGCCCTTAACTTGGCCAAAAATGGCCTCGATCTGTGTCTTAATAAAAGCCAAACGAACCGGATTGATCTTGTGCAAGGCTCTGAAAGGTCCTTGTTCATCCCACCAAGTATTTGCAAGTGATTGAAAATGCTTAATTTCCTCTGGATCTACGGTTGCATTTTGTTTGGGCATCTTCATTCCTTCTTGATTGGCGAGCGCAGAGAAAGTATAGAACTATAGGAAACAGATGAAAAGGCCAAGATCGCTTGGCATGCAAAGAGCAAAGGTTACGCGACAAATCTATGGGTAATATGACAACAAGCACTTCCCAATTGAAAAGCCTCTGGGGCAAAGGACGCGCCTTTCTCGGCACAGAATATGCCCTCCTGGGCGGGGCCATGAGCTGGATTTCTGAACGCAATTTGGTTTCGGCGATCTCCAATGCTGGCGGCTTTGGGGTCATTGCATCAGGATCCATGCCGCCGGAGCTTTTGAAGCAGGAAATCGAGGCCACTAAGGCCATGACCCAAAAGCCCTTTGGCGTGAACCTTATTACTTTGCATCCCCAATTGGATGAGCTGATCGATGTTTGTATCCAGCAAAAAATCACTCATGTGGTCCTTGCCGGCGGCCTGCCCAGCAGCGCCTCTATCAGCAAGCTTAAGGACGCCAATATCAAAGTCGTCTGCTTTGCACCGGCTCTCGTCATTGCCAAAAAGCTTTTGCGCATGGGCGTGGATGCCCTGATCCTGGAAGGCATGGAAGCCGGTGGCCACATTGGCCCCGTTGCCACCAGCGTTTTGGTCCAAGAAATTCTGCCCCACGTGAAGAACCAAGTGCCCGTCTTTGTTGCCGGCGGCATTGGCCGTGGAGAAGCCGTGGTTTCCTATTTGGAAATGGGGGCCTCCGGTTGCCAGTTGGGCACACGCTTTGTCTGCGCCACCGAGTGCATTGCCCATCCCAATTTCAAGCGCGCCTTCATTCGCGGCAATGCCCGGGATGCCCTCCCCACGGTCCAGCTGGACGCCCGGTTCCCCGTGATCCCCGTCCGCGCCATTACCAACGAAGGCTCGCAAGAGTTCCTCGCCCACCAACAAAAAGTTATCGACCGCTTTAACCAAGGCAAGCTGGATCAAAAGGAAGCCCAACTGGAAATAGAGCACTATTGGGCCGGCAGCCTGCGCAAAGCCGTCATCGATGGCGACATAGAGCGCGGATCCCTCATGGCCGGCCAAAGCGTGGGGATGGTCAAATGCGAACAATCGGCTCAAGAAATCATCCAAGAGCTTGTGGCCCAAGCGTTAGAAGCCTTAGAGACTCGGATCGGGGTAGAGACTTTAGGGGGACGGACAGGGCCGGAAGCGGGCAATGATGGAGTTGCGGCTTAGATCTGGTTGCAGCTTAGCAGGGCCTTGATTCGAAGGGAATAACTCATTGAATGCAAATAATAACTTGCTTATTTATTCGTCAATGCCTGCTTTTTATGTTCTAATTTAAGTATAGAATTTACTTAACAAGAGAATAAAACTTGTTAAAAGAGGGAGGCCATGGATAAATATATTTTTATATTGTTTTCGTTTGTTTTGCTCATGTTCATGACAGAGAAGACTTTGGCTGAGGAGTCGCAAGAAGATAAATCATTTATTTGTACATGCAAAGGTGACGGTGAATGTACCGACAATGTAGAAGTTCACAAACCCCAAGACGACCGCTTTTTCATTAATTGGACTGCAGTTGGAAATGCACTTGCTGATCATGGGGTTTATTTATCGCATGATGCTTTCCAACATGCGCTCGATGATTATGTCCTTGAACAAACGAATCATAAATTTAATACGTTGGTCGATCTGAAATCAAAAGAAAAAACGTTATTAGATAATAAAACACCTGATCAGCTTAAAAACGACGCAAAGCAATTGAAAACAAAAATAGCTGCACTAAAGAAACAAGACAAAAAATATGCAGCCGACAAGTCTGACAAAGAAACAAAAGAACGTGAGTTAAATACTTTAAATACGCAGGTAAAGAATTTAAAAACGCAGTTAAAGAATTTAAAAAAGAATTTACAGACGAAGTTAAGCTCGCTTGTAGAAAGTATTAACCAAAAGCTGGGCAAAATTTCATCATCAAATCGCGCAAAAACCGCAAATAAAAGTACGATCACCTCTCATAAGGCTTTAATAATAACGACATCAACAACAATCGCACATACTATTGCTAATAGTAAAGTTGGGATACCTTACGATGCTGGTATGCCAAGTTATTTTAGCAAACATGCGTCTGAATGGCTTCATAATAAAAATAGCACAATCAACCCTGCAAGTTGGGATTGGGTGTTTAAGGCTTTTAGCAGATCTTCGTATGACTTATGGTGCATAAAAATATTGACTGAAGTATTGCAGGAAAATACTGCGACAAAGGCAAATTTACGTAGTAAAAAGTATGGAGGCCAAAATGCGCTATTATGCGTGACTCATAATGCTTATGATTATCATCCGACTTTAAATGAACTCAAAGGAAGATATTATACCTACAAAACCTTAAGAAACCAATTCAAGATGATAATAAGCTTAAAGAAAGAAATAGATAGTTTAAATAAAGCTGATCTTAAATCGACAACTAAAATTCAGAATCTAACGGACGAGATTAATAATTTGAAGACTCAAAAAGATGAGATAAATACCGATAAGAATCCCTTGTACGAAGAAATTAGTGAGAAAAATGCACAAATTAGTGGGAAAAATGCACAAATTAGTGAGAAAAACGCACAAATAGAGCTGTTAACTAACGAAATAGATGCTGGGAAGAAAGTAACTTCCGATTTATCTGAAAAGAAAATGAACTACTCAAGTCTTGAACGTCGCATAAGAGAGCTCACGGATATTGAAAGGGTTTTAGCTAATGTATCGGCAAAGGAAAAGACCACATACGTCATCGATGAAATTGGCATCGGGAAACCAAGTGTAACAATTTTCCTACCTCCCAGTTACTTACGTGGATATTTTGAAGCACCTGTTGCCAAGAACTTTTGCAAAAATATGTATTGGAGAGATCTAGATCCCATAACAGGAAGAGATTTAAGTACAAACAGATATAAAAACCAGGCTCCACACTTATGCCGCTTTCCTCAAGGAACAAATACATTCCATAGAAATTTCCACTCAACCCTTCCTGCATCAGATTTTAAAACATTAGGATATGATGGGGGAGCAGTAAAAAGAGACTCTGTGTACGAACTAAGAAAGCTCTCATACTTTAGCTCTAACACCGAAGATCAATGTGAAGATGTTTCAAAAAAAGTGTTTGATGCCATAGGAGCTGTTGGAGAATAAATAATAAACTGCCACACCAAATAAACACATTTCCACGAGGCTTAATCTTCCCCTAAAATACCCCCTTCCCCTGTGGGATTTTTGCTCATACAATTATTTTACGGAATTTGAGGGAATTATGTTAAGATTTTAATTGAAGGTTTGGACATTTTAGAGAAGGCGTCTTGAATGAGTGATAAAAACAAAATGCCCGATGATAAGGCAAAAAAGCGGAAGAAAGAAGTCGAAGAAGAAGTCCTTGAACCCCAGCACGTTGGGGATCTTTTATCTGCCCGACGCAAAGAACGAAAGATTAAGATCGAAAAGGCTGCGACCCAGCTTAATATTGGTCGTGATTACCTAAAAGCCATTGAAGATGGTGAATTTGATAAACTGCCCGGCCAAGTCTATGCCGTGGGCTTTATCCGAACCTATGCCGAGTTCTTAGAATTAGATGCCGATGAAATGGTCCAGGTGTTTAAGGATGAAGGCATCGTCTTGGAGTCCCCAGAGAGCCTGATTTTCCCGGCCCCTCTGCCTAAGCGGGGCATCCCCAGAGGCTTCACGGTTTTATTGTCTCTTTTCCTAGTGGTTCTCTTGGCATATGTCTGGCACACCTATTACAGGCCTATTACGGCCGTTGGGCCCTTTGATGAAACTATAATTTCCGAAACTGAGATAGGGCCAGCTGATTCAGATGAGATCATATCTGAGGAAGTTACCTTGGATATAGACGGAACATCTTCTGAGGCAAAAAACTTTTTCAACGAGTCCAATGCGGCCCCATCAGAAGGGGCTGTCCCAACAACTTTGGCAAGCGTAGATTCAAGTTCTGCTCCAGAGGATGAACTTATTGAAATAGACGAGATTGATAGATTGGAGCAGGAACCCGATTCTATGAGTAACACAGCTGAAGCCCCTCCTGCCAAAACTCAAGACGAGGTTGCGGCCCTTAGAGACGCCGGCATAGGCACTTCGGGAGCTACGGGAGAAGCAACGGCACGACAGGAAACAAATAATCTGCCCAGTACTACGCATGTGACAACTGATGTGGTAAGGGCCACCGAAGCAATAGATAGTGAATCTATAGCTGCCAAGGCCGCAGCCGCTAAGAATGCAGCTAATAAAGCCGCTAGTGCTGAGAATACGGATAGTGAGTCTATAGCAGCCAAAGCCGCAGCCGCTAAGAATGCAGATAGTGACTCTATAGCAGCCAAGGCCGCAGCTGCTAAGAATACAGCTAATAAAGCCGCTAGTGCTGAGAATGGGGGGCGCAAGGCGATAACAATAGGGTCTAGCACTGCAGCATCGAATGAATCCAAGACTCCGCTTGCTCAAGGAGGCTGGAAAGAGCCAACAGAAATCACCACGAACCAATGGCATAAGCCAAATTTTGATGCGATGCCCCAGGGTGTTTCGTCAGCACGCCATGGGGCTGATATGCTCACGGGCCGCTCTGATGGGACGACATCGGCTGGTGTTTCCACACAGCCGGTTGTGCTCTTGAATTTTGTTGACGAAACCTGGTTCCAAGTTAAAGACACAACAGGCCGAATCATTTACTCAGGGACTCTCAAGCCCGGCAGTTCCTATAATGTGCCTACACAACCCGGCCTACGCCTGACCACAGGCAATGCTGGCGGTATGGAAATTTATGTGAATGGCCGGCGCCTCCGGCCCATTGGCCCTTCTGGTTCCGTTGTCCACAATATTCCCTTGGATCCGGACAAGTTGTTAGCCTATAGCCAAGCACGGACGCGCTCTTAGGCTCCAGGAAGACGGCAGTGGAAAGGATCCACGTCCAGAAACCGTCTTCCCGGCCATTAGGAATTATGGGCAAGCCATAGGCGCGCCTTAGAATTCCTTATGAGCGCGGGATCCATGGCTTGATCTCTGCTCTATGAATCCTGAGATGTCTCTCACTCTTAGGGAAGAAAGATGGATCCCGCGATGCCAACTCACTCTTAAACTCACCGGCTTAAGACGCCGGTTCGTCAAGAGTTCCTAGGCTCCGGGAAGACGGCAGTGGGAAGGCTTCTAGGACGTTCTCCCTTGCATCCGGGAAGAGGGAGACTCTGGAATCCGTGCAACCCAAGGAATACGTCCAGAAACCGTCTTCCCAGCCGGCAATCCAAAAATCGTTATTCTAGCCATTAGTCCAAAGCCGTCTTCCCGGCCATTAGGAATTATGGGCAAGCCTTAGGCGCGCCTTAGAATTCCTTATGAGCGCGGGATCCATGGCTTGATCTCTGCTCTATGAATCCTGGGATGTCTCTCACTCTTAGGGAAGAAAGATGGATCCCGCGATGCCAACTCACTCTTAGACTCACCGGCTTAAGACGCCGGCTCGTCTAGAGTTCCTAGGCTCCGGGATGACGGGATTTGAGTGGCTGTTGGAACGTACTCCCTAGGCTCCGGGATGACGGCAGTGGGAAGGATCCTAGACCGTGCCTCCTAGGCTCCGGGATGACGGCAGTGGGAAGGATGCTTGATCAGGCCTCCATTTCGGCGCCGAAGAACTTAATTTGCAGAAATTGCTTGTCCAATCGAGGGAAAGTCTTTAAAACCATCATTATTCCTAATGTCTAGGATCTCGGTTTACGTCAAAGGTATAAATTTCGATAAGTTCGATATCTAGAGGATCATTCTGTGCGACCAGTCCGTGGAACCCACGATTTACTTCCCGACCAAGCAAGGAAGTACCGCTTTCTCACAGAAACAGCACTGCGCATAGCTGAAACGTACGGCTTTGACGAAATTTCTACCCCCATCTTGGAATTTGAATCAGTCTTCAAACGCACCCTGGGCGAGACATCGGATATTGTCTCAAAGGAAATGTTTACCATCGTCTCTCGCGGGGATGGCGAAACCATGGTCTTGCGCCCTGAAGGAACTGCCCCCATCATTCGCGCCATCTATAATGAAAAGTTGCTCCAGGAAGTGCCCCTAAAGTACTTTTACCACGGCCCTATGTTCCGCTATGAACGCCCCCAAAAAGGTCGCCTGCGTCAATTTCACCAGTTCGGTGTGGAATCCATCGGGCACACAAGCCCCTGCTCAGAAGTTGAAGTCATCGCCACGGCCCACGACATCTTGAAAAGCCTCGGCATCGGCGATAAGACACAACTGGAAATAAATAGCTTAGGAGACCCAGAGAGTCGCGAGGCTTATCGGGCGGCGCTAGTGGCATATCTAAGGGATTTTAAGGGCAAGCTGTCCCCAGATAGCCAAGAGCGCCTAGAGCGAAATCCGTTGCGCATTCTAGACTCTAAAAGCCCCGAGGATAAAGAAATCCTCAAAAATGCCCCTACCTTTGACGAGTACATGAACATCGCCTCTAAGGACCTTTTCCAGCAAGTCCTCGACCGACTCCAAGTGCTGGAAATCCCCTATGTGCTCAATCACCATTTGGTCAGAGGTTTGGACTATTACTGCCACACCACTTTTGAGTTCACCACCGACGCCCTGGGCGCCCAGGGAGCCCTTATTGCAGGCGGACGATATGACGGCCTGCATGACTTTATGGGTGGCACACCCATGCCTTCCATCGGATGGGCTGGCGGCATCGATCGAATGACCCTTTTGATGGAACAGGCCCACGCTAAACAATCCCCCATTGCGGTGATTCCCATTGGGGATGCCGAAGAAAAGATTGCCCTGTCCCTTGCGCACAAGTTCCGAAAGGCAGGCCTCTACGCAGAGCTTATCCTCCAAGGAAACCTGGGCAAACGCATGAAAAAGGCCAATAAACTAAATGCCTCCTGCGCCGTTTTGCTTGGAGAGGACGAAGTGGCCAACCAGAGTGTCCTGCTGCGAGATTTTCAATCGGGAACCCAGGAAACACTTTCCATGGACGCCATTGTAGGCTATCTCCAAGATAAAGCTGATCGGAAATCATGACAAATCTTGACGAAAAGTTAGACAAAGTCCTGGAGCGCTATACGGAGCTGAGAGATCTCTTGGCCACCGATACCCCTCCTGATCCCAAAGTGTTTGCAAAACTCTCAAAAGAGTATTCGGACATGACGGCGCTTTGTGAAAAAATCCAGCAACTGAAAAAGGTTCAAAAAGAAAATGAGGATCTAGCAGAGATCCTAAAGGATCCGGAAACTGATGAAGAAATGAAAGCCTTGGCCGAAGAGGAACAGGCAGAGATTCAAGCGTCCTTCCCAGTTCTGGAAGAGGAAATAAAGGTTCTGCTTTTGCCCAAGGATGAAGACGATGAGCGAAATGCCATCTTGGAAATTCGGGCAGGAACCGGCGGCGAGGAGGCCTCTCTGTTTGCGTCGGATCTGCTCCGCATGTACCAACGGTATGCGGAAAACCATAAGTGGAAGTTTGAGCTGATGAACGTCAGCGAGACGGGCCTTGGAGGCATAAAGGATGCCAGCGTCAATGTCACTGGGCGTGATGTGTTTGCTCGTCTAAAGTTCGAATCCGGTGTTCATCGGGTGCAGCGCGTTCCCGAAACGGAAACATCGGGCCGAATCCATACTTCAGCCGCCACCGTCGCCGTGTTGCCGGAAGCAAAAGAAGTAGATATTGTCCTGGAAGAAAAAAACCTCCGCATCGATGTTTTTCGGGCCAGCGGGCCAGGAGGTCAATCGGTGAATACCACAGACAGCGCCGTCCGCATTACGCACATTCCAACGGGCATCGTCGTTCAACAACAGGACGAAAAATCCCAACACAAGAACAAAGCCAAGGCCATGAAGATCTTGCGCTCACGTATTTACGATGCTGAACGCGCCAAGGTAATGGCAGAACGCTCTGCCGCCCGCAAATCCCAAGTGGGGAGTGGTGACCGTTCAGAACGGATCCGCACCTATAATTTTCCCCAAGGACGGGTCACTGATCACCGCATAAACTTAACCCTATATAAGCTTGAATCCATTATGGATGGGACCGAACTAGATACGATTATCGAGGCTCTCATCTCCAATGACCAAGTAGAAAGACTGGCCGAACTCTCCTGATGACTCCGACAATTAATATAGCCCTCAGAAAAGGCGCCGAAGCCCTTCGCAATGCAAGCATTGAAAATCCCCCTCATGAGGCACGGTTGCTGCTCTCCCTTGTTCTTAAAAAAGACAAAGGCTTTGTTTTTGCCAATCCAGAGCGTCCCATCAATCAAGACGAATGGCAATCATATCAACAGATGATCAACCGTCGATCCCACCACGAGCCCATCTCTAGAATTAGGGGAGAGCGGGAATTTTGGAGTCTTCCCTTCTATTTGTCCCAAGAAACCCTGGACCCTCGCCCCGATACGGAGGTCCTGGTAGAGGGCGTCTTGAATGACTTGAAAGAAAACAATCAAACCGTCTCGGAACCTTTCAGAATTTTGGACCTTGGAACGGGTACCGGATGCCTTCTGTTGTCCCTTCTTTCGGAACTCCCCAACAGTTGGGGCCTCGGTGTTGACCTTAGCAGTGGAGCCATTCAAACGGCCAAAAGAAATGCGACACAACTCCGCCTCTCTGGGCGGGCGAGCTTTGCTATGTCGGATTGGGCGACATCAATTGACGGACAGTTTGATATTATTGTCAGCAACCCGCCCTATATTTGTGCACAGGGCATGGAAAAACTGGAAAAGAGCGTTCGTTCTTTTGATCCGCCATTAGCCCTAGATGGAGGCGCCGATGGATTGGAAGCTTATCGAACTTTGATGCCACAAATCCCCGATATTTTGACAGAGAACGGAACCTTTTGCATCGAAATGGGAGCCTTGCAGGCCAAATCGCTTCTTCCTATCGTTGAAAAAAGCAACTTACGGGTAGCAAAACAATTGTTTGATTTAAAAGGAATCGAAAGGGGTTTCTGTCTAAAAAAGCAAAAAAAGTTGCGTTATGCGTAAAAAAACCTTGGCTTTCTCGGCAACTTGCTTTTAAAGTGTTTACAGATAATTGAGAAAATCAATATCTACAACACCGACATTTGAACCTACCCAGAGCACATGTTATATTTTCTGGAGGCAACGTTGTAGATGACAACAGTTTATGTGAGGAACATGAAATTAAATTCCAGACGTTCTCGTAACGGGAGAAGATCTCCTTCTGTACGGAATCCTAATCAAGCTATTGATAGTAATGGACCTGCAGGTCGGATCCGGGGAACCGCCCACCAGGTATATGAAAAGTACGCTTCGCTGGCACGAGATGCCCACTCTTCAGGAGATCGCGTCGCGGCAGAAAGACTTCATCAGCATGCGGATCATTATTTCCGGCTTTTGAACGAAGGTCGCGAAACGGCTGTAGACAATGCACAACCTGACACGAACGTTCAGCCTGAGACAAACGCTCAGCCTGGCACAAGCGTGCAAGCTGACACGAACGCCCAGCCACCCATGGATGTTCCCCCGCCTGTAAGAGAAGAGCCTTCTAAGCAAAAGGAACTTCCAAAAAAGGCAGAGAAAAAATCCGAAGATAAGGACGTCATCAAGGTTGTGGAGATGAGCGTAAATTAGTACAATGTCAGTGGCATTTTCGTAAGGAGGGAGCCACATGGATATTGAAAAGTATACGGATCGCTGCAAAGGATTTATCCAATCAGCACAAACGCTTGCTCAAAGAAGTTATAACCAAAAGCTTACAGCAGAGCATCTGTTGAAAGTCATCCTGGATGACGAGCAAGGGCTTGCCGCCAGTCTTATAAGTGAAGCAGGCGGAAATCCAGAACAAGCTCTAGAGGCCACTGAGGCAGCCCTTCAAAAGGAACCCTCTATCGAAGGAAGTGGTGCAGGCCAAGTCTTCCTCTCCCAGGAAATCACAAAAGTCTTTGAAAAGGCCGAAGAGCTTTCCAAGAAAGCCGGCGACAAGTTTGTCACCGTCGAATATATCCTCCTGGCTCTCGCGCTCACTGACAAGACCGAAGCCTCTAAAATCCTTAAATCAGCTGGTGTAACGCCACAGGAACTGAATTCGGCCATTAACAATCTGCGTAAGGGGCGTAAGGCTGATTCGGCAACGGCTGAAGATAGCTATGATGCGCTCAAAAGGTACACCCGTAATCTGACCGAAGAAGCCCGCGAAGGCAAGTTGGATCCCGTCATTGGCCGGGACGAAGAGATTCGCCGGACCATGCAAGTCCTCTCCCGCCGCACAAAGAACAATCCGGTCCTCATTGGAGAGCCCGGTGTGGGAAAAACGGCTATTATTGAAGGCCTAGCCCTTCGCATTGTGAATTCAGATGTGCCTGAAAGCCTCCGAGATAAAGACTTGCTATCCCTGGATCTGGGGGCTTTGATTGCGGGGGCAAAATATCGGGGAGAGTTTGAAGAGCGCTTGAAGGCGGTCCTATCTGAAATTGAAGCGGCAGCCGGGAAAGTCATCCTCTTCATCGACGAAATGCACACGCTGGTAGGGGCTGGGAAAGCCGATGGTGCCATGGATGCCTCCAATATGCTAAAACCATCCCTGGCCCGTGGAGAGCTCCATTGTGTGGGGGCCACCACTCTGGACGAATATCGCCAACATATTGAAAAAGATGCCGCCCTCGCCCGCCGCTTTCAGCCCATTTATGTTTCTGAGCCCACGGTGGAAGAAGCCATTTCCATATTGCGAGGTCTCAAGGAAAAGTACGAACTTCACCATGGCGTGCGCATTACAGACGCGGCCATAGTCTCTGCGGCCACCCTATCCAATCGCTATATCACCGATCGCTTTTTGCCGGACAAGGCCATCGACTTGGTTGACGAAGCGGCCAGCCGCCTGCGCATGGAGGTGGACTCTAAGCCAGAAGAGCTGGACGAGCTGGATCGCAAGATCATTCAAATGAAGATTGAGCGCGAGGCCTTAAAGAAAGAGACTGACAAGGCCTCTAAGGACCGTTTGGAGACCCTGGAAAAAGACTTGGCGAACTTGGAAGAGAAAGCAACCGCCATGACTTCCAAGTGGCAAGAACACAAAAGCAAACTGACCAATATTCAAAAGATCAAAGAAGAGCTGGACCAGGCTCGCAGCGAATTAGAAATTGCTCAACGTGAGGGGAACTTGCAAAAGGCGGGCGAGCTGGCCTATGCCACGATCCCTGGTCTAGAGAAAAAGCTGCAAGAAGACGAGAAAGGCTCCGGAAAAGAAGTGGTCAAAGAAGAAGTCACTTCCCAAGACGTCGCGGCGGTTGTGTCGCGCTGGACGGGCATTCCTGTGGACAAGATGCTGGAAGGCGAGCGGGATAAACTTTTGAAAATGGAGGAACTTCTCCACGTGCGTGTCATTGGCCAGGATGAGGCCATTACGGCCATCAGCAACGCCGTTCGACGGGCACGATCGGGGCTACAGGATCCTCAGCGGCCCATGGGTTCCTTTCTCTTTTTGGGGCCGACGGGTGTTGGAAAGACCGAGCTGGCGAAAGGCCTGGCCGAATTCCTATTTAGCGACGAGCATGCCCTTTTGCGCATTGATATGTCCGAGTATATGGAAATGCATGCGGTGGCACGGCTTATTGGAGCCCCTCCTGGGTACGTGGGCTATGAAGAAGGCGGTGCCTTGACCGAAGAGGTCCGTCGGCGGCCTTACCAAGTCATACTGTTTGACGAAGTGGAAAAGGCCCATCCCGATGTGTTTAATGTGTTGCTCCAGGTTCTGGATGATGGCCGCCTGACGGACAGTCAAGGGCGGACGGTGGATTTTCGGAATACGATTATTATTCTTACGTCCAACCTGGGCAGCGATATCTTGGCCAATCAACCAGAAGGAGAAGATTCGGCCAAGGTAAAGGACCAAGTGATGGAAGTGGTCAAGGCTGCCTTCCGTCCCGAGTTCCTAAACCGTTTGGATGAGATTTTGCTTTTCCATCGCCTGAATCGGAAGGACATGTCGAGCATCGTACAGATTCAAATGAAGCGCTTGCTAGCCTTATTGGCCGAGCGCAAGATAAAGCTGGACTTGGACGCCAAGGCACTGGAATGGATTGCCAATAAGGGCTATGACCCCATCTATGGGGCCCGCCCCCTCAAGCGGGTGATCCAAAACGATCTTCAAAACCCTCTGGCCGCCATGATCCTAGAGGGCGTCATTGAGGATGGTTCTGTGATAGCGGTCACCGCGGGCAAAGACGCGCTGGATATTAAGGTTCAGGGCAAAGAGAAGAAGCAGGCCTAGCCATTGGCTCCAAAGCCGTCTTCCCGGCCATTAGGAATTATGGGCAAGCCGGAGGCGTGCGCCTAGAATTCCTTATGAGCGCGGGATCCAGGGCTTCGCTGATGGCAGCTACTAGATGTAAATTGTCACATATAACCCCACTACAAGGCACTTTTCTGTTCTCTGATCTGGTCTCCGACCTCTGATCCCTCTTGACCCCTTTCTTCAATAACGGTAAAAGACTTTAGCCTATGGATGACTATGGCGGGTGTAGCTCAGCAGGTTAGAGCGCCAGATTGTGGATCTGGAGGTCGTGGGTTCAAGACCCATCACTCGCCCCATCCGTCTTCGCTTACGCTACGACGTGATGAATCCGTTAGGATTTGTGAAGCATAGACAACCTCCCAAAATAATCCCATAAATTCAAAACATACAATGGGAAGACTGGAAAGGCGAGCACCGCTTAAATCTAATACAGTCCCTAGTCACTTGAACTTTCTAAAACTAGCAATATCTTCTTTTAACTCATTTGAGCTCTGCTTCTTCAGCATTCCATCTTTAAATTCATCTAAGCTCTGTATCCTACCATTTAAATACGATCTAAATGTTCCCTCTCCATATTCCAAGTCCCCTGACTTGCTTCTTAATTCTTGCAGTTTAGCTTTGAAAAGATCGGGATTAGTCAAAACTTCTGACAACCCCTCTACCGTGGTATCAATACATCTAATTCAGCCAGAAAAATAATCGTCCGTCAATTGACGGGACTCAAGCTCCTTTTCTAATTCATCAGGACAACCTCTGCTACCACTAATCAGCAACTTAGTTTGTACTGCGCCGCGCCATAATAGAGGAGGAAGTCCAGACGATTCAGGCTGAAAAACATCTGCACCATAACACTCTACAAGGATCTTCCAACGACGCCACAGATCTTCCTTATTTGTTACTTCGTCATGCTCAGCTGAAGAAGAAGAAGTTGCTCTCCCTCTCTTATTACCTCCCCCATCCGTCTCCTCAACATCAGGCGCATTCCGTTTCGCATAACCATCAACACTAACCACCAATGCAAGTAATGATGCCACAATCAAACGTTTCATATGTATTTCCTTCCAATCAATTCTCAATCTTTCGGGCCATCAGCTGGATGTAATTCCACAAACGCAGCTCGAAAGCTGAATCCCTTCTCACGGCACTTATGACCCAATCCAAACTGAACTGTAGAGTTTACTATTCTCTATTGCAAGTCTGCTGATCTGGAAACGTCTCCTGGTCATGCTTTTTTGAGTTATGTACCCTACTTTTACTCAGAATAGTGAATGCAGCCATCCACCTCTTCCGTTTGAAAATGAAAAATCTAATTTGCTAGACCACTACAGTACTTTTTACTGTAGTGATTTTCAAATTCGCCCTAGAAGGATATACATCTAGCATGTATAATTAGTAAAGTCGGGGAATAATTAGCCAGGAACAAGGATAATGAAGAGGCTTGCATTAGCTGGGTTTGTGGTTGTGTACACATTCATAAATATAAATTCTACAAGAGCAGACAGAGGAGACTTTACACCAGCAACTTCCAATGAAGATACGTTTGTGAACACTCATGTAAGAAAAATCGTCGTACGATTTC